>Ga0209755_10008203_pt1 | contig 11210 bp, 9 predicted proteins | sample TergutCo191P1_FD_187301 | JGI IMG/M metagenome (GOLD analysis project Ga0209755, IMG submission 187301) | Cornitermes sp. P1 segment gut microbial communities from Petit-Saut dam, French Guiana - Co191P1 (SPAdes) (version 2) | ecosystem: Host-associated > Arthropoda: Insects > Digestive system >... | reverse complement strand
CCACCAATCGGCGCCCGCCATTCAGGATCAAACATAGCAAGCTGAGTTTCCATCTGCTGTGCTGGATTGAATGCCCACGGAAGCGGGAAACCGAGCGCCCATGACGGATACGACATAGACCTGTTTATATACCCGTAGTGCGCGGTATCCGCAAGGAATTGGCGCGCAGCATCCAATTGGGTCCCGGCAAGTATAGTCTTCCCAGGAGTGCCGTGGGTGTAGGTGTTTCCCCAATAATCAACGCCGCCAGTTGCCCTGTCAACGTAGGTGGTGCCGTTATCACAGCTCACAAAAGCGAACAATACCGCCAGCGAGACGATAAAACCAAAAAGTACATTTCTTTTTTGCTTCATATTTATTCCTCCAAAAATTTATCCCGACTGACAGCCGGTTTTTGCATGGCCTTTAGCCTTGATGCACCAATTGTCATGCGGCGTCAGTCCGCATGTGCGCAATAAGAAAGGTGTCCGAACAGGTTTTCAAACTTTTCGGGTACTCCCTTGCGACATGGGAATCAATTTTGCAGGGAAAAACAAAAGAAGCAAAAGCAACTGTCAAAATACCTACTATTTGACAGATGTTCTTTAGAGCAAATTATTGGCAGTTTCAGCAAATTACCTTGACGGAATCCGCGAAATCGTGGTACTTTTATATGAAAATTCGTAGGATTTTGGGAAATAATTTTACTGCCAGAAAGTAGGAGTTTTGATAGTTGCCTGGATCTGGCGGCCCACAGCTCTTTCACCTCTGCTTTTCCCCTGTCCCTGGAAAAGACAAGATTTTATGGACAAATTAGAGTTTTCCTGTATTAGTGGTTTCTATTTTTTGCGAAAATTAAATTTAGAAAACAAAACCCGGCTTTACTTCTGCGGATCTTGCGGGGAGCGCGTTCCAGTTAAGTAAAGCCCTTGGCGTTTTATCGTCGTCGTCTTCTAGGCATCGGCGAGGGCGCCTGCATCTGCTCGACAATGTCGTCAGTCGGGGTTTGGGGGCTTTGATCTTCCCAACTGACTTTATTTTCCATCGCTTCCTGGTAAGTACTGAAACTTTTGATGTTGCTACCATCCAAACGCCGCCACATTCCGCCAATAAATCTGATTGTCATAATACTTCTCCTTATTATAAAGCTTAGGTTATGGGCGGAAAAAATGCCAATTTTTGAGAGGTATCCGGAGCGATATTTCAACATTTTCGGCAATGTGAAAATTTGACACGGTAAAAATAATTTTAGGTGGAAAAGGAAGGAAAACAAACTGCTGCCCGAAAACCAAACCGGGCAACAGTTCGTTGAATTTTACTTGCTAGAAAGCCCTGACATTTATGCCAACGTTAATCCTATGGAATGACTGATGCACGAACTTGGCAAGCCTGAATTTATATTCAGCATAAAAAGAAACTGTGCCGCCTAACTGGTATTCAATCCCAGGGTTAAAGGTTATTAACCTTGAGTCATTGAAAAAGTCGGTGGAGCGAATTTCCACAGAAAAAGAAGCCACTAAATTATCGAGTAACCTATAGGAAACACCAGGGGTAAAGAAAAGTTCAGTATCTCTCCTTTCCACGTCCCCGCTGGGATCAGCGTAAAATATTTGGCCCGCAAGAAGGGTAAGTTCCAGAGGACGCACAACCCTGAACCCTACTCTCTGGACAGCTTCAAGTACGCCGCCAAACCCGGGATCATCCCAGGAAGCAATGTGCCTTGCCCTGACCTGTACACCCATTGTCAAATCGGGGAATCCAGTGAAATTAAATCCAAAAAGGGCATGACCGTTGGAACCAAGGTTATAGGCAAAGACAGCGGTGAACATGGGGTGTACAAAATTCGCCCCAAATATTACCCGCTCGAGGAGCTGCGGTAAATTGTTGTCTTCTGTGCGGAACGCGGCTCCAATGCTGAGGCCGGGGAGAGGTGTGGTGTATTCAAGGCGGAACCCCGTTATTTTGTCAAAATACCATTCGTGATCCGGATCCAGGCTGGCAACCCAAAGGGGATTGCTTATGCGCCCTGTAGTGAACCGGAGAGAGTTGTCCAAAAAATCAACCCAGCCGTAAACACCGTTCAATCTTAGCGCTTCGCCACCGGCTTGGTCGGCCTGAAAACTTGTGTCCAGTCTGACACCGGCATTTGGCCTGATAAAAGTGGCTACAAAATTGAATACGGGTGAACCTTCTGTGCGGTGATAAGGATTAACAGTTGTTTCCTCATCGGTATCATACGGAATTTCTATCTGAATGCCGGCGTAAAATCCGCCGCTAAACCTGAGCTCCGCAAAGGCATTGACAGTCAAAACGCCGAATAGCAAAGCAAAAACGATAAACTTTTTCATGCACTCTCCTTGGCGGTATTAATCTAATTGGGCCCCGACGCTCATAAGAGCGCTTTCGCCGGCCTCCCTTATTGCGTTACGGGTTATGGTAGCACCTGTCATAGCATCCAGAAAATCAAACGAATTGAATAATACGGCGTTTCTTTGAGCAAGCTGAATAAGTTCCCTTGTATGGGACGGGGTTTCTCTTCGCCCTTCGATTCTTACATTCTCAATTTCGCCTGCTACCAAATTCAATGTTACGGTAACAGTCCCGCCCCAGCCCCGCGCGGAGCCGGTTGCATCAACGGCATTAATAGATGTCGTGCCGATCATCCAGGGTGACGCTCTTTCAAAATCATATTCAAGTATACAGGCGCTGAACAAAACTCCTGTTACCAACAATACAACTGCCAAAACATAAGGTTTTCTGACCATATTTACCCCCTTATAAAATTATAAATACAGGTATGCCTTCGCAAAACCATACTATAGCTAAAATACCGTTGCAGTTCAGCATGGCAAATTAATTCACCGATGTCAAGGATTTTTTTAAATTTTTTTGTATTTTTCTATACTGAAGCCGAATAGTACGTAATGCCTCAAAATAAAATCTAACCGAAAGGAACCGAAGTATTGCTTTCTGCGAAATATTATGATAATATTTTATAAATGTTTAATATTGGCATTGTAGAATTAGTGATATTATTTGCAGCGGCTGTAGTAGTGGTAGGGCCGCAGGATCTACCCAAGGTAGCCCGTTGGATAGCACGAGTTTTACGAAGCATACGAAACGTGATTAATGAGTTTTCTTCAACAATGAACATTGAAGAAGAACTAAAAGAGGTCAAAGAAGCGGGAAACCTTTTAAAGGAATCTGTGCGGGAAATTAATCCTGTAGCGGAGGTGACTGAAGAGTTGCAGAAGCTTAAACAGGCAACCCAGGCGGACTTAAAGATCCTGACTGATTTGAAGAGCGGACTATTGGATTCATCTGGCGGACAGGATAAGAACCCTATATCCGGCAGCGAAAAAAAAGAAACATAGGAGAAGTATATGAGAATTGGCGCAGTAGAGATTATCCTGATAATTGTGTTGGCTTTGGTTTTATTCGGGGGGGCAAAAATTGCCGGACTGGGTAAATCGTTGGGGAGAAGTATTAAAGAGTTCCGCAACGAAATAAAAGCAGATGACACACCGGTAGCAGCGGGAACAGATGCTACATCCGTAGCAGCGGGCACACCTGCCATAACAGCGGGCACACCTGCCATAACAGCGGAGGTGGTTGCCGCCACACCAGCGCCAGTTGCCACAGTAGCAGATGCAGCAAGAACCAAAGAAGAAGCATGAAATTGCCGGCGCTGAAGAAGCGCCGAGTGATCAAACATCCGGCGGCGAGGAGCTTGCAGCAGAGACTTCTTCATTCGAGATAAAGAAACAGTCCATTTTAGGGCATATAAGGGCGTTTCGAAAAGTAATAGTTATCAGTGTAGCCTCGATAGTGGGTGCGTTTGCTGTGGTATTTTTTGGTTTCTCCAAGCAGTTGGTTGGTTTTCTTACATTCCCCATTAATGCCAGAGGGATAGAACTAATCTACATATCGTTGTACGAGACTTTTATTGTTGAGCTAAAGTTGTCGCTTATTGCAGGGATAATTTTAGTTTCTCCGGTGATAATTTGGCAGATTTGGGGCTTCATCAGGCCGGCGTTGTACCCCGATGAAAAACGTACAGTAACCAGAATATTTTTTGTTACGCTGGTTCTTTTTCTGGCCGGAGCGCTGTTTGGATATTTAATTGTTTTCCAAATGGCAATTACTTTTTTTTTGGCATACAACGAAGGACTTGCGGCGCCGTTTATTTCCATAGAACGATACACAACTTTTTTGGTTAGTTTTTTGCTTCCCTTTGGATTAGCCTTTCAACTGCCGGTGGTTATGGTTGTACTTGTCCGCAAAAAAATAGTAAGCATTATAAAATTTAAAAAATGCCGAAAGTTTATAATATTTGGAATAATTGTAATATCTGCATTATTGACTCCGCCCGACGGGATATCAATGGTAATGCTGGCAGCACCGCTAATACTGCTGTTTGAGCTGGGGCTTATTGTGGCGCGTCTGGGCAAAAAGCAAGAGTCTGAAGACGATTCCCAGCCAGCCACTGATAATAATGAGACTACCCCCGGCACTTCATAACGATTGATATATAAAATATCGCATACTTTCCTTTCATCATTAAAACCACAACATTAAAAGGACTTGGGGGCCAATAAACACCAACCCCCCGGAGGATACCAGGGGGTTGGCTCAAATTCAATTAACGGTTTCTAAATGGGTACCTGTCTTTTATGCTTGTGGAAGCATCAGCATACCTTCGTGGTTATTGGCAATAGCTTTACCCAGCCAGCGGCCCAAGGTAAGGCAGTTACCGCCATAGCAATGGCCCGGAATCATAAAGTTGTAGAGGTTCGCATACTTGTCCCCAATCATGTGACCAACATTGAACAGACCGGGAATTGCTTCATCAGCATCATTACAAACCCTCAAATAATCATCTGTTCTGAGTCCGCCCATTACGGTCATGAACATGGGTGAGTTTCTGGCAAAATATAACGGCCGAGTGATATCAATCTCGCAAAGCAGCGAAGCGCGCTTGCCAAAGTCTCTTTCCCTGGGAAGGTTGTTGGTAAGAGCCTCTCGAACAACCTCATTATACCTCTCAATAGTCCGCTCAAGCCTTGCCCTGGGAACCTGCTGAAGTTGCGCTCCAGGAGAGGCGCCGCCAAACGCTCCGCCCGGCCATGTTCTGCTATAAAGATCATCAAGGTTATCGGCTCTCATATTCGAACCCTCACGATCCCATCCGCCGTTCCATGAACCCGCAACACCTTCAACAGGGAAACCAAAGCCTTCAGGAGGAGGAAGAGTATCATGATCATTAGGCTGCCAGAAGCCGTTAAAGACCTGATGTTTTGTTACAGGGCCATGCCAGATCGACCTGCCAAAGCTAAACCAGTTACGGCCATTGGGGAACTCGGGGTCGTTTGTTTGAGTAATTGGCGCGGTTGGGTCATAAACGTCTTTAACAATGGTGTCATACCATTCCGCATTCCATATCCCGAATGACTCTCTGCCGGGCTGATTCATCAGCATGGCTGCGGAATAGGGCAGGTTGATATCTTCGTTGTGGAAGCGTACGCCCCTGTTGTTAAATACCAAGCCTTCATGGAAGCCCAGAGACTGATAGCTGCCGGTGTTTCCAAAGCTTGCAATACTGCCCTGGAGCATGGGGGCGGCGGGGTCATTCCTCTGCCACGCTGCGCCAGCCCAAAGGCCCATTTTGTGTCCTTCACCCATGAAATAACCAACACCAAAGAGGAAGCCGCGATTGTAAATATTGGTTGGAGGAGGTGTAAATCCCGGGAATGCCGGTGGGGTGGGGCTGGGAGTATAAAGATCCAGTACCCAGGGGCAATATTTCTGCATCATTTCTCTATCCGCAGAAAAATCGCCTGTTGCCAATACTACCGCCCTGCTGGCGTTTATTCTTCTAAATGGTCCAACATTGGGCCAGGCTCTGGGATTTTCAGAAATGTCCTGGGCAATAACCCCGGTTACCCTGCCTGATCTTCCGCTTTCCACTCCGCCACGAATCAGGCGCTTTGCAGGGAAATTTGTCATAAGCCTGCCGTTAAGACGAACAAATTCCGCCGCAATGGCTTCTACTGTTGGCTGCTGGCCCGTACTTACCATAGTCAAGTTCTGATAGGCGTTAGCAGAAGTATTCGGAGCTACAAATGCCTGAGCCAGGGCTGTATTTTTTAAAATGTAATCGTAGTTATCGACTTCCAGGGTAGGCTGAACCCCATAACGTGGGTCCTCGATATGTTCAAGAAGCCAATCCATAGCTTCTTCGGATTCCTGGGAGAATCTTTGCCACAAGGCCTGGTTAACACGGAAAGATGCCGCCATTTTTTCACGCTTTATGAAATCTTCCCAGTTGTCCCTATATTCAGGACCAATGGCAATGTTCACGTCTTCCAGGGCCTTTTGCATAAGCCTGCTCCAGGTAGAAGCATTGGAACCGCCGCGAGAAACCGCGCCGTGCGTATTTTCTGCCCGCGCTTCCTCCCCCATGAAGCCTATTATTACGTTAGGCGAAGCACCGGTAATCAACAAGACATCAAGAGCGGGATCCTCTTCTTTTGCCGCCAATGCGGTGGTCAGCCCGGCCATACCTGAACCTACTACCAACAACTCACAGTCAATGTCCGTGCCTGTAACAGTGGCAGGGGCTGGCGGAACTTCAAATGCCCAGGGCCTTGCAGCCTGGTCAGCGTCCTGGTGATCCGGAATGAAAGGAATATCCCTATACTCGGTTACTGTATTCTCGCAGCCAACCAGCATACCTGCCGCCGCTACGCCTACTGTGCCAACTGCTGCACCTTTTATAAAGTCGCGTCTTGACACACCGCCTGAAGCCGTTGTTTCATCAACGGGTTTCTTCGTTTTCTCTGCCATTGTTTACTCCTCTTTAGCTTTTCTATAACTTAATCTGCTTAATCTGCAGACTGGTTCCCACATAAACAGGTCGCTGCAATATTCCCTGCGGCATTCATTGGTATTATTTCGCCGGGTGTTCCGCAATGGCAACAAGATGCTGCCATTGGCGCAATTGCTGACAATGCCGCAGCAGCTCCACTTGGTCCGCAGTCACAGGCCCTAAAGGCAGTCCTTGCCAGCGCCTGTTCACCTGCTATCATTATCAACCCGGCGGTAATAGTTGCAGTGGCAATAATATCCACATGAGCGTTATTTCTTCCTATAATTTGAGCTGGCGCCAATGCCATTTGCGCAGAGGCAGCGCCAGGAGTATGCCCGCTACTATCATCAAGATTTACTTCGGTTATTATTCCGTTCAGTAAAGTTAAGTGGATTACCACAGTAGCAATCCCATGCCCATGGTTACCAGAGGCAGTTCCGGTTACAACACCTGTAAAGGGAGGGTTTCCCCAGGGCGGATGCGGCGTCCCCCAGTCCGGAATATATGGCGGTAATTCCGGAGGTGTCTGGTTTCCAATTTCTATAGGACAGCCAGCCAGGGCAACGAGCATAAATACAGCCAAACATATTAGTGGCGCTTTTTTGGATTTCATATTGATGCCTAGTTTTTTCATAAAACTACCCCTAACCTCTTTTGGAAGAAATTTTCACAGGCATACGCCTGCAAATGCCCTATGACACAGGCAAAAAGCCCAGACATTAAGCAGAGATCAATATACAAAAGCTTTCATGGTGAACAAATTTCGTGGGCTGACTGAAGAAAGCATTCGCTTTTTTGACTGTCAAAACTCTAACCTTTTGACAGTTGCCAATTTGAGCTAAATTATGGAAAAATTGGAAAAATTGTTGACAAAATTCTTAAAAATATGGTAGGCTTTTGTAAAAGGTGGTAGAATTAGTGGAAATAACCTGACTGTCAAAAGGTTAAAGTTTTGACAGTTTGTTATTTGGAGTCTGTCCGTAAAGTGACCGACTTTATGGACAGACACTGTTTGATCAGCAATTTTACATTTAAGTCAAGGTCCGATAATCAACCAACATTATTCCCCATAGACAATATTCAACTCAATAGTGTCGTTTACCGTCCCGTCTAAATAACTTTTTCCGTACCAGCCCTTGCCCCTAAAAGCATTGCCCCAGTTGTCGGCTGCGGCATCTGTGGGGTTGGAGCCATAACCAAAAGCCCCGGCGGGTACCCTTACCGAAACAGGCTTTTTGCTGCTGATATCAGAAAATATGGAAGCCCCAAGATCGGGAGCTATGGCCCCAAGCATAATAGTTAATGGCGTATCACCTGTTGCTATTAAAGCTTTTGTATTAATACTTGTTGCTTTGGGAATGTTTAGGCTTTGAAGGGCGGCACAGTTAGCGAAAACCTCATTCCCGATACTCACTGCTGCCGGGAAATCCGCAACGGCTAAAGCAGCACAGCCAGAAAAGGCAAGTCCATCAATGATCCTTGCCTCCGGGAAGTTTATCTTTTCCAAAGCAGAGCAACTGACAAAAGCGCCTTCGCCAATTTTCATTACGTCCGGAAAGTCAACGCTTTTCAGGGCCACGCAGCCAGCGAAAGCGGCGGCACCTATACTGTGAATTGAGGGCAATGTTATATTGCCTGAGGCGGAAGGATAAGCTGCCAGTTCATTGCTATTCTGAACAATAGCTTTTCCGCCTTCAATAACGCTCAATGGGCCTTTGCCAATCAAGTAAAAAGAGACAAGCGAAACACAGCCAACAAAGGCACGACCATCGAATTTTGCGGTTGCCGGGAAGCTGACACTTTTCAGGGCTGTACATCCCATAAAAGCAGCACTATCAAAGCGCATTCCCGCCGGGAAACTGACATTTTCCAGGGCGATGCAGCCTATGAATGTGGAATTACAAATGTCCGTTGCCGCCGGGAAATCTATAGTGACCAAGGCAGCACAATTGGCGAAAGCCTGGGGGTCAATACCAGTCACCATTGGAAAGCTTACACTTTTCAAGGCGGAGCATCTTGCGAAAGAGGAATCGCCAATGTTCGTTGCCACTGGAAAATCCATGTTGACAAGGGCAGAACAATTGGAAAAAGCCTGTTTTTCAATACTTGTGGCTACTGGGAAACTCACATTTTCAAGAGCAGTACAGCCAAAAAAAGCTTGAGTTGCAATGCTCGCTGCCGCCGGAAAGCTGACGCTTTTCAGGGCTGTACAGGCCGCAAATGTGCCGCTATCAATGCTTGTTACTGCCGGTAAATCAACGCTTTCCAGAGCCGCACAGCCCGCAAATGCGGTGCTGCCAAGGCTGGCTGCCGCCGACAGGTTAGCGCTTTTTAAGGTAATACAGCCCGCGAAGGCGGCATTGCCGAGACTAACCGCTGCCGGTAAGGCCACGTTTTTTAAAGCAATACAGCCTGCGAAAACCGCGTTGCCAATGCTGGTTGCTGCCGGCAAGTCAAAATTTTCCAGGGTGCGGCAGTTTGAAAATGCTTGAGTCCCAATGTTGTTTGCTGCCGCTAAGCTTATATTTTTCAGGGCGGTGCATTTAGAGAAGGCAACCTCGCCAATGCTTGTAGCTGCCGGTAAGTCTACATCTTCCAGAGAGGTGCAACAGAAGAACGTAGCGTTGGCAATAATCTGCATCGCCGGCAAACTCGCGCTTTTTAGGGCGAAGCAGCCGGCAAATACGCCCTCCCCGGTACTTGTTACTGCCGGAAAGATCGCTCCGGTCAGGGCAGTACAGCCAGCAAAAACAGAGCTGCTGAGGCTGGAGATTGAGGTTAATGTTATAATGCCTGTAGCAGAAGGGTACGCTGCCAATTCAGTATCATTCCGTACAAGAGCTTTTCCGCCCTCAATAACGCTTAAAGGACCGCTACCAATCAAATTAAACGAGACAAGCGAAATGCAACCAGCAAATGTACCGTCATCAATGCTCGTTGCTGCCGGCAAGTCCATGCTTTTTAGTGCGGTACAGCCAAAAAAAGCTTGAGTTTCGATACTCGTTGCCGCCGGAAAACTTGCGCTGGCAAGTGCGGTACAATTATTGAAGGCAAGTGCGCCGATGCTTGTTACTGCCGGGAAGTTCACGCTTTCCAGGGAGTTGCAGCCTGTGAAAGCAGCAGTGTTGATCTTTATAATATTCACCCCGCTACAGGTTTTTAGGCTGCGGAAGGCGGTAAAAAAAGAAGTGTCAGATGTCTCCAAAACCGTCGCGGTGTCTGGTAAAATAAGAGAGACGATTCTGTCCTGGCTGGGGGAAATACCGGAAGCCGGGTTGAATGCCGTCCCATTCAAGGCAGACACGGAAAGGTCAAGGTCTACGAATTTACCTGCGTCACGGATAGCGTTAAGCAACTGTTGCCAGCCGCTGTCTTCCGCCGTCATGGTTCCAAGGTCAATACTCACAGGCAGGAAAACCGGATCATCAGCACCGTTTCCACTGTCTATAGTTCCAAGATATTCCTTAATATCTTTTAAGGAAGTATATTGTTCAAAATTGGAGTTTTTTTGCTTCATCGTGACAATTATGTTGCCATTGGATTAAATTGTCAATCATCGTCGTTATCAACATCATCGTTATCGCCGCCGCCACCGGGCACAGAAACCGGGCTCACCATTTATCTTGTAGCTTCTATATAAAAGATATTATTGGACTTGTTCGACAACTCGGTTAGTTGTCGAACAACTCTATTCTACGTTTTCCAAAACCACAAAATGCCGGGTCAGCGTGTTGCCTTCGCCATCCACCAGGGTGAGGTACCGGTGGCCGGGAGGCGGGCGGGCTTCCATCTGATGGAATGTCTGGGTGATGCCGAGGAAATCGCTGTCAAGGTGCCAGTGGATGATTTCCGTTTCGTTGCGGTGGGCGGCGGAAAACACTATTCGGCCATCGCGGCCGTCGAGTTGGCGGGGAACGAAAATCTGGGCACCCGGTTCGGGGTTAAAAAGCGCGAGGTTTCTTTCTCCGGGCAGGGCGGCGTTAACAAGCAGGCCATGTCCCAGAGTTTCCTCCGGCGGGAGCGGCCTGTAGTCGAGATTCCAGCGGCGGAAAAACCATTCCTCGGCGGGGGGGAGGACGAACCAGTTTCGCTCAACGGTTAGTCCGGCGGCGCCGCTGCCAAGTCTTACGCGGCGGTCTTCGCTGGCGTTAAGGACAACAGTGCGGCAGAAGGGGCAGACCCTGGAAGCTGAAGCGTGGCGGGGAAGGTCGGATATTCTGACAGCGGCGCAGTTTGGGCCGGCAAGGAAGCCGGAAGCTGCGCAGGTTTCGGCGCTGCTGAGCTCAACGGCAGGCTGCGGGAACCATCTGTCACGGTGGCCGCCGAGGGCATCCAGGGCGGAGAAAAGTTCGAACAATACGGG
>Ga0209755_10008202_pt1 | contig 11211 bp, 12 predicted proteins | sample TergutCo191P1_FD_187301 | JGI IMG/M metagenome (GOLD analysis project Ga0209755, IMG submission 187301) | Cornitermes sp. P1 segment gut microbial communities from Petit-Saut dam, French Guiana - Co191P1 (SPAdes) (version 2) | ecosystem: Host-associated > Arthropoda: Insects > Digestive system... | reverse complement strand
ACGTTTTCGGGCTAGGATATAGTTTGCAAATGTGAATAGTACACCTATTGCGGCGACGATACCCGCTCCTTCGTAAATTGTCATTCTATAATAATATCATGCTTTATCATCTATGTAAAGATATTTAGCCGAATCTTTTTAGGCACTGAATTGGGAATTGTATAAATCGGCGTAGAAGCCTTTTGATTTGAGGAGCGAGTCGTGGGTGCCGGATTCGACAATATCGCCTTTATTCATTACGATGATTAGGTCGGCGTTTTTGATTGTAGATAATCTGTGTGCGATGATAAAGGACGTGCGGTTTTTAGTAAGTTTGTCCATTGCGGTTTTGACGAGGACTTCGGTGCGGGTGTCGACGGAAGAAGTTGCTTCGTCCAAGATGAGAAGTGGGGCGTTTTTTATCATGGCTCGGGCGATTGTGAGAAGTTGCTTTTGACCGTCGGAGATGTCGGCTTTTTCGTCTAACATTGTTTCATAGCCGTCGGGCAGCGTTTTTATAAAGTGGTTGATACCTGCGGCGGTGGTGGCGGCTTCGAGGAGTTCGTCTTCGCGGTCGCGGTCGATTTCCATATTGTACAAGAGGTTTTGGCGAATCGTGCCGTTGAAAAGCCACGCGTCTTGAAGAACCATGCTGAATAGACTTGCTACGCGGTCACGCTGGATTTGGTTGATTGATGTGCCGTCGATTTTTATGTCGCCACTGTCCACGTTGTAAAACTTCATAAGCAGGTTGACGAGGGTGGTCTTTCCTGCTCCGGTCGGTCCGACGATTGCGACTTTGCTGCCTGCCTTGACATTGGCGGTGAAGTCTTTTATGACGGGCTTTTCAGGTTTGTAACTGAAGCGGACGTTTTTGAATTCGACATCGCCTTTTATGTTAAAATCCCCCGACACTGACGCGTCTTCTAAATTAATTTCGTCGGGCATCTCTTTTTCGTGGAGCAAGCCGAAGATTCGGTCGGCGGCGGCAACGGTGCTTTGCATTTCCATGGTGACTTGACCAAGGTCGCCGAGGGGTCGGGTGAAAAGGTCGACGTAAAACATGAACGCGATGATTACGCCGAACGAGATTGTTCCGTTGAAAGCAAGGACGCCTCCCACGATACAGACGGCGACAAATGCAAATGTAGAAAGAAAGAACATAAGTGGCATAAGGCAACCGCCGTAGAATTGGCTCTTCCATGCACTTGTGAAAAGGTCGGTATTGTGCTTGTCGAACTTTTCGCTTGCAACACTTCGGGCGTTGTTGGTTTTCATGACTGTGTGACCGCTGAAGTATTCTTCGATATGTCCGTTAAGTTCTCCAAGTTGTTTTTGCTGTTGCGTATAGAACTTTTGGGTTTTGGCTCCGATGAGTCCAATCAATACAATGGCGATTATTGTGGCGACGATGGCGGTCAAAGCCATAAGCCAATTTGTGATAAACATAAAGATTGTCGCACCAAGCATCAATGTCACAGACGAGATTATCGTCACCGCAACCCAACTTAAAGTTCGCGTCACGGTATCCACGTCGTTTGTGATTTTGCTTAAGGTGTCGCCGGTCGGAGTTTTATCAAGGTACGATAAAGGTAGTTTATTTATTTTTTGGCTTAACTTGAGACGGAGTTTCTTTTGCACTTTGGCTGTGACCCACGCCATTATAAGTTGCTGGATATAACTTAAGACAAAAGACGCCCCGTACAATATAACAAGAAGGATTCCAAGGCTTACCACTCTTTCATGGGCGTCGGGTGCACCGAATAAACTTGAAACCATATAGTCCACCATGTTGCTTACTTGACGCGGGGCGAAAAGAGATACCACCGACGCAGCCATAGCAAATACAAATGCGGCAAGAATCCAGCCATACCAAGGGCGGCAGAAATGGAAAAGTTTTTTTATAGTCGGTACAAATTGACTTGGCTTTTTTTCTTTCTTTTCTTTAGTTTCTTTATTAGTATTGTTCTCGATATTTTCTTTTTGTTCGTTTACTTGCTCGCTCATTTTTTGCCTCCTTTTGTGCCAAGTTCTTCTTCGCTTAATTGTGACATGGCGATTTGTTTATAGACTTGGCATTTCTTTAAAAGGTCGTCGTGCTTGCCGCTTGAAACGATTTTGCCTTTATCCATTACAAAGATTTGGTCGGCGTTCCGGATTGTACCGATGCGTTGAGCCACAATCAAAACGGTCGCGTCTTTGGTTGCCTTTTTCAATGCGTCGCGAAGAACGCGGTCGGTCTTGTAATCAAGTGCGGAAAATGTATCATCAAATATATAGACCTTTGGGTCGCGGGCAATAATTCGAGCGATTGACAGTCGTTGCTTTTGTCCGCCGGAAAAGTTCTTTCCGCGTTGTTCGACTTTGGAATTTATGCCGTCGTCAAGTTTTGATACAAAGTCCCATGCTTGGGCGGTTTTCAATGCCTTTTCGATTTGCTCGTCACTTACCTGCTTGCCGTCCACCAAACCGAACGCGATGTTTTCTTTTATCGTGCCGCTGAACAATGTGGCTTGTTGCGGTACATAGCCCACAAAGTCATTAAGTTCGTTCAAGGTTATATCATGAATGTCGATGCCTCCGATTGTCACGCTGCCGTTGGTTGGGTCGGCAATCCGAGGCAGCAAATTAACAAGCGTACTTTTACCACAGCCCGTGCTTCCAATAAATGCGGCGGTTGTTCCCCGTTTGATTTCAATATTGATATCCGACAAGACGTTTTTTTCTGCTCCCGGATATTTGTAATTTACATTGTTAAATTTAATCGTGCCGTCGGTGTCATTCAAGCCACTGCCCGTTGCAAAACAATCGGTGATTGTGGGCTCGGTTTTCAAGACCTCGTTAATACGGCGACTTGAAACAATCGCACCCGGCATCATGGTCAAAACAAATATCATCATGACAAATGCACCTACGATTTGGAAACTGTATTGACTGAACACCATAACATCTGCAAAGAATCTTGGGGCATCGTCTACGCGGTTGGAATCAATCATGTAACTTCCTACCCAATAGATTGCCACCGCAAGCAAACTGAACACCAAACCAATAAACGGCCAAGCAAGTCCCATAACTCGATTCATAAACAAATTAGTCTTCGCAAGGTTATCGTTGGTTTTTCCAAACTTTTCTTGTTCAAATTTTTGTGCGTTATAAGCACGCACGACGCGAATGCCGGTAAGGTTCTCGCGACTCTCAAGGTTTAACTTGTCGGTAAGTTCTTGAACCTTTTTGAACTTTGGCAAGCACAACAGAATTATCATGAACGCAACCAATCCAATCGAAGCCACCGCAACCGCCGTGACAAGTGACAATTCCCAACTTACATCGGTCATACGCAAAATTGCCCAGACCGCGATAATCGGAACTCTTATAAGTGTTTGAATACCAAAAGCCAAAAATGTCCGCACTTGGGTAACGTCGCTTGTGCTTCGGGTGATAAGACTTGCTACGCTGAACTTTTTAATTTCCGCCGCAGAATAATCCCCGACCCTCTCGTAAATTGCCTTTCGCATTTTGGCACTTAAACTTGAAGAAAACAACGCCCCCGCCCATGCCACAACAAACGCCGTCAACATACTTCCGACCGCAAAGCCAAGCATCTTTAAACCCGCCGCCCAAACATCGCCAACCGTCGCCGCCGCCTCGGGATAAACACGCTCTCGCGTAACAAGGTCGGTTATCTCGCCAAGATATCTTGGGATAGACAAATCCAACCAAACGCCCAATACAATAAAGACAAGAGCCACCGCAAAATAGCCCAAATCTTTCCAGCCAAGTAACTTAATCAACCTAAACACTTTCATCCTCCTTTACAATACAGCCTATAAGCATATCAACTGTGGGCACACAAAACAAGTCTTTCAATTCAAGTTGCAAATGGCAAAGACCTTTTAACACCGCGGTGAAAAATTGACCGAAGGCTTTTACAAGGACTTGGTTTGGAATTACTGTGACCCATTGCGAGAATTCGTACCCTGATTGAAACTCTTTTATAATTTCATTGCACATTTCATCTACTGGCATATCCATGACTTGCTTTGTTTCTATTTCGGCGTAACGTATTAATTCGTCAAAAACTTCTTCTTTTGTTTTAAAGTAATGATACAAAAGTCCAACGGAAACCTCTGCCCTGCTTGCGATGTCTTGGACGCTTGTTGCCAAAAGACCCTTCTCGGCAAATAACGAAATCGCCGCATTTAAAATTTTGTCACGCGTTGCAATTCGCATTCTTTCGTTTTGTTCTTTTGTTCGTGCCACAACAAAGCCTCCCCTTAAATTGAATCAACATTCAATATATATCTATTCAAATATATTGTCAAGTGTTAATTTTAATGATATTGTTATAAAATGAAAAACGACAAAATCCGAAACATTGCGATAATCGCACACGTCGACCACGGCAAGACAAGCCTTGTCAACGAACTTTTAAAACAAGGCGGCGTGTTCCGCGAAAACCAAGAGGTCGCCGACCGAGTTATGGACAGCAATGCGTTAGAGCGTGAGCGTGGCATAACGATATTAAGTAAAAACGCGTCGTTTATGTACGGTGATGTAAAGGTCAACGTCGTGGATACCCCGGGTCACGCGGACTTTGGCGGCGAGGTCGAACGCGTCTTGAAAATGGTGGACGGAGTTTTATTGGTTGTGGATTCTTTTGAAGGACCTATGCCCCAAACAAGGTTTGTTTTGCAAAAAAGTTTGGAACTTGACCACAAAGTCATTATCGTCATCAATAAAATCGACCGCAAGGACGCACGCGTTGCCGAAGTCGTGGACGAGGTTCTTGAATTATTTTTGGAACTTGACGCATCAAGCGACCAACTTAACAGCCCGTTTGTCTTTGCAAGTGCACGCGAGGGAATCTCCACACTTGATATGAAAGACGCACCAAAAGATTTCGCCCCTCTGTTTGAAACAATTATAAAACATATCCCTGCCCCTTCGGTCGACAAATCAAAGCCCTTTGCAATGCTTGTAAGTTCTACCGAGCAAAACGATTTCCTTGGCAAACTTGGCATTGGAAAAATCGAGCAAGGCGGCGTCAAAGTCGGCTCGGCGGTCAAAGCGATGAATTATTACGACAAGAGTCTTAACGCGTCCTTTCGTGTTGCGAACCTGTTTTTGTATGACGGGCTTGGCAAGATTGCCGTGACCGAAGCCGACCCCGGCGACATCGTCTGTATAGCCGGAAACCAAGACATCAACATCGGCGATACAATCTGCGACAAATCAATCGACACCGCAATTCCATTTGTAAAAATATCAGAGCCAAGTATCGAAATGGCATTCAGCGTTAACAACAGTCCTTTCGCCGGCAAAGAGGGCAAGTTCTGCACAAGTCGACATCTCCGCGACCGATTGCAAAAAGAAGCGGTAAGGGATTTAAGCCTAAAAGTCCACGACACCGAAAGTGCGGATTCATTCCGAGTGCTTGGTCGCGGCGAAATGCACATTTCTATATTGATTGAAAACATGCGACGCAACGGCTATGAATTTATGGTAAGCATGCCAAAGATAATTTTCAAAGAAATCGACGGCGTAAAGTGCGAACCAATCGACCGAGTCATAATCGACGTACCGGCAGAAAACGTTGGCGACATCATGAGCGAAATGGGCGAACGCAAAGGCGAACTTGTTTCCATGAACACCGGCGAAGTCCGAACCAAACTTGAATTTCTTATCCCGTCGCGAGGGCTTCTTGGCTACAAGACCCGATTTCTTACCGACACACGCGGCAAAGGAATCATGAACAGCATCTTTGAAAAATACGAACCTTTCAAAGGACATATCCGTCGCCGTAACTTTGGGGCACTTATCGCACACGAAGCAGGCAAAGCCGCCCCATATGGATTGTTTAATACTCAAGAACGCGGCAAGTTACTTATCACCCCCAGCACCGAAGTTTACGCCGGCATGGTGGTCGGCATAAATCCCGCGGGCATGGATATTGTTACCAATGTCTGCAAGACTAAACAACTTACTAATATGCGTGCATCGGGCTCGGACGATTCGTTACGCCTTGAACCCGTAAAGCCTCTTACAATGGAAGAATGCCTCGAGTTCCTTAACGACGACGAATTGCTTGAGGTCACGCCAAAATCGCTGCGCATACGCAAGACAATACTCGACCACACCAAACGCCAACGAAGCCGAACGTAATTATACTTGATTATTCAAACTAAATAGTATATAATAAAGATGGTATTACTTGGACGGCAATAATTTGATACCAAAATGGTGGCGTGGCGCAATTGGTTAGCGCACGAGATTCATACCCTCGAGGTTGGCAGTTCGATTCTGCCCGCCACTACCAAACAAGGTGGGAGCACATTGTTTTAAGGAGGTGTTTGTTGAAAGAACTTGAAAGTCAACTTCGCAAATTCTTTGTTGATGAAAGTTTTAGTGAAGTAAGCAATAATCCTATGGACTCGAACGGGGAAATCCGTTCTGGCATGATTCCAAGCATCGTGGTATCACTTGGCAAAAGTGACCGTGTATTTGAAATCGGAAATATATTTCGTGCGTGCAGAGGTGAAGCCAACCCAAGCGAAAAATCATGCCTAGGGGTCGGGATATCGGACGAATCAAAATCATCTCGGGAATTACACAACGAACTTACAAGCGTTTTGAAAGATGCATTGCTATTAATAGGCCTAGATGTGCATTTTGACATTTCAAAAGAAGGAAGATATCCTTACCTTGTTTCGGAATTTGACACAATTGTAAAGGTTGGTGACAAAGTTCTTGGACCTCTTGGCATTGTGAAAGACAAAAATATTGTTGCTTGCTCGTTGATTATTAATTTCATAGCAGAGTTAGTTACAAGTTAACCGGCAAGGCATTTTTAGTTTGGTGTACATAGACTATGGTAGGTAAAGACTTATGATAGAAAACCAATCTTGTTTAATTATAGGCGATGTTTGCATTCCAAGCAATGTTGTCAGGGTGGAAATTCGGACATGTTGTTGCTGTAATTGCTTGTGTTGTTTGATTAGACGCTTGATTGATTCTTTTTGTCTTTCCGTTAAATAAAGGAGGTTAATAAATGAGTTTAATTGAAAATACGTCTGAACTTGATGTTGAAACTTGTGACGAGGAAATCGCAACCGTAAAAAGTAATACGGTCGAGGTTGATATCGTAGAACTTGGTATTCAAAAATCTGCAAGTTGTTCGTGGACTGTTCCCGGTGGAGAAATTACTTTTTGTAATGTTATTACAAATACAAGCGAAACCGATTTGGAAGAAGTAGTTTTCAGAGATGTCCTTGACCCAAGGTTTACCTATGTCGAAGACAGTTTTGAAGTCGACGAGCAACCCCAGACGCCATCAATAAGCAACAATACTATCGAGTATATGATTGACGAATTGAACGGCGGAGCAAGCATTACAATTTGCTTTAAGGTAAGGGCGACAAGCGTATGACGAAAATTACCAACACATCGGAATTATTGTTATGCCGCCCGTGCTGCCCATGTGATTTTTCAGAGATAGAGAATCGTCTTGACGTTATCGAAACTGAAATAGTTACTATAAAAGAGCAAATCGAGGTTATCCAGCGTTCAATAGAAATTTCCGCTGTCCGTACGGTAATGAGTTCCAATAGTAATATGTTGGGTCTTGGCACATCTGTAATCAGTATAGGTCCAACTTTTAACTATTGGGGTGAAGGCACTCTTACCACTGGGCGTTCATGGGGGGTTGGCAATACTTATTACCTGTCGACTGTGGCGGATTTTCCGGAACTTGACCTTTATCAAGGTCAGCCTACGATTGGAACAGTTTGGTTCACGGCAAGTTCGGGCATAACCTCGATGCCGATTTATGTTGATTCAACGGGAATTTACATAAGACCCACAAACAACATAAACGCACAAGCAGGCACGACTTTTAAATTTACCTTGACTTTGATTTTGTTTGACCCTGATTTACATCTTACAAGTTATTGACAACTTTAAATTTTTGGCTTAAACTCTGCCCCATGGCTAGGAAATTAAAACTTAAGAAAGATGACAATGTCATTACGACAGAGTGTTGCATCACCAAAGCAGCGGAGGAACACAGGCGACGAAAAATTAAAAGACGGGTTCGTAGTACAATTATCTTTGCAGTGATTTGTGCGGTTGTGGTTGCCGGTTATGTAATTGCGTTGCTTGCTGACCGAATCTTTGGGGCAGGGTCAGATATCACCCGATTTATCAATCGGCATATTCTTAACAATTACGGCAACGGAAATCAATTCATACGCACAGCAATTTTCATCGTTGTCGGTTATGTGATAATTACATTGCTGCAATACTTTATACGAATCTTTGGCATACGGGCAAGCAAACGCCGCCAGACCATTGTATCGTTGTTTGTAAGCATTACCCAATACATCGGTGGTGCGGTCGTGCTTGTTATGCTTATGGGCGTTTGGAACGTCGACCCGACAATTATCGCCGCGATTATTGCCGCACTTGGTATTGCTATTGGCTTTGGTGCACAAAACCTTATTGGCGACATGCTTGCCGGATTGTTCTTGATTTTCGAGAACGCTTTGCGTGTTGGGGACTTTATCACATTTGAAGATTTCCGCGGCGAGGTCATCGACGTCGGCATTCGTGCGACAAGATTACGAAGCCCTGCAGGCGACGTCAAAGTAATTAACAACAGCGAACTTCGCAAATTCGTCAACATGTCAATGCACAGAAGCACTGCCGTTTGCGATATCCCAATCGAATACGATGAGAACTTGGAACGTATTGAAAAGATAATTAATTCTAACCTGCTTGCCATTGGCGAGAGGATTCCGGCTATTACAGAAGGCCCAGAATACAAAGGCGTAATCGAATTTAACGACCGAGGCGTAATCATAAGAATCGTCGCAAAGTGTAAAGAAGAAGAACGACCGCAAACTGTACGCGACCTTAATCGAGAACTTAAATTGCTTTTCGACAAAAATAAAATCAAAATTGCGGTCACAAAGCGTGAAATGGTGACAAAAAAGGGCTAAATTATTGGAAATGTTGCCTGTAACGATTGCAATATCTTTTTTAGTATGATATATTGACAAAATGGCAGACGTGCAATCAGAAATAACCGTCGAGGTTACATGTAGCAAAAAGAAACTATTTGAAATCCTTGAAAAGAACGGATTCTTTTTCAAGGAGCGTTTGCAAATCACCGATTATTACTATACGCACTTTAATATTGCAAAGACCGATGTTGACTTTAAAACCTTGAGCAAGGGCTCTTTCCTTATCCGCAACGTTGTGTTGGAAAGGCGATATTTTTCGCCCGAGGGTATCACGCGACTTATCTATAAGAAAAAAGACATCAACGATGCCGACCACGTGCAGTCCGAAACAAAGATTGAATGCGAGATTGATAGTGCCCCAAAAGCAAAACGTATCTTTACCGCAATGGGCTTGAAAAATTGGTGCACAAAAAAAATCATCGGTCACGTTTATAAAAAAGGCAGCCTTGAACCACTTATCCAAGAAGTCGAAGGCGTCGGGCTTTTTATTGAAATAGAGCAATTCACCGACCCCAAAACCGGCAACATAAAACGAAAAGTCAATCCGCTTATTAAACTTATCCAAGACATGCAAATTCCGCACAAGCCGGATTACCACGTCAATATTTCTTACCTTATGTATCTTAACCAACAAAACCCGCAAACCAAAAAACCTGCGGCAAAAAAGGTTGCCCCCAAACCAAAGCCAAAACCTGCCCCGGTTGTCCAAGAGCCCGAACCCGAACCAACGCCCGAGCCGGTCATTGAACAAATCACACCACCGGAAAAACCTAAATCAAAATCATTCTTTCGACGAAGCGTTTAATAACCTGAACCGCCAAAGTTTATCTATGTCGTGTTGGGCAGCGTAATCTATGCCAACGCGTTTAAGTTCTTGAATTTTATTTGCGGTGACATCAATTCCCTCCTCAAGCCAAATACGGCTTGATGTCGTCACCTGTTCAAAGTTATAACTCCGGTCGACGCCAAGAGCCTTTGTCACCCTGCCCGGACCGACCGCCCCTTCTATGCCGCGAATCATCACGCCTTGACCTTGGTCTTCTTTGCCACTTGCGATATTTAAAATCTCGTGTATCCCATAGCACAAATATACGTAAACCGTTCCGCCTTTTCTGAACATGGGCTCTGTGCGGTTGGTGCGACCTTTGTAACAATGGCAAGCCGTATCGTCGATTCCGTACGCCTCGGTTTCAGTAATCATCTTTCGTATTACCCCGGCGTCAGTTTGAACGCACAAAATTTTGCCCAACAAATTCCGGGCAAGTTCCACCGCCGAGCAATCAAAAAAGTTATCCCCTTGGATTTTCACCTAAATTTGCCTCCGCCATATGCTCGATAAAGTCGTCAAGTTGCTTTGCCGTAAATTGCAACTTGCCTTGCGGTCCACTCTGCCCATATTTTTCAAAGTCTTGGCTCGCCCATTTGTCCAGCATTTCCCGCAAACCTTCCACAGAAACAAGCCCGTACGAAACATCATACTTTCTTGCAAGGTAATCATGGTAAAAGTTGCTTGTGTAAATAAGGTCGACCCTGAAGACCTTCAAATCGCTGATGTCGCTTACGTAATCCTTTGGCAAAAGATTATTGTAAAATTCCCAATCTACAAGCAAGTGCAAATACTTGCCGCGATTAAAGTCGTTGTCAAGCGGATTCTCTGCCAAAAATTCCTTCAAGCCGATTTTCTCAAGATGCCGTTTGATTAAATCTTTGGACTCGCCGCGTTTGCCATAGTGCGTGTTTTCTGTGTCCTTGAAAATATCCGGAGCAACATTGCCATTGTAAAAATCCTGCACGTTTTCAATGCCGCCGTTCTTTTCAATATATCGCTTGGCAACCGCAAGATGTGTAAATAAACTAGCCATTCTTCATGGTATCATTTGAATCAGAGTTTGTCAAAACGACATATTCTTTTTCCCGACCAAGAGAAAAGATATTCATAAGAATCATAATAATCCCCAAGCCCGCAATAATATAGCCAATGATTACAAGAAACAAAAGATTAAAAACATAACCAAGTGCCAAAAATATCCCGCCTAAAAGCAAATCGAAAAACCCGCTTGCAACCCTCGCCCCGGCACTTGGACCGTTGCCGATAATAAAAACTCCGCCGATTGGTATGAACATATCCTTATTCCTCCAAATTTAATATTTGCAGTTTTAAAGATTTTATCCACAATTTTAAATTAGGTATTGACTTCGCCCCCCCCCCCCC
>Ga0209755_10008201_pt1 | contig 11211 bp, 8 predicted proteins | sample TergutCo191P1_FD_187301 | JGI IMG/M metagenome (GOLD analysis project Ga0209755, IMG submission 187301) | Cornitermes sp. P1 segment gut microbial communities from Petit-Saut dam, French Guiana - Co191P1 (SPAdes) (version 2) | ecosystem: Host-associated > Arthropoda: Insects > Digestive system >... | reverse complement strand
CGATGTTAAAAAAAACATTATGCTTCGCGCAAAGGTGATAAGTTTTTTGCGCTCCAAAATGGAAAGTCTTGGCTTCACGGAAATTCAAACGCCGATTTTAACTTCGTCTTCGCCTGAAGGCGCGCGCGATTACCTTGTGCCAAGCAGAAAACACCACGGTAAATTTTATGCGCTTCCGCAGGCGCCGCAGATTTTCAAGCAGCTTTTAATGGTATCCGGTTTTGATAAGTATTTCCAAATTGCGCCGTGTTTCCGTGACGAGGACGCGCGCGCCGATCGATCACCCGGGGAATTTTATCAGCTTGATTTTGAAATGTCCTTTGCAGGGCAGGAAGATGTTTTTGAAGTTGCAGAAAATGTTTTGTATGGCGTATTTAAAACATTTTCTAAAAAATCTGTGAGCGAAGCGCCGTTTAAAAGGCTAACCTATGCAGAATCGATGTTAAAGTACGGAACAGATAAACCCGACTTAAGAAATCCGCTCATTATACAGGACATGACGCAATTTTTCGCAGACGTTGAATTTGCGCCGTTTAAAAATATTCCGGTACGGGGCATTGTTGCGCCGAATGCCGCAAAGCAGTCAAAATCGTTTTTTGAAAAAATGCTTGCGTTCGCTCTGGAAATCGGAATGAAGGGATTAGGTTACATTTCTGTTTTAGATAAAGACAGCGAGGCAGGAAGCGGTTCTTTAAAAGGACCCATCGTTAAATTTTTAAGCGAAGAAAAACAATCTGCGCTAAAAAAAGAAATGCAGCTTAAAGAAAACGACGTTCTTTTCTTTATAGCAGACGATCCAAAAACAGTAGACAGCCTTGCGGGAAAATTAAGAACAGAACTTGGAAATCGGCTGGAAATGATTAAAGACAGTTTTGAAATGTGCTTTATCGTAGATTTTCCGATGTACGGCGAATCCGAGGAAACTGCCGGAGCGATAGAATTTACACATAACCCGTTCTCCATGCCGCAAGGAGGGCTTGAAGCTTTGCAAACAAAAAATCCGCTCGATATTCTTGCGTGGCAGTATGATATTGTTTGTAACGGCGTTGAATTGTCATCCGGGGCAGTGCGAAACCATTTGCCCGAAGTTATGACCAAGACGTTTGAAATCGCAGGTTACACACAATCTGATATAGAGAATAAATTCCCCGCTTTGTGGAACGCGTTCCATTACGGCGCTCCTCCCCATGCGGGCATGGCTCCGGGCATCGACAGAATACTAATGCTGTTATCTGAAGAGGAAAACATCCGCGAAGTTATCGCGTTCCCGATGAATTCAAGCGCGCAGGATCTCCTTATGAACGCGCCTTGCGAAGTAACGGAACAGCAGCTTCGTGAAGTTCATATTAAGATTCGCCAGCGCAATTGATTTTCTTTGGAAAAAGCACTTCTTATTAAGAAATAATCAAGTAATTTCACATAACATTGTTTATTTTCACATAACGTTATGTGAAAATAATTTTTCGTTTTTTGTTGACATTTTTATATATTGTAACCTATCATTTCTTTTATGAAAATCAAAATCAAGTTGAGTATAATGGTAATTGCCATATTAATTACGGTAATAGCGGGAATTGCCGCAGTTCTTTTAAACAGGGCTTCCGGCATCACCATAGAGCTTTCCAAACGCGGGCTTCAATATTTATCGGGTGAACAGGCTTTATACTGGCAGAGCAGACAGGATTTGCGCCTGATGAGCCTTCGAGTGTTAGCTGACATAATGAGCGATTATGAGCAAATTGACCCTGAGGACAGGCGTGAGCGTTTTGACAGTATGATGCTTGGAATTTTGGCAAGTCAGCCTGATTTGCTGCAAATATACACGATTTGGAAAGCAAACGCCATCGACGGAATGGATGCAATGTTTATAGGAAACCCCGGCGCATCTCCCACAGGTCAGTATGTGACAGTTTTTACAAGAGAAACAGGCGAAATCGCAAAGAGGGCAAGCGCCGATATTGAATCGTCGATTGATTATTTTAACGGTCCCAACCGCACAATGGACAGAATCGAAGAGCCGTTTACAAGAGAAGTAATGGGTAAGGAAAATTATCTTGTAAGAATGATGGTTCCGATTGTCAATCCAAGAACAAATGAAACTGTAGGAGGCGTTGCGTGTCTTTTGTCAATTGCGCCGATGCAGAAGGCTCTTGAAGAAGTAATAGAAAGCCACAGCGAAATTGCTGCGATGTCGATTTATGCGGATACGGGATTTATTCTTGCAAATTATCAGGCGAATCGTATCGGAAAAACTTTAATCGAGGCGGATACAATTTTTGGAGATAAAATTGAAGAAGCCGCGCGCGCTGTTGCAAACGGAGAAACTGTAACCATCGTAAGTTATTCTGATGATTTGGAATCAAATGTAGAAATTGTAATTTATCCGTTTAAGATCGGCAATTCCGACACAACATGGTCTGTCATGATTGCCGCTTCCGAGGAATATATTTTAAAAGAAGTGCGAAGCATTACAAATTTTACAATTTTGCTTGCTTTACTTGTAACTGTAATCGTAGCGATTATCATTTTTTTCGTATTAAGCAGAACTACAAAACCAATTACAATGGTTGCCGACAATCTAAAGGATATTTCGGAAGGCGAAGGCGACCTTACAAGATCTATTATGATTAAATCAAATGACGAAATAGGACTTCTTGCGCGTTATTTTAATAACACTTTGGAAAAAATAAAAAATCTTGTGCTAAGCATTAAAAAAGAAGCGGAAAAATTATCCGGTATTGGAACCGATCTTGCGAGCAACATGAACGAAACAGCCGCCGCGGTAAACGAAATTACAGCTAACATTCAAAGCATTAAGGGGCGCGTTATAAATCAAAGCGCGAGCGTTACGCAGACAAACGCGACAATGGAACAGGTAACGGTAAACATTAACAAGCTCAATGTAAATATCGAGGAGCAGGCTTCGCATGTTTCGCAGGCTTCGGCGGCAATCGAAGAAATGGTTGCTAATATTCAATCTGTAACGGAAACGCTTGTTAAAAACAACGCAAATGTAAATAGGCTTAAAGAAGCGTCGGAAGTGGGGCATTCAGGACTTCAGGGCGTTTCATCTGACATTCAGGAAATTGCGCGTGAATCCGAAGGCTTAATGGAGATTAATTCCGTTATGCAAAATATTGCGAGTCAGACGAATCTTCTTTCCATGAACGCGGCAATTGAAGCCGCTCATGCAGGCGAAGCCGGAAAGGGTTTTGCTGTTGTAGCGGACGAAATCAGAAAACTTGCCGAGAGTTCAAGCGTGCAGTCAAAGACGATAAGCTCGGTGCTTAAAAGGATTAAAGGTTCTATCGATAAAATAACAATTTCTACAGATAACGTATTAAAAAATTTTGACGCGATTGATTCAAGCGTAAAGACTGTTGTTCAGCAGGAAGACAATATCCGCCGCGCGATGGAAGAGCAGGGAGAGGGTTCAAAGCAGATACTGGAAGGAATAAGCAATGTAAACGAAATTACGCGCAAAGTAAAATCAGGTTCAAGCGAAATGCTGGAAGGAGCAAACGAAGTAATACGTGAAAGCGTCAACCTTGAAAAAGTGACGCAGGAAATTACAAGCGGCATGAACGAAATGGCATCAGGCGCAGATCAAATCAATACGGCTGTGCATCAGGTAAACGAAATAACCATTGATAACCGCCAAGGAATCGATACATTGATAAGAGAAGTGTCAAGGTTCAAGGTTGAATAAACAGCTTGCTCTTATGTCAATTATAATTAATAATGATATAAGAGGGTTTTATGGACTACGAAAGGCTGATGAATAAAAAGAACTCAAACGGCAAGGATGCTGTCGATCTTTTAAACGAAGCCACAGGCATAATGGATAAGGATGATTTTAAAGGAGCGATCGATTTATTATCCGAAGCTGTAGATCTTTGCGGACATCCGCGCCTTTATTTTAATTTAGGATACTGCTATTATCAGCTTAGAGATTATAAAAACGCAATCATCGATTTTGAAAACAGTCTTGCAAATGACAGGGGAACAGATCTTTTAAAACATGAAAGGCAAAGACTTTTTCTTTATCTTGGAATTATATACGAAAAAAATAATGACAATGACAAGGCGATAGAAGCGTATAAAAATTCCGCAGACTGGGGATACGAAGGCGCTCTTGGGAAACTGGAAAATCTTGGCGTTCCCTATGTTCCCGATGAACCTAAAATGGAACCTTTTATTTCTAAAACCGTACAGACAAAGCCGCGTGCCCAGCAAAAACAAAACGCGCAGCAAAAGCCGCGTGCGCAAACTTCAAAATTTTTCGCCGCAGATAAAAACGCGAAAGTAACATTGGTAAAAAAAAGAAGGCTGCGTTTTATAATGCCTGTGGCAGTCGGAATTATAATCGGTTTTTCCCTTTTTTTAATTGTAGACAATTTAAGTAAACGGGAAATATCGGTAAAGCCTACGGTAATTAAGGCAACTGTAATGTCAAGCACATTGGACCTTCGCGCAGAACCTTTCACATATTCTGAATTGTTGAAAGTGCTGTATAAGGACAGCGTTGTGGAAATTACAGGGGACGCTTCGGGCGATTGGACTCCCGTTGTGCATGAAGGCGTTCGCGGCTGGGTTGATTCTCAGCGAATAGAGAAATAACGACGTAAAATTCTATAATAAATTATTGACAAATTGTATTTTTGGGCTATAATGGGATATCATGAAAATACGAACAAAACTAGTCGGCGGTTTTTCAATAATCGCATTAATTGGTGCTTTTTTGGGTGTGGTGGGTCTTTTCAGCATTAATACCCTCACAGATTCTGCGGAAGACATAATCCACATAACAGAAATCGAAGCGAATATTTCAAGTATTTTAAGTTCGCATTATAACTGGAGACACAATCTGACGGAATCGGTGTATATGGGAACACCTTTTACAGGTACGCTTGATCCAAATGTATGTTCTCTGGGTCAATGGCTGGCGGGCGATGAGGCAAAAAGTATTGATAACCCCGAGCTTATAAAAGTATTACAGGATATTGTTGGTCCTCATAATTTTATCCATCAAAAAGCGGGTGAAATTGTCGATTTAAAAAATAATAATAATCAAGAAGAAGCCCTAAGAATGTTATTGGAAGAAGTTTATCCGAATACCCAGCGTGTTATCGGCGATTTACAGCTTCTATACGACGCGTACGGAAATATACTTCACGAAGAAATAAATGATATTCACAGAAACGGACAAACTTTTGCCGTTATAATTGTTGCAATAATTATTGGCGCGTTTGCAGCAAGCGTTACCCTCGCTCTTCTTGTCACAACAAGTATTGTTAAGCCTCTGTTCAGCGTAATGCATACGTTAAAAGACATTTCGGAAGGCGAAGGCGATCTGACAAAGAGGGTTAATTATAACAACAAGGACGTAATAGGAGACCTTTCGCGTTACTTTAATCAAACGATGGAGATTATAAAAAATCTTATCATTAGTATTAACAAAGAAGCGGCGCATTTATCTGAAATAGGAAGCGATCTTGCAAGTAACATGAACGAAACCGCTTCGGCGATAAATCAAATTACCGCAAACATACAAAGTATTAAAGCTCGCGTAATTAATCAAAGCGCAAGCGTAAGCGAAACTCACGCGACAATGGAACAGGTTTCAACTAATATTAACAAATTAAATGTCCATGTCGAGAGTCAAACCTCGCATGTTTCGCAAGCATCTGCGGCAATCGAAGAAATGGTCGCAAACATTTCATCTGTTACCGATACATTAATAAAAAATTCCGCCAACGTAAAGACATTAATCGATTCTTCGGAAGTCGGAAAAACAGGACTTAATGAAGTGGCGGATGATATTAAAGAAATTGCTCGCGAATCGGAAGGCTTAATGGAGATCAACTCTGTCATGGAGAATATTGCAAGCCAAACAAACCTGTTGTCGATGAATGCCGCAATCGAAGCGGCTCATGCGGGAGAAGCGGGAAAAGGCTTTGCTGTTGTTGCGGACGAAATCAGAAAGCTTGCAGAAAACTCAAGCGAGCAATCCAAAACAATCGGCGTTGTGCTTAAAAAAATTACGGAATCAATCGAAAAAATTACAAATTCGACAGAGAACGTACTTAATAAATTCGAAGCCATAGATACAAGCGTAAGGGTAGTATCGGATCAGGAAGACAATATCCGCCGCGCCATGGAAGAGCAGGGCGAAGGTTCCAAGCAAATTCTGGACGGCATAAGTAATGTAAACACCATTACCCGTCAGGTAAAGAGCAGTTCCACAGAAATGCTTGACGGCGCAAAAGAGGTTATTCAAGAAAGCAATAACCTTGAAAAAGTTACGCAGGAAATTACAAGCGGCATGAACGAAATGGCTTCAGGCGCGGATCAAATCAACATTGCGGTGCATCATGTAAACGAAATTTCCGTTAAAAACCGCGAAGCTATCGATGTTTTAATAAAGGTTGTCGGGCGCTTTAAAGTTGAGTAACTTAACTAATGAGACTCTATCCTGTCATATTGAATGCCGTAATAATTGACAATGATATGACCTCTGTTTATTGAAAACCCAGATGCGTCTGCAATGACAATGATTTCTAAAATATCGTTTGGCAGCCTTGATCTTTCGTTTCTATTCCAGAATGCTGCCAATTCGCGCTCTTCTCTTTGAAGCGCTTCCATAAATTGATTGGGAGATGTTAAATTGCTTCCGGGAATTATGGTGTCGCTTCTTAAATAATTTCCATAAGTTCTTTGAAGGCTTGCAGCAAATGTATTAAACTGCTCTTTTAATTCGGCTCCATTCTGATCTGTATTTATTACCCTGCTTATTGCTCTTATAAAATAAACGCCGTATCTTTGGTGAATGCGTATAAGATACGTTTCAAAAAACACATCTTCATTCGGCGGTATTATAATAAACCAATCGCCGTCAACATTCTGTGGGCTTCCCCTGCTTATCTGTGTTATCTGCTCAAGAGACATTCCAAATTCTATGCCGAAAGGTCCCGCGAAGGCTTCCGTGACGATTAATATTATAAATACGATTAAGATTATAAACTTTTTCATATAATGCCTCTTAGTATATTATAACACACTTTTTTCAAAATTCTTTCATTATCACTAAAGCAAAACGGCACTCTCATGCCATATAAGGGTAGAGAATTTTCATGTTTTTGAAGGTTCTCTACCGGGCATCTTTTGAAGCCTCGGGAAAATCATCTAAAGAGGATATATTATGGAATTTAAAGAAAACAGGAAAAGCCAGGGTTTCCCAATGGACGCGGACATTCTTCCGCCATCAGACGACAGGATATTCAAGGTATTACTTACTCATCCTGATGCCAAAAAAGTGCTGATTGATGTCATTTCAACAGTAATCGAAAGACAAGTGCTGGATGTATACATTAGAAGTAATGTGCTTCCCGCAATGGACGTTGACGAAAAGGAGGAAAGATTCGACGTAAACTGCTCAATCGAAAACGGCGATCAGATCAATGTGGAAATGCAGTGCAGCAGAATGGAAGAAATCGGAACAGGATTTACGAATTTTATCAACAGGTATGTATTCTATCTTGCCAAACTTCACTCGTCGCAAAAAGCGAAAGGAATGAATTATTACGAACTTTCAAGGACATATCAGATTACATTCTGCATGTACGATGTTCTGCCCGACTGGCCCGACTTTGTGAATAGATTTACATTGAAGTCCGTAAATGGAATGGAGCTAACAGATCAGATAAACATGGTGATTGTCGAGCTCAACAAGCTTGAAGTCCTGCTAAAAAAACCTGTAAGCAATTTGACGGATTTCGAGAAATGGACATTGTTTTTCAGGTTTGCGCAGGATCCTGTACACAGGGGAAAAATTAATGATATAATAAAGGAGAAGGAGGAGATTAATATGGCAGCTACATTATTAAGGGAAATAAGTCAGGACGAACACGAACGAGCCAGATATCTCAGCCGCATGAAGTTCGAGACTGATCAATACTCCAATTTGCATACAGCCGAAAAGAGAGGTGAATTACGTTCAGATGAAAAATGGCAAGGTATTGTTGCTGACATGAAAGCAGAGATGACAAATAAGGATGCTACTATTGTCAACAAAGAAGCAGAAATAGAACGACTTCGCAAACAAATAGCAGATATGGAATTAAAAGGTTAAAATGCTTTAAAAGCCGATGTTAGAAATGGCATCGGCTAATATTTTTATATACATAAATTTTTTAATATTAGTGAAGATACGACTGATTTAAGAGGTAAATTATATTATTATGAAAATATATGGATATAATATTAAAATAAAGCATTAAGTGAATTTATAAATATGTTAATATTACTTGTAAGAGGTTAGGTGAGCTGAGGAGAGGCAGTGTGGCTAAACCATTTTTGCCGTTCCCTGCGTAGGAGACCTAGGCTCCGGAGCAGATTCTTAGCAAAGGTTTAGCCATACTGCCTCTCCCCAGCTCACTTTATACTTATAATTAATTTTTGGTATATATTTTTTGCTTTAGTTATGTTATAATACCCTCATGACCAACTGCCTATTCTGTAAAATAATCTCCGGTGATATCCCCAGCAGCAAACTGTACGAAGACGATGAAATACTTGCCTTTAAGGACATAAATCCGCAGGCTCCTGTGCATTTTTTAGTGATACCCAAAAGGCATATTGAGAATTTAATGGAAATGAAAGAAGCAGATACTGCGCTTGTAGGCAAAATGTTTTTTAAAGCGCAAGAAATTGTAAAAGAGCAGGGCTGCGAAGAAAAAGGCGGGCGTTTTATTATAAATACCAAAACAGACGGCGGACAGACAGTAGATCATCTGCATATACATTTTCTTGGGCAGCGTCTTTTGGGATGGCCACCAGGATGAACAGGAGCAAGTTTTAAATGGCTATCGAGAAACATATTAACTTTTTTGAGATGCAAAAGGCATGCGAAAAACCGGGATGCCCTCTTTGCAGAATCGTAAGTGACAGAGCGCACAGGTATATCGATAACACTTTATTCGAACATGTTACAGATCGCGGGTTTCGCGCGCTTTTTCGCGCAGCGGGCGGTTTTTGCTCTTTTCATTCAAGGGGTCTTGTGTCTTTCCGCGACGGTCTTGCCGTTGCAATTTTAAGCAAAGACATTCTGGAAGACAGAATAAAATGTTTCGAAAGAAAACAGCAATGGAAGCCGAAAGGAAAATGCCCAGTTTGTATCGAAAAAGAAAAAATCGAAGACGAGTATCTTGATTTTCTTAGCAATTCAAACGGCAATACGCCAGAAGAACAGGAACTGCGTATATTTTTTACCAACAGCGACGGTCTTTGCGCTCCTCATTACGCGGGGCTTCTTTTTACGACGAAGGGCGCAAAGAGAAATCCACCCGTATGGATAAAGAATTTTCAAGAACATAAATTTTCACAATTATATAAAAGACTCGATGTCTTTACAGAGCTTTCCGCTTATGGCAGACAAGACGAATTTAAACAATTAAGCGAAAAAGATCAGCTTGTATGGAAAGAAGCGGCGGCTTGTTTAACAGAACATATTGAATAGGTTTATTAAATGAAAAAAATATTAGTTTTAATATTTATAAGTTTGTGTTTAATAAATTGCGTAAATTCTCCAAAACAAATCGAAAGTATATCATTAAAATATCCTGTTATATTGGTTCATGGAATTGTTGCGCATGACAGATGGGATTTTTATTCGTTCTGGGGAAGGATTCCCTCTGTGTTGGAAGAAAGGGGAGTGCGCGTATTTTTTGGAAATACCGACTCATGGGGAACCTATGAATCAAATGCCGCAATTTTAAAAGAAACAGTTGACATAGTATTACAGTTAACAAACAGCGAAAAAGTAAATATAATCGCTCATTCCAAAGGCGGGCTTGATTCGCGGTATTTTCTATGGAAGTACGATTACGGAGACAAAGTTGCAAGCCTTACAACAATTTCAACTCCGCACCGTGGAGCCGAAATAGCGGATGTTGTTTGGGAACAAAGAATTGTTCACACAAAATTCGGAATGAAAATACTTAAGCTTTTTGGAAAATTATACGGCGATAAAAACCCTGACCTTTATAATGTCGGTTATGCTCTTTCTACCGCCAACATGGAAAAATTTAACGAAGAAGTTATTTTAGACGAAAGGGTTTACTTTCAAAGCATATACAGCGTTATAAGAAGGTCAACTGACGATTTAATGTTCTATAACAGCCATCGTTATATAAAAAATATAACAGGCGAAAACGACGGAGTGGTAAGCGAACATTCGGCTGCTTGGGGAAAAAATATAATTAAAATAGAAACGCCGCTAAATCACATCGAAATTATCGATATTAAAATGAGAAAAATTTCCGGGCTTAATGTTCCCGACATCTATATCGATATTTTAAATAACCTTGCCCAAAATGATTTTTAATTCTGCTCGCCTGTTTCGCTTAATCTTTCTACAATTGGTATAAGCGCACGAAGACGCACAACCCTTCCGCCTCCGTTCACCCTGTGTCTGTAAATTTCTCCGTCATTTGTAAAAGGAACTTCCTCTCCTGTAAACGGAGGCGACCTTCTTTGCGTCCAGCGAAGAGACGGGTCTTTTAAGGATATTGCCGGGTTTGCAGGATCAAAATAAATGAACGATTCATGCGCTCCTCTTTCATCCTGCGGCGCCACGTTTGTACATTGCAGATAACGAATTACTCCCCTTGTAAGGTCTATCGATTGAATGATTGCGGAATGAACAACAGTACCCGCAATATCCCTGAATAAAATTACATCGGCGGGACGAAGATTTTGAATTTCGTCATTAACGGCAATTAACTGAGAGCTTCGCGAATTAAAAAATGCGGTTCCTATGAACCTTGCAGGGTTAGAGCCTCGGGGAGCGCCAAGGGAACGATCCAAAATTCTGCTAAGATCGACATTGCCCTGATTCGCAACATGTGTAAGTATGTGCCAGACAAACCCCGAGCAGTCTACGCCGATTCTTCCTATGCAATACAAGTAATTATAAACGTCGCTTTCAAGCGCGCCTCTTCCCGATACTAGCGCATGAGGCCTGTGTGGAAGCCCTCTGTGAACGCCCGATTTTATCCTTGATATAACAAATAAATCGCTTGTGCTAGTCCATGCCGGTTCTGTCATGTCAAAAATAATTACCTGTTCGCGTCCTGAAGAAAGCGCGTTTAAGTATCCGGCAAAATCTTCTGAATTTAAAATTTCCTCTATGGCAGGCCATATTTCCTGCGG
>Ga0209755_10008200_pt1 | contig 11212 bp, 5 predicted proteins | sample TergutCo191P1_FD_187301 | JGI IMG/M metagenome (GOLD analysis project Ga0209755, IMG submission 187301) | Cornitermes sp. P1 segment gut microbial communities from Petit-Saut dam, French Guiana - Co191P1 (SPAdes) (version 2) | ecosystem: Host-associated > Arthropoda: Insects > Digestive system >... | reverse complement strand
CACATCGAACCAGAGCAATACAACACATGAAATAAATCCACAATAAGTCGCAAGCTCCTGAAGATGGATGTACTAATATTCGAAACATGTTGAGCAGTAAATAGTGAAATAATAAAGCAAGTGACACCAGGTTGGTTTATCTTTATTCAACTATCAAGATGATGCACGGTCCAATAAACATAAAAAAAACAGGGTGTGTTTATGTCGTTTGTTGGTTATATGTAGTTGATATACACCCTGTCATGACAACAACAAGCTGTACAAGTAAGTCTATCACTATGATACACAAACTACTGAATGTGTCCGTACGACGTTTGTCAGTATAGTTACATACCTGGTAAATGAATAGAGATGTTAGCCACAGGGAAAATCGCTTAAGACTAGTGTGGAATCTCGGTTTTCCAAATAACTCTGTGGTCATATGGACGCTCCGCTGTAGATTTTTGATTACAATTTGATTGGGAACCCTGTACATTCTGGAATAGCGAGAAGAGGAATTGATACCGCACCGAGAATTGAAGCCTTGTAGCCCAGACCATAGTAGTGGTAAGGCCTCATCCCTTTGTAGCTTAACGTATGAACGAGAAGTGACCACTCCATCAGTCTACTCTCCCCCTACACTTTTATCAAGCTACAACATTCACAACAACCATACAGATTTCATCCTTGACTTCAGGACATCTGCACTACTGATGTTTATTGGACCGTGCATCATTGTGATAACTGAAGAATAAAAAACCAACTAGATGTCACTTGTTATTTTGTTGTAATTCTTATAGGCTTTAGCCTTCAGCCCGGGCACTACTCCAGCCTAACTGCAACTAACTTCCAACATACAGCAAACCAAGAACGAAACGACTAATGTGGTAATCAACATTATAGTCGCGAGCTCCTGATGATAGGCATAGTGATGCCCGAAACACGTTGAGCCTACAAGAATTACAATAAAATAACAAGTGGCATCTATTTGGTTTTTTAGTCTTCAGTTATCTGCTCTACTATTGCTTTGCTAAGAATCACTGTCTTATCAACTTACAGTACACATGTTTGAACCTCATGCAAGCCATCGTACAATACCTATTCTAGAACAAAACTCCTTTTTGTAACCTCAACATTTTAGACCCAAATAACCGGCTTACTGCCTCAGAGGATCTGCCCAAACATTGTGTTTTGTGTCTTGCAATGATTTGAACATTAACGGAGCTTATTCCCTTATTCAGCATTAACCAATGGGTTCTTATAAACGAGATGGAGAGTGTTTATTGCGCGGTAGACTGGGGCTTTAAAGTGTAGATTAGGAAAAATAGTAGTCTAAGTGTTAAGAAAATTGCTTCGGATTGAAGAGTATGTAGGTTAGGAACCTTAACTCTGGTCATACTGCTTCCAGCAACAACTTCACTCTTCTGCCAAGGATTAGAATTATGAAGGCGACCACAAATCGAAACTGGTCTTAGAATTCAAAATGGAGGGAAGGGGGCGACCTCCTGTCATTCTAAGCACCTAGATCATTACGGGTTGCCCGTACGCTGTTCCCACAACCTCTTGGGTCTCTCCTATGGCGAAACCACACTGTAATGCCACATCCAGCATCACCTTCACTGAAATCATTTTCATATCTGTCGGGTCACAGAAGATATCTGGTATTTGCTACGAAGTTTCCTCCACTTTCTCACTCATTCTGGCCACACACAACTAGCAGATCATGGCGAAAGTGACGAAAGGAGTTACGGCATCCCTCGGAAGAAAATAAAACCCCCTTCATTGTAAGAAATGGTGTTTGGCAGACATAAAGCAACTGTTTTCACTGGTAAAAGAACATCAATGTGCAATGTAGATTGATTGGGGACCGAAGAATGAAACTTAATACCTTCTAATACTATAAAATGTACGGTCAGTGTAAGGAAATTGTGACCTGTTTGCTCTCAGCCTCCTCTTTTGTTAAAGACTAAGTTTTAATTGTAAGAAGCCTTGAAGTCTTAGTTTTAAAAATTGTATGTTAAACATAGACCCTGATGAAGAATAAATATTAAATTCAGAAGGAAGAAGCTCCTTTAAAATATGAACAATTAGAAACTTCGGTAATATTCGTTTATGTTACGAAGATTGTTTTTGACTTAAAAGTATATCTTCGGAGGTGTGTATAGAAGATTTCTGTTAATTTACATATCAAGGTGTTGTAGTGAAGTGCAAGCCTTATTCCTTTCTACAGCACTTGTTCTAAACAATTTGTGCTGCCATAAATATATAGAGTTTCCCTCGAGATGTGTGCAGAACATCTGCAGGCCTTCATGTAAAGTGGCCGCTAAAACTGTTAAACCACAATGAATAATGAAACAGTTCCATGAATTCTTTTAGACCTTCCCAGTTTCAATTCCTACACAAATTTGTGTAGAGGATTTGTTGATTCACGCATACAGAGAAAAAGGAACAGCAATATTATAGACATTGTCAGTGGGTTACAAACGTGCCTGGAAAGAAAAGCAACGAGTTTAACATCGGGTCGACCATTGATATACCCAGCATTAAGCTTCGGAAAACGGAAAATAGAACGGTATTGTGCGATCACGTTCTTACGCCTTAAGCATAACAATACAGTGTCCGTTACCTTCCATGTGGCTAGATGCATCATTTGACTGTCATAACGTAAGTGACGCCTGTTCTTCGGCTGCAGAAATCACAGAAATCAACGCTGTGTGAAGTGTACCATAATAAAACTCTTTTTGAACTGCTCTGCTTAGAAAAATTGTCATATGTTGAAAGGTTAACAAATTTGGCATTTGGAATACCGAGTAATGGTGTTCGAGTAGAGGGTTTTGAGGGCAGTATTTGAATTTAGGAGACAGAATGTTAATAGGTAGGGGGAAAATTCGTCCTAGTGTTTTATTAAATAAAAATATTAGTAACTTCAAAATTGAATGCAGGTGAATGGTCAGAGTAACACGAAGGCTGCCTTGCTCAGAGTGAAGGAACAGCTGATACTTATTTGGTAGGTACTGGGTGGACCCCAGAGCCGGTCTGGGAGCGTTGAACAAAAGGAGGATGATCTCTGGCGGTAATAGAAAAACAAATAGAGTTTATTTTGATATTGTTCATTCCGTGTAATAGAATATGTTTCTTACCATTAGAAATTTCCAGAGTTGAACTCGATTATAGCGTCATGAAAGGGAGTTCCGTGTCTGTTTAAACGTGTGTTGTTGGAACCGAGTAGTAAAACTTTACGGTTCACAGTGAGGAATTAATTATTACCACAGATTGTCTGAAGTTATAGACGAAGTGTCGCCTAAAACGATGACGTTATAACCGGGTTGGAATGCAGTGATGTAAACCGGCCTTATTAGGTTTTATATCAAACATGTTTTAGGTGTTGCTCCGTGAAGGTGGCGGCCGACCGACGAAACATGTAGGAGTGAAGGCCTTATATATATAAAATATATTATATATATATATATATAAAATGCACATATATATTTTGTTATGTGCAAGCTGTTGGTCTTTAATACAAAGAAATCCTCGGCTGTCTAGCCAGTAGTCTAATAATTACCTATTATATTTGGAATGACAGTTTCAGAAAATTTTGATTCTCCTCGTTCAGAATCCTACTGCTGTAAAGGTACGAAATACTGCAGTCTTGCAATTCAGATCTCTCCATTCCCGATAACTGTTTCACACTTACTCACGTGTAATCACACGTGTAACAGACAACTTACGCAACCCAAAGATTCAATGCTGTGTTCAATCCATTCTACCACCGGATCCTAGACAAAGCCCAATGAGTCCTATCTGTAGCCTCACACTATATTTTCGGAAGTCCCTTACATATATTCCCCACGTACACAGCAGTCTCCCAAAAGACTGCTCCGAATTAAAATGTGTGGGAATTCTCATTTCTTCCATAAATGCTACATGCCCCACCCATCTCCTCTTGGATTTCACCAACCCCCTCCCCCCCAAATTGTAAAGGTAAAAATTATGAAGTGATTTTCTCCGGCCTATTTTTATGTGCATTCGCAAAATTGCGAAAAGCAACGATTAGCTTCGTCGTGTTTGTCTGACCGTCCGTCCCTCCGTCCGCATGGAACAACTCGTCTCCCACTGGATGGATTTTTATGAAATTTGGTATTTGAGGATTTATCGAAAATATTTCGAGTAAATTCAAGTTTCGTAAACATCTGACAAGAATAACGAGTACTTTACATGAAGACCAACATACATCTTTACCATATCTTGCTCCATTCTGTTTAGACAACAAATTTTATGTTCAAAAACTTTTTTTATATCATGCCGTTTATGAAATAATGTAGAAAAATATTGTAGAACCAGTCATGCCACAGATGACAATATGGCGCATGCGCACTGCATGCTGAATGCCTAAGGCTACAAACATATATTCAGAATATGTAATTCTTATTGTTGTTCCGCTGCAACAATGATTGCAAGAACGCGCCTCATTGTTACGTCATACGTTCACTGCCTGTCCTGTTACTTCCTCTCTGCTCCAGTATTCTCTCTCTTCAGCATCTTCTTACGTAACATCGTCAGTCTATATTAAAGCCCCTTTTCAATATCTCAAGTCAGTGCCCCAGAGTCAGTAGGAGACCGGTGGTAAATTCGAAAATTAGAATAATGAATATCTATTTTCTTGGGCAGCACAAAATCAGCTGTTATGTCTATTACTTTGTGTGTAACAGTACACATATTTTAAAGCAGAACTTGTAAACTGTATGTGTGAAATTTTTATTTTATAAAACATATATCTTCTTTATCTCTACGTTTATAAATTTGAAATACGTGGTGTTCAAGTTTTTCTAAATTTGCTGATTTTTAGTGACTTATTTGTAAAAGTATTTTGAGAATGTTTGTATTTTTCATTAACGGCGTTTTAAAACGTTAATTTTTTAATGTTAAATGAATAACAAGTGAGCATGGAGCACTGGTTGAATGATGCAAAGTGGGTAAAAGCGAAGTACTTGGAGCAAAGCCTACCACCGTGCCACTGTGTTCACCCTAGTCCCATATGTACATCATACTGCATGCTGCTCATGGAAACCACGTAAATAAGGCAGGCTTCCACGACGAGAAGCCGTCAATTGGCGGCCTGAAGCCTGGAACTCCTAAAAGGAAGTATCTTAATAATCATTTGTGAAAACACTGTATGTTGTCATGTATAACAAAACATTTGAAATATCTTATGTTTATTGGACCGTGCATCATTGTGATCGTTGAAGAATAAAAGACCAACTTGATGTCACTTGCTGCTTTATTTCACTTCTTATGTGCTCAACATGTTTCGGACATTAATATATCCATCATCAGGAGCTTGCGACTATTCAGTTGAATTACCACATTGGTCGTATTGTTCTTGGTTCGATGTGTGTTGGAGATTCGGTGTGTTTGGGTTGAGTGGTATCCGTGTTGCAGGCTGAAGCACAACAAGTTGTGCTGATGAAGGATATATTAATGTCCGAAACATGTTGAGCACATAAGAAGTGAAATAAAATAACAAGTGACACCAAGTTGGTCTTTTATTCTTCAACATTTGAAGTATATTTACAGGCAAGCCACTGTGCAAAAATCAGCAAATACGCAGATCTTCAGCTATGTATCTACTACAAAACTTTGCTACTTATGATATTATAAATACAAAATTCATAAAATTATGCGACGTTCTTCTTTTGGGTTTCTACAAAATATGTGGTTAAACTTCCTGAGGCTTCAGACAAACATATTGCCTCCGTCTGCAGGCTGATTGAATCAAACAGGTAGACATTAGACTGGACAATTATAAACAGAATATAATTATGGTGGAATATCTTCTGAAGAAGTAGGAGGGCCGGCGGAATGTCCACGGGATGTGTTTCCATGTTGTTTTTATCAACAGACGCAGATATTCCGCACCAATTAACGCAACGCACGCTGCATACTGTGGAGCAAGTTTTCATGTCCTTCACACCAGTGTGTAGATAAGAAGCAACGCGTGCCTTCTTGATAAGAACAAATTATATTCTGAGAACTGTATGCTACGAGGCTCTAAAATTTAATTACAATTATTATTGCTACGGCACTCCGACCGAAGTATGTCCATTGTCTAAAGAGATTATAACATTCCAAGAACAGACGTTTCGGATTTCGGTCTTGTCTCTCTTCTCAAGATCAACACAAGTGGCAATGTACGTATAAGGTAACACTGCAGCACGTTTCTGCAAGTACTGTCGCTGTGGAAAACAATAAGTATTACATATTCTGAGAGTGTGTCTGTGGCCTTAGGTATACAGCATGCATGGGCTTACGCCATATTGTCAACTGTGGTCTGTCTGGCTTTACCATATTTTTCCACATTATCACGATTTTTGGAGAAAATGTATGGAGAATTAAATATATGTCTTGATTTTCTCTACAACGTTTGTCTGAAATCTTTATCGTTCTCAGAAGAACTAAGTGAGATATGATCAAAAATGTATATTTGTCTTCTTATAAAATACCCGTTATTCTTGTCAGGTTTTAATGAAAATTGAATTTTCATGACAGATTTTCGAAAACTCACATATGCTATTTCACGAGAAAACTTCCAGTAGTAGCCGAGTTGTTCCAGTGGACAGACAGACAAGCAGACATGACAAAGCTACTAGTCGCTTTTCACAATTTTGCGAAAAAGCCTAAGTAGGGATAAGACTACGTAGTTCGTCAGCCAGACTGTGTCAAACCTCGGTGTACTGATGAAGATTAGTTTCATCTTTGGAATGACAAAGATGCAATTGAGGCCTTCTGGAATATCACGCAGTGTAGGTTTGTACAGACATTTCGGGACATCCCCTTGGTCCCACCTTTAAGGGTCCAGCAGCCCATTCTCCTCGGGACTGCTTAATCCTGGACGTTAGAAATCATATGCTGTCCCGAAAGGTCTATTACCAACTATTATCACACGGTGTGTAACATCCCACACGAACGAACACCTCACACGGCGGAGGAAGCCTGAAATCTCTCGAAGATATCTTATCTGTACTAATGAAGTTAGCTGTATTTGGACTGACGAAAGCAGCCTTATCTCTACTGTTGGAGACCCTTTTATCTGGACTGAAGAGGTAAATATTTGGACTGATGAAGATAATTTTATGTGGACTGATGGAGACGGCTTTATCTGTAATACGGAAGATGTCTGTATCTGGACTGTTGATGACAGTTTTGTTTGGACTGATATAAGAGCACTATATCTGGAATGTTGAAGATAGTTTTAATTGGACTATTGAAAATAGATTTATTTGTACTGATGAAGACATATTTATTTACTTGAGGAAGTTAAATATATACGGACTGATGACGACGGCTTTGTTTGTAAATGTTGAATATAGCGTTATGTTGACTGATAAAGATACCTTTATCTGGACTATTGAAGACAGCTTTATTTGGACTGATAAAGAGAGATTTACCTGTAATCAGGAAAACGCCTTCATCTGTACTGATGACGAAAGCTCTATCCCATGAGTTCAACTAAGTAGGATCCCTTCCCCATTTAGATCTGAGGATGGAGACTTAAGCCTCCGAAACGTCCTGATGATAGAAAAGATCCATTTCACTGAAATGATAAACCAAATCCAGTTGGAATGCCATAATATTAATTATCAAATACTTTGCTTTGTTGTCCAGTGTGTGTTTCAGAAGGGTAGAGGAGAGAACAACATTGTTATGATGTGTTATAGGCGGGACTTTCATTCATATTTTGCGAACTCTCTACGGCGTCTGTTTTCAAAATACATCGTTTTTTAAACGTTGTTACATTAGTTTTTTTTAGATGAAAGGTAAATTAAGGAATCCAACATCAGTAACTGTTTTACAGAACTAGTCCCAAACCCCGAAGACCGAAGCCTTTAACCCTGAAGATGGAGGTAACAAATTTTTCCAAAACCTTAGGATCAATCCTCAACACCACAGGATGTCTCTATGCAGAAGGTCACAGCCCAAAACACTCACTTCCGTGAAAACATGTAACTGGAAAAACTAACAAAGCAAGAGCAAATTCTTTCAAAATTTGGATTCTTTAACAAGTGACTGGTGTGTTAGAAATAATAATCCCACAGAAACAATACCTTGTTCTCGATACTCTTTGACCATGTTCATATACCTCTAAACAAAGTTTACCTGCAGCAACAAAAGGTTCCTATATTGGTCAGTGTTCTTTCAACAGGGTTCCTGTCCACTTTCCAATATCCTTCCCATATACCTGCAAACAAGGTGAGGCAGCACCCAGGGGTGTAGCAAATTGCACGGGCTAAGTTAAGGGGGGGTTTCTGGGAAGGAAAGGGAAACATTTCTTATAATAAATGATACTTGTTCTACAAATAAAAATTAATTTGTGAAAATTCTCTTTGAACTGTCTCTTTGAAGCATTGCGACACCAACTACATGCACCACCTATTGTAACATTCAGAAATCGTGCATTTTGTTCACATAGGGTATACATGGGTTGAATGACTTTCTTACAATAACGTCATTTCCTTACGAAGAACTAATCGGTTAGTTTGTGTAATAGAAAAAAGGGGTTTTTATTGTATGACAGAAAGATTGAATTGTCATTGTTACATAAACAAATATCACTATTCCAAATTACAACTTCAATAGTAGACCTAATTTAAAAGGAAATTTGATAATCTAAAAGCTTATTCTTTGTCGCAAAATGTGCAATGTTCTGCAGACAATTATTTATTTGCTTTCTTTGTCCCATTATCTTCCTCAGCACCCTGTTCATCACCATAAAACAGAAGGTAAAATTATGGATTTTAAGTTTTTATCCTTTTGTCATGAGGTGGTGGATTGGAAGACAAAATATAATGTATGAACAGAATATTGGCAAGTATCAACAAAAATGCATTAGCGCTTAATTCCCTTGTGACCGTAGTTCTGATGGTTTACTCTTGTTTTCAAACATCTTAATTCTGTCACGGTCTAAACTCTCTATCAGTATAAGTTCGCCTTTAATGTCAACCGCGTTTTCACTAAATCCCACACAGTTTCAATCTAATTCACTTTTCTAAGTTATTTACTACGATTAGTTTCTCCTATTTTTCTCAAACTCCTTCAATGCTTCAATACTGCCTGTCCAGTAGGTTTACAAAATAAATTCTGTATACTTATATTTTATTTCGGAATGTAATTGAGCGAATATTTATATATAACAGCAAATGATGAAAATATGCAATTATGTAACAGTTGAAATTGGTACGTTTCGCATATATTATTAAACTTAACCATGCGATATTGTCGGAGGCTTAGCTATTTATTTGAGGAGATCCTGATTGCTGCAAGGTATTCCTGTAATTTTATACGAAATTAAATCAAATCCTTACTAAATGAAAGTAGTCTTTAAACCTACCACTATCTCCAAGGTTACGTAAAGAATAAGAAAAAATTTTTGTAATTTTAAACGGGTGATCGCGTCATGCTTTATGGTACGATCTGAAGGCAAACACTATTATAAGTCTCTAGGAAAAAGACTGGTCCAGACGTCAATGCACAGAATACTACGTAGTCACGGCGGTGGCACAGTGGTTAAGGTGCTGTGCTACAAATCGGAAGGTCGCTGGTTCGATCCCGGCTGGTGTTATTGAAATTTTTCATTGACATAACATCCTTCCAATCGCACTATGGCCCTGGGTTCGAATCAACCTCTATCACAAATGAGTACTAGGAGCATTTTCTGGGGGTAAAGGCGGCCGGTGCGTAAGGCTGACAACTTTACCACCATTCTGTGCCATTGTCATGAAATCTGAGAACCTTAACTTCCTGGAACCCTCTGGGCCACTCCAGACCTGTAACGGACTGCATTACCTTTTTACTGCATAGGCACGTATGGTGTTTCGTCACTGAATGCAGAAGTAATCAAAACATGAATCTAAGAAATCTCAAGTGTTTGAGAAAAACAGCCCGTAAACAAAAACGCAGTTACAAATAAAATAAACAAATAAATTTCGCAATGCTAGAAAAAAATCAGTTCAGGATAATTTGTCTGAATGCAAAAAGTGCAGACTAAATACAAAAGACTCTTTAATTTTGAGTGATTTGATGTGTCGGATTAAAGGAAAACAAGTACCCGACTTTTATGAATAAAGTAATGAAATCCCGGGCCCCACAAATCGTGAAGAACATCTTGATTGGATGAGCAACTATTAGTTTCTCAAGAGTATTATAGTCCATATAATGCCTAGTTTTACCAAAAATGTTGACACGATAAAACGTGTATATTTGAGCTATGTAACTAAACGATGTTCCATTTACGAATGAGCGTAAAATTCAAAATGGCTGATGGAAAGACAAAAACCCGTCGAACGAGTCTAGCTGGCGAGTATTGGCTAATATTTCAAGGTGGTGTCGATAGGATTATTATACTGCTGCACCTGTACTTAAAACATCTACAGACTTGTTTTATTTATTACACCAAGGACCTGGGAGATCCACATTGCAGAGTGGAGATAAGACGTCAACCTTACTTTAAACTAGGTAATGTAACTTAACGAAAATTAACGGTTTATGTCTTAAGGTTTCTAGAATGGAATATGAAGGTCATTGCTGGCATGAAGTGCTCAATTTGCGGACCGCGATTTGCATGCCCTCGACGGCAGGCTTTAGAGAAGAGAAATCAATATAAGTGTGAGATTTGAAGTGCTTATTGTCCTGCTTATGAAGATTGTTGTCTTCTCGAGTGCGATGCCGTGTACTTGGGTAAACGTGGGCCCATATGTCAAAGAAACCTTCTGCGTCCGTCTTCACAGGAAAATTGAGGGATGTAAAAGACGTGATACGTACAGAGAGAAGCAGAGAGAGTTTAAAGTGCGCCCTTTCCTTACTTTTCTCTTATCTCACATTCGTTCGCTCATAGCTAAGTCCCATTTATCTCTTCGTCCCTTTCTGCACTATATTTCCTCTCCTTCATCTTTTGCCATGAAGAGTGAGATAACATGTTCCCCTGGAAATCCGGGACCGATCTGCTAAATTACACAGCGTCACTTCGCAATATAGAATAATTTTAACGTGCTTTTGTTAGTTTTTAGGTATTAATTTACGCAGGGCTCTATGAGAAGATTGTCGTTAAAGATATAAACTAGATTGGAGTGCATGAACTTGTCTAACACAACTTTATTTGATGGTAAATATATGTATAGATATTTACTACATAAAGAACAACTACATGTTTCGGCACTTGACAATGACCATCTTCAGGTTG
>Ga0209755_10008199_pt1 | contig 11212 bp, 4 predicted proteins | sample TergutCo191P1_FD_187301 | JGI IMG/M metagenome (GOLD analysis project Ga0209755, IMG submission 187301) | Cornitermes sp. P1 segment gut microbial communities from Petit-Saut dam, French Guiana - Co191P1 (SPAdes) (version 2) | ecosystem: Host-associated > Arthropoda: Insects > Digestive system >... | reverse complement strand
GGGGGGGGGGGATGTGCAGCAGAACTGTTGTCGACATTACATAATATTTTACAAGAGCAATATTGCATTCTTTCAAAATATTTTCATTTGCATTTATTATGGACTGAAATTAAAACAAAAGCATATCAAATTAAGCAGACAGATTCAACTTCTGACCTACAATGTCACAATTGGAAACATTTATTAATAATTATGACACTGCTTCAAAATCTTACCATCTCATTCAACACAGACACTAACCAGTAGTTCTTTCCAAAAAGGAGTTTTTGTAGCTATATTTTTCAATGCAATTTAAAATAACAATACTTCAATTAAGACTTTCTGTTTACAAATTACCTGATTTCTACCACATTCTGAAACCTGACAAACCATGACAAAATACCTATCACACATCAATAAGGAATTCATTATTGTGGAAATCTGATTTGTGATAAGTTAAACATAAAAGTTTCTGTATATATGATTGTCTTAAGTACAATTTTTACAGATCTGACTCAATTTTATATTTTAAGCGCTCCATATGAGATCTTCCTTGACTTACATTAACAGAAGCAGTGTTGACAGAATGACAAGGAGGAGCAGCAACACTCTTTCACATGAACTTCATAAGAAAATTCATATTAACTACATAACACCCATGACTCAGCAGAAGCTCTGGATTACACGAGTATGGAAAACTTAAATTACAACACTCTGTTCCTGTTCATTCATTTTATATTAACAACTGACTCTTTTAACAGAAGTTTATATATTGGGAATGTCCATACCTGATGCAAATCCTTGGTATGCCAAGTCAAAAAATGGAAATAGTTTCTTCTGCTGGACAACTTTGGAAATTTCTATCCACTGTTCAGGTTTGGGATCCACTCCTGTGGGGTTGTGTGCACAGGCATGGAATAAGATAATTGACTTCTCTGGAATTTTCTGAAAACATTAGTTGCTAATTAACTATTTGTGGGAAAGAATATGAAATCATAATTCATCATACATAACACATGCAACAAAGCTACACATGGATTTTATTAAATTTAATGGGATTTTATTTGTGACACAGTGAAAGTCCAGTAAGAAATGTATGGTACACAACTGCACATAAACTAGGCATTCTTTAATGAACAACTGAGTTTACAACCTTAAATAACACAGGCATGAGACAAGCATAGGTTGATTGGAGGTAATAGTCTTGGCAATGTAAATAATTACAACTGCCAATTATATAACTTTTTGTCAAACACCTATGCCTCATTTATTTTTAAATGCTGCTGGAGCTACATGACCCCAGTACTCATTATCTTTACGCATAAAAACTCAAACTGCATACAAAATCAATGGGAAGCTTTACCCAATCACCGCTCACTAATATGTCTCAGTAAGTGACTAGTTGCATACTAGTACCAAACTGACACACACTATTCAACCACAAACATAATGACAATTAATCAGAAAAGTTTAGAACCACCTGAAATACACATCACAAAAGAAAAAGTCTCTTGCACCCCTGCTGATAACAAAATGAAGTAACAGTGATGGACTAATTCACTCCAATAAAAAGAAGATAATATACGACACTAGAAATAAAATGGGATGGAAGAAGACAAACAAAATGAAAGCAGTTCTAGTAGGGCCCTTAAAAATGGACAATATAAGCCAGAGAAACAATACGCTTATGAAGAACTCTAAAAAGGTGGAAGGTTTCTCTTTTTTAACACCTCTAACAAACTTATTACACTTCAATGTGGGAAGGGTTATGTTAATGACAAAAAACATATAAATCACAGCAGATGCATATATTCCATTGATCCAAAAGTCTGCCAAAATTACAGCAGGGTATGGAATAAAATGGGGACCATGGTAGCACAGTGATTAGGGTGTTGTGCTACAAATTGGAAGGTTGCTGGTTTGATTCCATATGGTATCATTGGAATTTTCCATTGACATAATCCTTCCGATCGCACCATGGCCCTGTAATCTGGGAACCTTAACTTCCTGGAACCCTCTGGGCACCTCGGGCCTGCAATGGGACTGATTTACCTTTTTTATGGAATAAAATACAAACAAAAAACAGAGTAAAAGTTATGTGCATTAAAGTAGCTTAGCTTCTTTGTGCTACTCTAAACTGTGCCTTTTCATTTCTCTCAGACTTGTAAGATTTATACATGAAAGAATAGCACTACTTTGTATTACCAGATGTTTCTGAACCTTGTAGCATGAATAAACATTTTACTACACAAAAGATATTTTCAGGATGTATTAAGATTTCCCACATTAATAAAACCCATGACATCTTTTTCTTTTTCAATGCAACACACACACTAAAATTAATGTCAAATACAAAATAGTTTTGACTCTCTCTCCCTCTCTCTTATAGCATAACATAAAGACTCAACACTGTCAGTGCCAAATACCAAAGGTCTTTTGCCAAAGACAGAATGACTAACATACGATGTAAGAAAGCACCCAATCAACTACTGCAAATTAGCCTAACTATGCTCAGCTCATTGTAACTGATGAGGGACTACAATCTGCTACAGAGGATCAGTGTTATCTGTTAACTTCTGGGCATTTCAGCAACATCTCCTTTCAAATTTTGAAAACTAAACCTATGCTTCCAGCAGAAGTGATGGCCATCTTACTGTGTGTCTGTCCATCTGTCCACATGTATCAGCAGGGCTACTGAGGGTGGGTTTGGGCCTCCCAGTATGTGCAGACTGATTAAAAATCTCTACACTAATTTGGAGAGAGCAACTTTCAGTTGCACAGTGATTTGGGCTTGGTTTGAAAGGGTCAATTTGTACAACTGACAAATTATGATATGATTTAGAAAGACAAAAACATATGCAACACAGTTGGGCCCCATGCCCCCTACCATACCACTGCAACCTGGTAATTTGTACATGTTTTCCCCAAACCCCACTCTTGTTGGCACTGTTTTCCAGCATGGTTCCCACTGCACATATTTTCATGAAATCTGATATTGGGGACCTTTATGAAAATCTGTTGAGAAAGTCCAAACGTGGTTAAAATCAAACAAAAGTATTGAGCAATTTACATGAAAGACACAGACAAGTTCCATATTGTTGGCAGCAACATATGTAGTGCAACAAAGAGGATGCACTGTTGCATTTCAGTGGCAATGCTTTCAATATCTACTGCACTGTTGACAGCAGCATACGTACATCCACGATACAAAGGAAACAAACTGTTCTGCTTCTATGGCAAAAATGCTGACACAAATATGCCACAATGTGTTATATGTACAACGCCTACCTTGTCTTTTACGGCTATATACTCACAGCAATATCTTGCAGAGCCCCTTGGAAATCAAACCCACAGGTCTTCGGATCATAATATCTATACTGCTTGACAGTGAGGCCCGAGTGTTTGAAGAGAGGCGTGTGATTACCCCAAGATGGTGTGGGTAAGTAAACTTCTTTGTTCCCTGGAAAAAAGTTTGCCAGGAAAGCTGCACCAATCCTCAGAGACCCTGTACCTGAAATTCCTTGTACTGTGGCATTCTGAAATACATAAGAATATAAATTATTTTAAAGCTGTCCATTCCATAGATTTTTAAAATCAATGTACTCATTTACTACAGTACATATTGCACACACCTATATTACATATATAATATTTAATACCAACTTGTTGCACAATGCTCTTATTAATTATTGCTCCAACATGTTTTGGCCTTCATTCTTAGCCATCTTCAGACAGTACATGATTTTTTTAATGTGTGCAACTAATAAGTCAATTAACTGGGTAGAAATTTCACATATGTGATTAAAATTATTAATATCCTTAGAATAGTTTATACAATATACCATTATTTTAAGTAGGCACTGATGTGATTTTTTGTGTCCATATGCCAGTGACTAACCTTTCTATTTTGTTTGACACTAGGTACCTGAAACCTGATTATGGGACTTTTTCATTTGACAGTACAGTGCATTAATTCATAGCTGCAAAACCAGGTATATGAAACTTGCACACTGTAATGTTTTTAATATTTCTGCACCTGGGCTGATGATTATACCAACTACAAAAATATAACTAACACATTTGTAATAACAAACCCAAGGACAACATTTAACACTGTTCATTTGTGACATGCTGAAAAAATTTTACACCTTTTTCATTTGAACATCACAACTACTTACAAGGCCATTTTTTGAGTGCTCATTTTCTTCTCCTAAAGCTAAGTTGATGGAGAGATTGCAGAACTCTGCACTACCAGCAATAGGAAAATACTCCTTGTCCAGTTTCTTTGCACTCAGTTGTTCCTCTGCCTAGCAGAAAAACAAAACAATAACAACAGTCAGAATCATATACATACACACAACGGTCTAACAACACCATAACAGGGCAGGTATCCTAAAATGGAAAATTATACAGATGTGCTATTTGTCAAGGTGCACATATTACACACAACATATGGTTGCACTGTTGGTTCACATCAGATCAGTATTATGTTTCACAGACAGCACTGCATGTTAACATTCCTTAAACATACTACAGGACTACAGTTTTACAGAGAACTTTACTTCACTGTTCTATCTGAAGATGTACCTGAACTAATGCACTCTGAAAAGCACATTCATACAGGTCAGTATTTAAGGAACACATGACAAAGAATTCTTCAGTACATATATCATTAGATTACAGTTTTCACACACACTTTTATCCCCCTTGCTACTTTGAGAGTGGAATACTGTCCTTTCTTTTTCAACCCACTCAAGGTTACTGTGGTATTACTTGGTTTCAGCAAACCTCTGAAGTTGTTACTGCAAATTTCCTGAACAGCAATGAAGTAGTTTGTAACTGCCACTCAAATTATGCTAATTTGTGAAATGTTCACACTGGTTGCTGCTATCTTTAAGCTACGTACATAACCCTTTACCAAAAACTGGTGCACAGTCCTCAGTGTGTCACAGATGTAATAAAGGCCAAGGCATACTAAAGATAATGTATTAAACTTATGGTGATATTTCACATAGTCTTCACATGGCCCCCCAGAAATAATGAAGAGTGTAATACACACAGACATTAAGACCAAAACATACAACCACTATATCAGACAGCATCAAATTGGTTTCCAATGGCCTATTCAACAAACCTGGCACTATCTGGATGAAGCCTCTCCATACTTGTACCACAACTGTATTTATTCACGTCTAGTAAGGTTTTCATCTTATACAAAACTCTGAACCACAACACACAAGGGGGTCCTCAAAGATTTGTATCAATCAGTTATTCCACTTCACCACAACTTTCAGTTCAACACACTTCTATTCACTGTGAATTCCCTCTCAATCAGCAATGAAGATTCTGCTTACTGTGATGTGATTAGTAGAGATGCTGCAGTTGAAATGTTACTTGTACCTTACAGACCCACAAACTGCCTCCTCCTCCTTCAATGGCACTAAGTCCAATGTGAAGCTTCATCTCCTGAATGGACTTCTCCCAGTAAGCTCTGTTTTTTACCTCTCTTTCCAATTTGTAATTTTCCATTTATTAATATCTGTTTGTACACAATTGCACCATCTGTTTTTTGGTCATCTTCTTAGTCAACTTCTGTGTGGATTATTGTTAAATAATTACTTACTTTCCTTTTACTATCCATTCCATAAATATGACAAAACCAATTCAACTGACTTATTCTGACAAATATAAGTATATCTAAATCTCCAAACAGCTGCATCAATTCTTTATTATATTGCTTTCTCCAAATGCAGTTTCACACACTTCAGCAGTAACAGTTGCCATCTGAATAGAACTTGAAGCACTGCTGCCATGACCACAGCAGCTCTTGTCTTTGACTGGATATCACATTTTCTTCAGATTCTTGATGTTCTTTATCAGAAAATAACTTTTAAAAAGGTATCTGACTCTACATATCTCTACTTCCTACAAGCAGACGTGTGTTTATGTACTTGTCACCAAACTGCACTGGAAAATAATTAAATGAGTAAGTAATTCACTCCAAGTGTTTGTACACCAATGCCTACAATGTATTTTAAGCATCAAATGGCTCAATAGAATTCCAAATGAGGAATTATGGCAGAAAACATAACAAACACATATTGAATAATAAATAAAGGAAAGACAATGGCGGATTGGCCATGCTCTATGTAAACTACAAGGTACAATAGAAAGACACGCACTACACTGGAACCCTTAGGGTACAAGGAAGAGGGGTAGACCAAGAACAACAGAATGGGAACTACAGAAAGATGGAAAAGGCTGGACACAGGCAAAAGGACTAGCCTTAGATAGATAAAACCAAGAGGAAGAGCTTCATGAAGGTCCTAGGGGCAAAAGGAGAGAATGAAAACCAAATATTATGATTGAGTAGATAGCAATGCTGCTTCGTATTGAGGGGGTTCTGGATTCGTACCTCAGCTTACAGACCAACCAGCCTGACTGAAGTTTTTCACAGTTTTTCTCAGTTCCTCTAACAAAAATTGGGATAGTACCCCAATTTATGCCATAGTAACTTCATTTCACCAGATTCATTATTTACTAATTATCATGTAATCTGATTCACTTGTACTCAATCTGAGCTACTGATGGCAACATTAAATAAATGAAGAAAAAAATGAAAAGCAATATACCTCTTATACTCATTCTCCCTTACACTTTGACAGTCATATGTTAAAGCAAAAATGTCAAATGACAATTATCTGCATCTCTAAAAGCATACAGAAAGGTTGGATACTGTGGAGAGGGCTTAAAGCTCATAAATGACTTGTGAAAGACAGCAAAGTAAAGCCCTCTGAAAATCTGTACGCTTGCAGCACATTTCTCAAATTAATTTTGCTTACACTTCCACTTCAAAAGTAAAATTCAGGTTTGTGGGTAATGAGCAAAGCAAACATCATGTAAAAATCGTGTATGAGCATGCACCTCTTCCACCACACACTTGTCCAAACGGTACATAGGTACAAATATGCAATCACAGATCTGCAGAAGCCTGTAAATGGACCACCGTGACATCTCACATGCAACACCAACCAGTTAAGAAAAATTATAGCACAACCCTCCTGAAACATGCAATAATGTTAATACAAAAGCAGCAAAAATTGCAAAGTGAGACATGAAGAGGACCAAAAATATAAGGATAAAAGCAACATACCTTCAATTAAATATGCATATTATTTCAGGCAATATTTATGCTATGTATTTAACTGTAAGATCAAGCAAGATTATATGGCACATTGAATACCTTCAGTACACTTGGGAGGACATAAGGTTTTCCATTGTCATCTCGATATGCTCCAGCACCCAGATTGATTTTCTTTGGATTGGTGTCTCGTTTATACGCTTCTGTAACTCCGAGAATAGCATCTGGTGGGCCCATCTCTACATGAGACCACCAAGAACTATAAAAAATATACATAGCATGATTATTTCTGAGCTCCCTGGAAATTCCTGGGCTGCTCAGGAAGAAGTCAGACACTCCACCCATTCCATTGTATAGCACAGATTTAGACTGACCAAAGAATCAACAAATGTATAGCCTAACAAATTATAATTTGCAGGATTTGAGGTGTTCATAATGGTTTTTCTGAAGGTTTAAGCTTACTTCAATGTGACACTCTTCTGTGCAAATAGATACTAACATTTTGAAGGATCATACTGCCTCTATGTGGTTGGACAATAAAGTTCGCGAACTCATCGCGGTAAAATTGCTACATACCTCATCACTGAATACCACCGTGGTCACCTTCAAAGTACTCCCCTTGGGAAGCTATGCACCGATGCCAGCACCTAGTCCACCCTTCAAAATAATTTTGGAACTGGTTTTGCGGAATGGCCTTCAGAGCTGCCGTTGTATTACTCCTAATGTCATCAAAATGCCTTCCTTTCAATATTTCCTCTATCTTCAAGAACAGAAAAAAGTCACTGGGGGCTAGATCCGGTGAATGGGCAGGGTGTTCCAACACAGTTATTTGTTTAGTAGCTAAAAACTCCCTCACAGACAGTGCCGTGTGAGCAGGTGCAATGTCGTGATGCAAAATCCATGAGTTTTTGGCAAACAGAGTTGTTTCCATGTAACTTTTTTCAAGCAGCATTTCCAGTACTTCTAAATAGTAAATTTGGTTGATTGTATGTCCAGTTGGTACAAATTCATAATGAACAATCCCTCTAATATAAAAAAAGTCAGCAACATTGTTTTGACCCTTGATCTGGATTGACAGAATTTTTTTTGGCTGTGGGGAATTGGCATTCTATTGTCTTCCATTGTGCACTTTGCCGCTTCGTTGCAGGGTCATATTGGTAGACCCATGTTTCATCACCTTTGATGACACGGCCCAAAATGTCATCTTGCGTCTCCAAAAGGTCTTGGCAAATTGTGACTCTTCTTTGCTTTTGTTTTTTGGTGGGCTCTTTTGGGACAATTTTTGAATACACCTTCCTTATGTCGAGATCTTCAGTTAAGATTTTCCTAACTGTTTCTCTGTCGATGTTCACTTGCTCTGCTATGCTCCTGACAGTCAGCCGACAATTTTTACGCACAATTTGACGAATTTTTGCAATGTTTTCTTCAGTTCTACTTGTTGCTGGCCATCCTGATCTCTCTTCGTCAGTGACACTTTCTCTTCCCTCAGAAAAACGTTTCACCCACTTGTAAACGGCTGTTTTCTTCATAGCATTATCCCCGTAAACTTGCAAACATCTCTCTGATTTCGTCTCCACTCTTTCTAAGTTTAACAAGAAATTTAATGTTCGTTTGCTGCTCAAATTCAAGCTCCGACATTCTCGCAGCGGCACACCAAAACACACGCAGACAGTAAAAGATGCCACTCAGAAAGAGACTGCCATAGATCAACAACAACAACAACACAGCTGTGAAATGCTGATATGTCAACTTCATCAAACCATACTAAGGCTTTTGTCCGGTGCTGCCATGGCAAGCACATGGTGGCGAGTTCGCGAACTTAATTGTCTGACCACGTATCTATTGGGTAAAGTAGTCAAAGAATAATAGCTTTTACACTTCAAAACATCAGGAACTACCATATTTGCATCACATCACATTCCAAAAGACCTGAATCTTCAAGAGCATTAAACTCTTCCACCCAAGTGGCTCAACAAACTCTGGAAAGTTCTAAGATAGTTACTCTACAACAATAATGTGAAGCAAACAACAAGAAGCTATACATACATTCTTTTTATGAATTACTGTTCTTTGTTTGCCGATGCCTCTCATTTATTAGACTGTCTCCAATTTGTTAATTTGTCCTAAAATTAAAATAAAGGAAGTTTTAAGAACTGCATGTCACAACTTTACTTCTAACATCTGACTACTGAACACACTTTCAAGAAACATATCACAGAATGTCAGAAATTTCACTACTTTGTTACCACAATTTATAGTGTGGATAACAAATCATTATTTAATATGGGTGAATATTGGTAACATATCACAATATTTTCAATAAATAGTCTACAAGGCTCCAAGGAAAATATTTGTACAGGTAAAAAACAAATATAAAAATATTACACAACAAAAAATATGACATATATTTAACTGTATAATGCAAAGAAAAAAGAAAAACATTAAGAAAAAAACTGGATGGACAACAGTCATCAGAGTGATGTATAGTCTAAGCAAAGAAAATCTGTTTTCAAGGAAATATTCTGTGCAAGATAAGGCAATCTTTTCACACTGAGATGTGTAGAATTAAGCCTCAAAATGCTCCCAGCCAGCTAAAATTATATCATGAAGTAACCAACTTAAACAGAATTCAATGCCAAAACTCGAAGTCCCCCATTATATGAGTGTAAAAACTTATGAATTCAGGAAACAGATCAGCATGTAAAATATAAGGGGGGGAGGGGGACAGTATCAGAATTGCCTGGCATATAAAAGCCTGTTACAAATGAAGATAATAATACAGCTGAACTTGGTTATGTCATGAAATGGACTGAATATTTTGTATTGTTATAAAGAAGCATTGTTCTAACCAAGGAGTATAATGTTATGATTAACAGTGATGAAGTAATTGATACCACAGGATATCTGATGCAATAGATGAGGTGTCACAAAAATTGATGTCGGTATAACCAGGTTTGACTGTATATAATTCATGACAGCACTACAGAATGGACCTACGACAAACATGTACATACCCCAAATTAAGCAGAGCTGCCATGTACCTTGCTGAACTTAAAGATGGGTGTAATCCATACCAGAGTAATCAGTATGCTAGACCAGTGTTACCCAAACCTTCTTGTGTGTGGACCCCATTTGGTTTCGGAAAATAACCACTGATCCTCAGCTCACGTAAACATATAATGTCTGGATGACAGGTATTTGAAATTGACAATTAATATCACAGAATTGATTTTAGATAGCTAAGAATACATACCATTAACACATGTAACAATGCAATGCACGATTTGACCTAATTAAAATGATTGTTGCATGCTTTGTGGGTGTATGAAGTTTCTTAATTATTTTAACGGTCATATGAAACAAACACATCACCAATTAAAGATGCTCTGCTATTATTTTTAACAAAACATTATTCCTTTAATAAAAAAAATAAGTAAGTTTCAAAGCAGCAATTACATAAATGTACCCACAGATCCCCTAGGAACCAATCGTGGATCCCTTGGGATCTGCGAAGCACACTTTGGAAACCAATGCACCAGGCCGATGAAGAGTGATTGTCACACCAGCCACGTGGGCAAATTCCTTATACCTTCTACTAATATTACTGGGTTCTTTCTATCTGTACCACCATGGCTTCTTTCTATGCCATGCAATGACCTTTTCATATGCATGTTGGGTTCATTTTTGGATCCCATTTTAAAATATATATATGTATATATACTTTTTATTTAGCAGGTTGTACGACATTTCCACATCTTCCTGCGCCCATTGAACACTTACAGTATCTTCTTTCTCCATTCGTCTCTGTCATTCCAGTCTTCTTCCACTAGTCCCTTTTCCCCCATCAGTCCTTGAATCCCTTCTGCCCAAGTGAGTTTAGGTCTATCTCGTTTCCTTCTTCCTGGTGGGTTCCATTTCATAGCCTGTTTCGGGAGTCTTCCCTCTTCCATTCTCTGAACATGTCCATACCATTTGAGTTGTTTAGTGTTAATATCGTCTAAAAGGGACCTTGTTACATTCATCTTTTGTTTAATAATAGTGTTCCTAATTTTGTCCTTCCTGGAGAGTCGAGCCGAGCGTCGCCAAAAATCC
>Ga0209755_10008198_pt1 | contig 11213 bp, 5 predicted proteins | sample TergutCo191P1_FD_187301 | JGI IMG/M metagenome (GOLD analysis project Ga0209755, IMG submission 187301) | Cornitermes sp. P1 segment gut microbial communities from Petit-Saut dam, French Guiana - Co191P1 (SPAdes) (version 2) | ecosystem: Host-associated > Arthropoda: Insects > Digestive system >... | reverse complement strand
CTTCTTCATTAGGGAAAGAAGCGCGTAATTTCATCATGGGATAATTTTTAAAATTTAAAATGATTGATTTTTCACCGTCTTTTTTTTCTGTAAAAGATAAATTAATTTGGTTTTCAATGTTTGAATATAAAGCGAGAGTTTTTTCAGAAAATTGCGAGCCGTCAAGAAATTTTCCTGTTCTTTCCATAATTCCCACGCAACCGCTTAAAGAGAAAATAAAAAATGTTATAAAAAAAATCTTTTTCATATTATCCTGTTTTAATACGATAGTTTAAATCCAAAAGAAGGTATCGGTATAGGTATATCATATCTTGCCGAATTGCTTCCTGTATCAACCTGTCCTGTATATCTGTTAAAACTTGTATTGCCTTCCGCTGTGTATAAAAGCGCAAGGGCGTTTTCTATCGCGATATATATTTCATATCTTGTTTTACCTGTCTTATTCGCTCCAAAGATTGAAAATTTTATATCCATAGGCAATGACGGGGTAGTGCGGTTTGATTCATCATAAACAGATTCCCAGTTATACTTTTCTATAAAATAAGGATTTTCACCGTTTAAAAATAAGACAGGGTGGCTTTGAGGCCCTTCATCAGAAAGACGTGATTGAATTACGCCTGTTGCAAGACCGAAACGTATATAAAGATTTATTTTTTGAGTTGGTTTAATATTTATAACAATATTTAAATTATGAAATCTATGATAAGAAGGGATATACCAGTTATTCTCAAGGTTATCGTCAGCAGAGGTCATGCTTATCCTTCTGTTTGGATCTTTGTATTTAGCCCAGTTAAATGAATATGCAATCCAGCCGTCAATATAACGTGATTGAAGTTTCTGCAGCATAATGTCAAAGCCCCAGACTATACCAGTACCGTCAGATTGGGGAGAAGGTTTAAAATTTTCATCACCGAGAACTATAGGGATATACATCCTGTCAAAAACATATTTAAAGTATCCTTCTACATTCACAATAATTGACTGAGGGAATTCTAATTTTAATCCTAAAACAGAGGTAAAGCTGCGGTTTGGTTTTAATTTTGACAAACCGTATTCTTCTTCCGCCATAAAAACAGAACTATTCATTGATGAAAATAAACCCGATCCTAATGTTATATCAAATGATTGAAAAATTCCTTTATTTCTAAAAATATTAATATCAAGATTTAAACGGGGGCTTAAAACAATATCGCTGCCCAATGAAAAGCCGTCCCCTGTAATATAAAAATGTTCTAAACGCAAACCTAGTTCCGCTTTTAAACGGTTGTTAGGTGAATTATATTCTGTAAGTAAAAAACCTGCTGTTGTAAGAAGATGATTCATTGAATTAGGCGAATATTTTATCGGAATATTGATTCTAAGATCATTCCAAAAGGGAGAATTTGCAGGAATAATATTAGTTAAAAAATTTAGATATTGATATAAATGAGGATAATACAGATTTAAATACGATAAGCTGTTTAAATCGCTAAACATCATATCATTTGAAATTTGTAAATCACCTGTTGATTTATATTGATTATACATTTCCTGTAAACCTGCAGAAAGTATGAAGCCGTTCTTTAATTCCCAGTCATAATCAATACGCCCTTGCGCGGTAAATAAAAGGTCTGACATATCAAAACGATTATATTCATATAAGTTGTAACTGTTATCGATCAACCCAGAAAGATAAGGATATTTAATAAAAAAATTGTCAGAAAACTTTTTTTCGTTAATTTCATAATGCATATCCCCATTAATTATCATATCTTCATATCCGGCTCCGAGCGTTATTTTCAATAACATATTTGTCTGAGGGTTAATTAAGAGTGATGATATAATAAATCCTTGATAGTTTAAATAATCAATCTCTGCCGATGTATCGCTGTTAAGTTCTTCTGTCCTGTTTGAATTTATAAAATGCGCTCCCATTCCATCAAGACCTAAAAATGCGGTTGCTGCAAGTTCGATTTTATCTGTAAAACGGTAATTGCCGCTTATTGCGGCAGATCTAATATAAGGTGAGCGTTCTATATAATGAACCGCTTCCAATTGTTCGAAAAAATTAGAAAGAAGTTTTGTCAATTCAATTACAGGATCGTAATAAGTAAAACGGCCCATGAACATAATACCGCCCTTTCCTGAAAACGGAAAAGAAAGGTTAAAAATTGTAGCGCTAGAGTTCATCCCGATTTCTAGCATTGTTTCTGAAGGGGAAGGTGATTTTGAAGTTATCTCCAATAAACCGGAAATTGTATGCCCGTAACGTACAGAAAAAACCCCGTGTGAAAGCTGCGCGCTTTGCACCATACGCGGATCAAAAATTGAAAAACCGCCTCCCCAATGATAAGGGTTATTAATATAAAAACCGTCAAAAGAAGCCATCATATCTCCGGGATGGCCTCCTCTAATACTTGGCTGCGCGTCAAAAGTGCCTGAGTAAATAACTCCCGGAAGAAGTTTTATAGTGCTCATAACATCTTCTATAATGCCGATTTCCCCTGATTGCGAAATTTCTTTTGCAGTTACCGCTATGCTCCGCCCTGTTCTTGATTCGCTTGTTCCCGGAATTGACGCTTCAAGAACAAGTTCCCTTCCTTGAATAACACCTGAAAGATGAAGTGAAATTGAAAATGTATTTCCTGTAACAGGGATAGTTAAAATACCGTTTTCATATCCCGGGTATGCTGCTTGAATGACAGTCTGCCTGTCGTCAGGAACGGTTATCACCGCTTTGCCGTTATAATCGCAAGTGTACTCTGCGCCTTCCCTTGTGCGTATAACAGCTCCTTCAAGAGGAAGGTCTATGTCAGCATCAATTACAGTTATTGTTATATCGCGGGCAAAAATATAATTTGTCAGCAAGAAAAAGAAAGAAATAAAAAATAATTGTAAAAAATATTTCTTGTTATCCAAATACATCAATTTTCCTTATAATTAATTTTTTGTTATGACTGTTTCCGGATTCTTGCTTTCATTTAAATCGTTAATATTTTCATATAATTTATATTCCGCTAAAAGAGAATCCAGTTTTTGAATCATTTCTGTAAGCCCCTGTGCGGATGATGTCGCGATTTTTGTTGATTGAATAAAATTTGACAAACCTTTGGAAATATCAGAGATGGCAATATTGATGTGTTCTGATGATTGCTGTTGTTTTTGAGTAAAAACGGTAATCGTTTGCGCTTGATTTGCCGTTATTTCAGCGCCTGATCGAATTTTGCGGAAAACATCTTCTAGTTCTTTAATAAGGTTATTTCCTTCTGTTATTTTATCCGCGCTTTCTTCGCTTGAAATAATTAAAGATGAGGAAGAATTTTGAATTTCTTCAACATGCTCTCTTATTTGCCTCGTTAAAGAAGAAATATCATCTGCAAGACGGTTTACTTCGCTTGCCACTACTGCAAATCGTTTCCCCCGATCCCCCGCGCTTGCCGCTTCAAGAGCGGCGTTAAACGCTATTACTTTTGTCTGATCTGTAATTTTATTAATATTTTTAATTATATCTCTGATTTTAGAAATTTTATTTCCCAATGTAATAATACCTGTTATAACCCCGTCATTTTTTTGTTTAATATTTCCAAGTTGATTTACATTGCGTTCAAGTATGGAAAACCCATCTATTACATCATTTTCCATTTTAGATGCGATTGTAGCTACACTGGAAGTTTTATCTTTAATCTCGCCTGCAATTTGAGTATTTTCTTTTATAGTGCTTTCTATTTCCTGTATGCTTGCCGCCTGATTGTTTGCAGTAGAGAAAATATTTTTTGAAGAAAGGAAAATCTCATCTGTTGATTGTTTGATTGTTTTTGCCATGGAACGGGTTTGATCAACTGTAGAGGAAGCGGTATGCGCTGCTACAGACTGAGATTCTATCATATTATTAAATAAAGAAAGGTGGCGTTTGCTTGCCATACCGGAAATCGCCCCTGCTATAAACATTGCGATAGTACGGAAAAATTCATTGTAAAGAGGGAAACTAACGCCAATTTGTTTGCCTTCCAAAATTAAGAAATAAGGCAGATCCAAAACAGGAGCGTTTGCAATAATTAAAACCATATAACAAAGCCCAGAAAAAATTCCTGAAAAAAACGCGCAGCGGATACTGTATCTGAAGGATCCTGCAAATATAAGTACTAAATAAAAAAGCGCCTGTATCGAAAGAAATGCAATAGGCGGTGAAATTTCAGGATAGGTACATCCTGCCCAAATAGCAGCGGTTATAATAACAGCGTCTAAAACTACACAAATATATTTAAACGTGCTATGAACAGATGTTCTTCTTTTTATATATATATAAACTATAATTGAATAAATTAAAAAACCTATTGTAAAAATATATGCCCGGAAAGGAAAATGTTCCAAACCGTCCATAACCCTTAAAAAAGAAACTAAAGCTACACTGATAACAAAAAGAATTCCTAATCCGAAGCGGAATTTATTAATTAATCTTTCTCCTAAATATTCATCTTTGTTTATTTTTTCTTGAATATCCGTGTTTATCATATATCACCTCGTTTTTTTATTTTTCCAGTAAGGTTATAACGCCGTCCCAGTTGTCACCGGGAGGGTTAAGATAAAATTCTTTCGCTCTTTCTAAATAAAGATTAGATAAGAAATCTTGCGCGTCCGCTTCAAGCGCTTTTAAAAAATACTCCTGCGCTAATTTCCATTCACGCATATAAAAAACCTGTAAGCCTTTATTGTAATTAATCAGCGTATCTCTGTTTATAAAAAGGGAAGGGACTGTAAGTATATCCGCAGTTTCCCCGGAACGTAATTTTTTCCCGTCATTCCCGAAAAAACCGGAATAAACCGCATAAATGCCTACAGATTGTTTTTTTCCTTTTACTTTTACAGTATCAACTTTGCGGTAAAGAAATTTTTCTTTTGTCATTTCATATACATATTCGGAAACAAGTAAAGGATGATGATAATTTTTTGTTATGCTTTGAATACGTGATGCAAGGTTGACAGTATCGCCAATAATAGTGTAATCCATTTTATTTTTAAAACCGATGTTTCCTAAAATACAACTGCCGCAATTTATTCCGATACCTATTTCTATATTATTTTCTGATAATGAATTTCCCGAATTATTAATCATTTCCATTGCTGCAAGCATTTTAACAGATGCCTTTATCGCATTGGAAGGAGAATTTTCTAAATTGTGTATAGCTCCGAAGACAGCCATGATTGCATCCCCAATAAACTTATCAATATGGCCGCTTTCTGAAATTATTTCGCTTCCCATTTTTGCAAAAAAATGATTTAAAAAATCTACAACTATTTGAGGGTCTGAATGTTCTGATAGCGTTGTAAAATCCCTTATATCGCTGAAAAGGACTGTAATATTTCTATTTTCACTGACACTTGCTTTTTTTGCAGTACCTCTTATAATGTCGTCCATTACATCTGCCGGAACATAACGCGCAAATGCGATACGTGTGTTTTTTTGAAGTTCCGCCAATTCCTGCATGGAAAGCGCGTTTGCTATAATAGGGGATGCCGCGCCCATAAACACATTTAAATTTTCAATAATGACAGGGGAAAAATATTCGTTTATTGTATTTGCAATATGAATAGAAGCGAATAATTCTCCTGCAATTAATAAAGGGATATGTATATAAGAAGCAAGAGGTTTTGTGTTTGTTCCATGCTTTAAAAAATCTTTTGATTTTTTTGATGATAAAACAAAATCATTAAAAATATTATTAAAATCAGAATTATTAATTTCCAGAAAATTATTAACTGTTTCTTTTGTAAAACCGCTTATATTAGCTGTGTATGTAAGCAAAGTATTTTTATTAGTGCAGATCATTAAAGTTATTATTTCCGCTTCGCAAATTGTTTTAAGTAAATCAAAAATTCCTTTTATAACTAATTCTAATGAATAAACTTTGCATGATAAATCTGTTAAAAGACTTATAACAGTTGATTGGAAAAGTTTGTTATCAAGAAGGTTATTAATTATTTCTATGATAGTTTCATCTGTTATTTTTTTACTTTCTTTTTCAATTGCGGTAAAATCAATATTTTCTGAAGCAGAGATAAATTTTTCTATTGCTTCAAATAAAGGATCAAAGTTATCGGGAGATTTTAATATATATTCATCTGCGCCTGTTTGCGCACCCCAAAATTTATCTTTTGTTTCATTTAAAGTTGTCAGCATTATAATAGGAATATTTTTTGTATTTTTTCTGTATTTTAAAAGCCTTGTCGCTTGGTATCCTTTTAAAATGGGCATTTCAATATCAGAAATTATTAGATGCGGTAAAAAAGAATAAACTAGTTTGATGCCTTCAAAACCGTTTGCAGCCCTTTGCGTGATATATTTTTCAGTATCAAATTGCCCGATTAGAATATCTGCAAAAATATCTGAGTCTTCCATTATTAAAATTCTTTTTTTATCATCGTTCATTTATACCGCCGATTAGCTCAAGGACAGCTTCTAATAGATTATGATTATTAAAAGAATTTTTAATAATGTATCTTGATGCGCCGAGTTTAAATGCGCGTTTTAAATCATCCATATCTTCTTTTGAAGAAATAATGATAACAGGAATTTTTGACAGTTCTTCATGTTTTTTTAGATTTTCCAATAACATAAAACCGTCCATAACAGGCATATTTAAGTCAGTGCAGATTAAATCATAATGTTTGGATTTAGCCGCTTTTAAAGCCTGCCATCCGTCAGAAGCCGTATCTACAAGGTATCCTTCTGATTGAAGGATTTCACATTCAATCTCACGCGTCGGAAGGGAATCGTCAACAACAAGAATGGATTTACGCAGTTTGTCAAATTCAATATTTCTTTTTTTAATATCAATGGTTTTAATACGTTTTGCGATTTTTATAATCGAAGGAATATGCAGGACGCTTACCATTTCATAATCTTCGTTTAAAATAATCCCTGAAAAAACATTCATGCTTTCCATAAATGCAGGCAATGTTTTTAAAATTACAGACCTCATACTGTCTATATTATCTACTGCAAGAGCTGCTACATCATCATAAGAGCGGATTATTACAACAAAAAAAGTTTCGCTTTGTTTATTTATATCTGATTTAATTTGAAGTATCTGGCTAAGATAATAAATTTTAATAATTCGATCATTGTATTTAATTTCAGGACGATCAACTACAGTAATTATATCTTGACGGTCAACAAGTATAATATTATCAACAAAGGTTGAAGGGATAATAAATTTCATATCGCCGCACATTACAGGAAAACCCATAAGAGAAGCTATTGAAAGAGGGACAATAATTGTAAAGGCGGTTCCTTCTTTAAAAGTACTTTCCACGGTTATGCTTCCCTTTAAATTTTCTACAGTTTCACGGACTACATCCATTCCGACACCGCGCCCTGATATATTACTGACAGCTCTTGATGTAGAAAAACCGCTTTGAAAAATAAAATTAGTAAGATCTTCTTTAGTAAGAGAAGAAGCCGCCGCCGCTGCGACATACCCGTCTCTGACAGCTTTCTCTCTGATTTTTTCAAGGTCAATGCCTCTGCCGTCATCTTTAATAATTATTTTCATGCTTCCGCTTTCACGGGAACAAATAATGGAAAGCCTGCCTGTTTCTTCTTTTCCCGCGTTTACACGTTCTTGAGGTGTTTCAATCCCGTGATCTATAGCGTTACGCGCCATGTGCATGAATACTTCTGATAAACTTTCAATTATATTTTTATCAATTTCATTTTCTTTTCCTTCGATAGATAATGCAACTTTTTTTCCAAGTTCTTCTGATGTTTGGTAAACAAAGCGCGGATAACTGTCAAAGATTGTGGAGATGGGAAGAGTGCGAAGTGAAATTACATTATCATAAGCTCCCCTTATACGATTGCCTGCATCTTGCGAATAATTTCTTAAAGAAGAAAATAACTTTTCGCTAAATCTTTCTACTTTTCTGAAATTAGCGATTAAGGCAGGGTCGTTTTTTATAATTTCTTTTATTAATTTTGAATTTTCTTTTATAAGTGAATTTAAAATCGCGCTGTCCTGAGAAATGCTTTTTGCCTGTATTTCAAGAGATTGCAATGATGCGATGCTTTTTATAATATTGTCAATCTTTTCAAGAGAGACTCTGATATTTTCTGTCTTTGAGTCTTTTTTTGATTTGGATATTTTTTTACTTTCATCTGTTATATTTTCAAAATCGGCGTTATTAAATGAATCATTTGATAATATTTCATTGTTTACTGTTAAATTTTCTTTTTCTTGTAAAGCGGGTATGCTGTAATCTTCGTTTGCTCCAAGCAAGGTAAGGTTTTTAACATATTCTGTTATATTAATATTATCTTCATTTGTTTGTTTAATTGTTATTAAACCTTCTTTTAATATATCAAGGGACGCAAGAATTAATTTAACGGCATTTTCTGAAAAACCGATTCTATGTTCACGGAAAGCTACAAAAACGCTTTCTACGCAATGGGTTAATTCTTCTATGTTGTTAAACTCAAGCATTTTAGAAGAGCCTTTTAAAGTATGCAAAGAACGTAAAAGAGTGGAAAGATCATCTTCAACAGAAACGCCGTCTTTAATATCAAAAATTAAAGTTTCTACAAGAGATAAATTTTCCAATCCTTCATCAATATATTTTTTAATATATTTTGATTTATCTATTGTCATATTGTTCCTGTTTTACCGGCTTTTTTCTCATTTATTTTTCTCGTTTTTATTTGTTAAAATAGTACCTAATTCCTGCATCATTTTCATAAGCCCTTCTGCAGAAGATGTTGCAGATTTTGTTGAATTTAAAAAATTTGAAAGCCCTTTAGCAATATCTGTAATCGCGATATTGATCTGTTCGGATGATTTTTGCTGTTTTTGAGTAGAGACTGTAATTGTTTTCGCCTGCGCTGAAGTTTCTTCCGCTCTTGAGCGTATATCATTAAAAACAGATTCAAGTTCTTTTATTAAATTATTTCCGTCAGTTATTTTTTTAGAACTTTCATTGCTTGAAACAATAAGAGAAGTGGAAGAGTTTTGCATATTATCAGCTTGCTTGCGGATTTCTTTTGTAAGAGAGGCGATATCGTCTGCAAGGCGGTTTACTTCACTCGATACTATAGAAAAACGCTTGCCGTGTTCACCCGCGCTTGCAGCTTCAAGAGCGGCGTTAAAAGCGATAACTTTTGTTTGATCTGTAATTGCATTTATGGTTTCGATAATATCTCTAATTTTATTAATTTGTTTTTCTAAATCAGTTATACCGGTTTTTACGCTGTCATTTTTATTTTTTATATCTTCTAATTGATCAATATTTCTTTTTAAAATACTAAAACCATTATTGACATCGGTTTCCATTTTAGATGAAATAGTTGCAACATTTGAAGTTTTATCTGCGATTTCAACGGCAATCTTTGTATTTTCATTGATCGTGCTTTCAATTTCCTGAACGCTTGCCGCCTGATTATTTGCCGTGGAAAAAATATTTTTAGAAGATAAAAATATTTCATCAGTCGATTTTTGTATTGTTTGGGAAATATTGCGTGTTTGTTCAATTGTTTTTAAAGATGTTTTTACAGCTTCTGATTGTATTTTTATCAAATTATTAAAAAGTTTAAAAGATCGTTTGCTTGCTATACCTGTAATTAATCCTGCAACTATCATTGCAAGAATACGAAATAATTCATTGTAAAGAGGTATAGTAAAATTTATATTTTTAGATTCAATTACAGTAAAATAAGATAAATCAAGCGCGTTTGCGTTTACAAGAATAACAATAGAATAACAAATACCGGCAAAAAAACCTGAAAAAATAGCGCATGGAACGCTGTATCTGAAAGAGCCGAATAATATTAGCATTATATAAAACTGAGATTGCATTGAAAGATAAATAACAGGAGGGCAAATTTGCGGATATGTACAAGTAATCCAAATGCAACCGCTTATAAGTATCATATCAATTATAACTGCAATATATTTAAATATATGATGCAGAGATTTATTTTTTCGTAAATATAAAACTATAAAAAATGAGTATAGTAAAAAAAGTGATGTAAAAATATGAGAGCGCCATGGGGTATGCTCGTATCCTTCCGCACTTCTAATAAAAGAAATAGCAGGTAAACTGATTATATAAATTATAGAAAGCAAGAGACGAAGATAACCGATTAATTTTTCTCCATCGTATTCGTCATTATTAATTTTTTCTTTTAACAAATTTAAATTCATAAAACCTTCCTATGTTAATAAACTTTCGTCATTTATATTTGTTTGATATTTAGCAAGGGTTTGTTTTAATTCAATTGACATACTGTTAAGTTTCATAATTGCAGCCGATGTAACATTTGTAGCTGTTACAAACTGATTAACACCAGAAGATATATCTTTTAATGTTATAAAAACTTGAGCCGATGCCAATTCCTGCTGTTTGCTTAAATTGGAAATTTGCTGTGAATTAATCGCGACATTCTGAGCAACCTCTACAATATTTTCAAAAACTTCTTTTTGATCAACCATTCTTTGATAACCTGTATCAATGGCTAAAGTGCCGTCATTCGCTTCATTTATTAAAGAACGGGATGCTTCTTGCAATTCTTTGATTTTTTCTTTAATTTCAACTACAGACTCAACGACATTATCTGCAAAGCGTCTTATTTCACTTGCAACTACAGAGAAACGCGATCCCGCCTCCCCTGACGATGAAGCTTCAAGAGCGGCGTTAAACGCTATTAATTTTGTATTATCTGCAATTGAATCGATCAATTGGATTGATTCATCAATTCGCGAAAGCATATCGGCAAGATTTCTGATTATTTCAATGATTTTTGCATTTTGCGAGCGGATATCAAGCATCATATCTTCATTTGCATCGCGAAGTTCCGCTCCGTAAAGGCTTAATTCCTGGGTGCGCCCTGCCATATTTGCCACCTCGGATGTTTTTTCCGCCGCTTGCGCTGAAAGGTTTTTATTATTTTCCATAGTGCTGACAATTTCCGCTATGCTGGCAGATTGTTCGTTTGCTGTTGCTGTAATTTCCATGGAAGATGACGACATTTCCATAACTGCGGTTGTCACCATAGATGCAGACTTGGTAAACGCACCGAAAGCTTTGTTTAGTTTTTCAAGGAAAGCGTCTAAAGCTTTCATAAATTCCCCAAGTTCATCGTTGGAAGCGTTTTTTATTTTTACGGATAAATCATTTTCATCAAGTCTTTTAAAAACCTCCCCCATAGTAATAGTTGATTTACGAATATTGTGAGTTGTGTTAAG
>Ga0209755_10008197_pt1 | contig 11215 bp, 5 predicted proteins | sample TergutCo191P1_FD_187301 | JGI IMG/M metagenome (GOLD analysis project Ga0209755, IMG submission 187301) | Cornitermes sp. P1 segment gut microbial communities from Petit-Saut dam, French Guiana - Co191P1 (SPAdes) (version 2) | ecosystem: Host-associated > Arthropoda: Insects > Digestive system >... | reverse complement strand
CCCAAGTTTGCCGTATTGTCTGCTCAGCTGTTCAAGGAATTCTGTTGTTGGTTAGGCATCAGACATTGGAGGTTTATCACTGTCGTATCGGAACCTGAACTGCTGTGATCCAAATTCCTACAAATTTGCCTAACATTTTAATCTAAATTTCATTTTTGTTAAAATATTGTCTGTTGCCATTATGCTTCATAGGCATCTCAAGCTTATCACTGTATATTAATGATCATAGCAGTTCTACATCAAGAACTTCTTTTAGCACTGTTTTCTCATAAGCCAACCCCTGTTTTTCACTGAGACGGAGAATGTTTCACACCCATTCAAAACAATGAGTAGTTTAGGTATTTTAATCTTGAATGTTTAGGAATGAGGACAGTGAGAATGATAGCATGCATTTTATAAGCCTAATGCAGCTTTAATTTCATAATCAGGATTGTTTTTGTGTTTGGTGGTTCTGTACTATAATAAGCGTACTCCATGTAGCAGAGTACTTCCAGAGAATATGAACCTACATCATCTTCAAAAGCTTCATGCTATTGAACAGTTTCCTTTTCTTCCTCTTCCTCTCTCTCTCTCCCCCAGGCCCAGTGCATTGGTCTGAAAGATCTTATGACTGAAGTAAATGCCTTTCATCTGTACTGTATGCTAGTAACTGTTTTGTTCTATTTTTCTGGGGTCCTTCCTAGATACTTTCTAGATATGTGTTCTGGATTAGTGTGTAAAAGTCAACAGTATGAGGCATGCTTTGTTTTAAAGCATTATGAACTCTGAAGCATCCCACAAATCCTTACCACCAGAAACTCTGCTGTAGGTGTCATTACAACATTTTTTACCAGCTAATTTTGTTCAGACTTTGAAAATATACTGTCAAATTACATAATAGACATGCTGGAGATTAGACATCTTTTCAATTACACCAACTAAATTTGCAGAATGGAATACTTAAACATAATACTAGAGGTTATTTTATTAAATTCTTAGAAAAGTGCAAAATCTGTGACTTATTTTGCAAGTTGGAAGTGACTGTATGAGTTACAGTACTTTCATTTCACATCTGTATGTGAACTGTTGCACTGCTAAATGTGTGTAAATCCTCTGAAGTTTAGATTGTATAGACAAATGCAGAAGCCATAATCCACTTACTGTAGTGGCTGAGTGTGCAATGTACTTCTCCATTCACAGCCAGCATAACAATGGAAGTTGTGGACTCTGTGGAACTGACACTGAATCTTAGATATGCATTTCTTTGTGTAAGTTAATGAACACTTGATAGGAAGATGTCTACAGTCATAACTGGAAGAGTTTGCTATCAAGTTTGTTTTTATCTATTGTGTGTCATAATTCTCTAAATTTCTGCTTCAGTTAGTAACAAACCCGTCAGAGTAATCATCATTCATATCGATGTTGATATTAATGCAGTAACAAAGTTTAATTCTCCACACTTTTTAAACATTTGCTGCAGGCATTGCCACCAGAGTTTTAATTTTAAATTTTAATAAACACCTCTTTGCAGAGTTTATGATAATTTGTATTGTGTTTTTTTGAACTTCTGTGACTAATTTCACATACTGTTGTCCCTCTGCCTAAAGTTTGGATATATGGAATCCATAACACATGTATATATATGAACTGCCATAAATATGGAATTCCTGTATGCTGATATTGATGGAAGTTGTTACATAAATGTTTGTTATTCTATTTATTTGTAGGGGTTTGGACATACCACATGTTGATGTTGTTATCAACTTTGATATTCCAACACACAGCAAAGACTATATCCATCGAGTTGGCAGGACAGCAAGAGCTGGTCGAGCTGGTAAATCAATCACATTTGTGACTCAGGTAAATTTGTGTACTTTGCTGTTACACAGTTTGAAGAGGGAATACAGTTTTGTTATGCTTTCCATTGAAATCAGTGCCACAATACACTTTCAGGTATTCTGGAAAGCTATTACTATTTATTTGTGGCTTATTTAGTGACAACAAACAATATAGCATCAGGTTGATAGTCAAAAATAGATTGGAGTGGATTTGTAAAGAAGCATTGGTAGCCTATTTTGAGGTGCTAACCTGATGTTTGCCTGGAGAGACTAATGAGAGAGAATTTAAGAATTCTCAGTCAAGATATCATAATGGTGTCCTAGTCGAGAATGAAACCTGGCACCTCCAGAATACAAGTCAGAAGTGTTGCCACTAGATTAAGCTTGCTTATTGCAAAACTCTTTGTGAATATTTTAGTGTTATGGGCTACACTGACCAGTCAGAACCCAAGTAAAGGTCTGGTTGCACTTCCAGGTAGAGTATTAAATGTATGATGCTTGGGCACTAAAATGTTCCAAACTGATACAAAACCAAATTTCATTCTTTGCTTAAATTAATCATTCATTTCAAGAATGTATAACCAGACATAATTGCCAGTAAATGGATCCAGGAAGTATTTGGCTGTTATATTTACAGCTTATTGTATTAAATCTTACAGTTACTGAATCAAACATTTTTGCATCCAGTTAATAGTTAGATACATTTGACACTGGATCTTTTTTATTTATTCCCATCCCAGGTGTGCACAACATAACAAATAAGGCAGAGGTATAATCATATAAATTCAGCAGTTCAGCAAATACATGATTTTCAAATTATAAGTTTCACATGTTATACTTACCTGCTCTACATAATTTACGCAAAACATTTTGGATTTTAAAAATTATATGCTTGTTTGTACATGGCACAAAGTGGTAATAATGTATTTACAGTACTTGCAATTGACTGATATTTCCTTCATGGAAGCCAAATACTCATTTTCACGCCAAGGAACAAAAAAGCATAAAATTGTGTTTATTATGTGGGTAAAAATGTTTCCTTCAACAGCAGCTTACTTCTTTTCATAAACTGCAACATTTGTTGCAGTTCACCGTTCTCCCTGTGACAGGTTTTGTATGCTTTTGCAGTATGATGTTGAACTGTATCAGAGGATAGAACATCTCATAGGAAAACAGCTGCCCTTATACAAAACAGAAGAAGAGGAAGTTATGGTACTGCAAGAGAGAGTATCTGAAGCTCAGAGAGTTGCTAAAATGGTGAGTTATCCATTATTTTCAAGCATCTGAAGACTGTTTTGTTCTGCTGATGGTGTAACAGTCTACTTTAACTGCTTTGGTATACAGGGTTAGACAATGGAAGTAGATGGTTATTTAAATGTTCCTTTACCCAATTGCAATATACTGTTAAGAGCTCACAAATGTTTGTCTGTCTCTGTGTAACCAGCTGTGTCCATTTAATACCATGAGTCAGTGCCCAGAAAATGGGAGAAAAATATGAAAAAGAGAGGTTCATATTCTGTAACAATTCTTGTTATTATTTTTGGACATTTGTCCATCTCCTAAATAATAATTTGAGGAGAAACTGAAATAAAAGTGTATTATTTTGTTCAACAAATAAGGAAGTTTTGTAGTTTTTCTTCTAATATTCACTTATATTTTCAGTTTTGTACTTTGCAGATAGAAATCTCATAATTTTTTATTGGCAGGAAATGAAAGACATAGAAACAAGAACATCTGGTAAAGGGAAAAGGAAGAAAGGTGGTGTAGATGATGACGATGATAAAGCAGACTCACAGGGAGTCAGGAGGAGGCTCAAAGGCAGTAAAAAAGTAAAAAAATTCAAGAAATAATATGTTTTGTTCATTGAATGACTGATTTGTGAGCAGTTTTCTGTTGTAAAGACATCTCTAACAAAAATGTACTGTACAACTTACATGTGAAGTTAGCATGAAGAACATATTGTAAAAGTGATAAATAATAAATAATGATTTTATCTGTGTAGCAGAATGTTTGGTGCTTCTTACTGAATGGTTCTGTATTAAGTATAAAGTTGGGCGTATGAATAGTTCTAATCATTAGTTGCCCATCTCACTCCACAATCACACATAAAGAAAGATACTAACCAAACAGATTATTAACATTATATTTATTATTGGAAACACACTATAAATTCAACATTATTTCACTTTGGCTTGTAATACCCACTATTTTCTTCAATTTTAACTTTTGGTCACATGGTTATGTGAGATTTATAGGTTTCATGAAATTCAGTACTTCTTTTATCAGTTCTCTGAGCAGAGGGAAATACACTTTCCTATAAGCAATGGGAGTTGAATGAGAGTTGTCATTTTATCTGCACTACAACCTGAGATGCTGCTCTTGAATGTTTTGTCTCATATGCAGTAGGTCAGTTCATATGAAAAATGTTTTCTCTTGAGTGTTGAAAGTTTTTTAAAAAAAAATACCTGTGGCAACAGTGCCATGTAAAGAAAAGTATACATAATAGTGGAAAAATCCTGTATCACAGGTTCAATGCTGGACAAAAATAAAATGTAAAAATGGGTGGTTATCTCAGATGATGCAAAAGTTAAATATAATGTGAATGTAACTAGCCAAAGTAACACATTGTGGTGCTGTGGAAATTCTATGGAGGGATGTTTTCTTTACATGACAAAGTGCAGTGAGTGAATACATAGCCATAGGGCCCTTCATTTTCAAAGTAACAAATTGTGACCATTGTTCAGGGAATTAAAAGAAGTGATGGCAATCAACATTCTTTGCAAGAATTGAAGGACAGTTTTAGACAGAACCAATCAATGTTTCAAGCCAAGAGCTTCGTTCTGTGTCAAGCATCATTCCGAGAAGGTGCTCAATACCTGTTCAGAAGCTGAAGGTCAGCACTAGACTGTTGTTTAACCCTTTGGCCCTGGAGCTGGACATTTACAGTTTAGCACACCATTTATGTAAAATATTAATATTTTATGAACCAAGAAGGGTAACACTAGGAAATACATGACATTTTGTGGAGGATTAAATGAAGATGGTGAGAGAAAGTCTAAAAAAATAATTAAATATATTTGTTGACTAAATATATAAAAAGTGTTCTCTGTGGAGTAGCGGTAGGTCTGTCCTATATATAGGATGATTGGTGCCTAAAGGTTAAAATTAAATTGAACAACAGGGGAATTATAGAATCAGTATGTGAAAAGTTGCTTCAGACAAAATGTATGGACTTCAACGACAGTATTTTATGTTACTCAGTTTCTTAAAATCAAAAAACTGTTCTACAGATAAAGGCAGTCATTATTTGAAATGGTTCACAATGTGTGGATTTCTGCAGTTGCAGGAATATGTAATAAATGTGATTTATGCTTCATGGCAACCATACATTCTTGAAGCAATTAATCAAACTCATGTTTCATGGGTATCATACATTTTACTGGATGTAATGGAAAAACGTTTCAGAATTTTGAAACACAGTTTGCAGCTGAAATCATGTTTGAAAATGTACGTTGCACATCCCAAGCCTAAGCAAGTTCTCTTTTATACATATGGGGGTACATCAATTTTTACACACTCTTAGGATAATAGAAGGGGCACGCAGTGATGCAGTTGGTTTAGGCACTCTGCTAAAGCTGGAAGGTTGCGGGTTTGATTCCCAATTGTGTAACTGGGATTTTTCATTGACATCCTTCTGGCCACACTATGGGCCTGGGAGTTGACTCAGCCTCTAACAGAAATGAGTACCAGGAATATTTCCTGGGGGGTAAAAGCAGCTAGTGCATATGGCTGACAACCTTACCATCTTCATGTGCTGATCTTGCAATCTGGGAACCTCAACCTCCTGGAACCATCAGGGCCTGTACGAGGATTGCTTTTTTAGGACAACAGGTATAAACATGACAGATAAATGTCAAGATGCATTGCAGAAGTCACAGAACCTGCCTCACCCATTCCTACATACAATTTATGTTCTCCATTACAGCATTTTTTGTCTAATTTTGAACACCTTCTGTGAAGGGTTGTTACCCCTATTCCCAACCCCCCCCAAGTTGGAGCAACATTCCTTGTGGATTGGATGGGAGGACATAATTAGTCTGCATCGAGAGAACCATTATTTATCCACATTTCTTGAAACAATTTTATTTACAAAAAATACACTTTCCAAGAAGTTTTGCTTCCCAGAGTATAAAACTTAATTATACAAAATTTAAAAGTGTATGTTAGCCCTTCAAAGGGCTGCTTTTAGTACCTGGAATATTTAATATACTGTCCAGAATATCTCAGCTTCAACTCACAGATCATACATATTGCAGCATGGAGTCAGGCATGGAATATCGTGCTGGATTGAAGCAACTTCATTCCAAGCACTGGATGTAAGTGTCCAGACAGCATCTTGTGTTTCTCAGAGGGAGGATGGGTCAGGTTTCCTTCATAGTTTCCCTCACTTCATGCACTATTGATGGTGTTCACATCGGGTGCTCAGGGTGGCTGGTACACAATACGAGACACCTACGCAAATTTCAACAAAAACAATGATTATAGTAAAGGAAGAAAGGATGGAAATGTGGCTAGGATAAAATAGTGAGTAGTATGCTTACCTTTTTTTCTAGTACAGATTGTGCTTCACTTCCATGCAAAGATTGGGTGAAAATGGGTGTTAAAGGGCTGCAAAAGTTTGGTCTTTTTTCTAAGTCTTTAAGAATTTTTCTCAAAATTTCAAAACCTTACACTTCAACAAACAGGCAACTCACTTACCCACTCAGAACCGAGTTTAACTAGTGATGATAAACACGCATGAACATGGCTGTTTTTTATGTATTTAATTAACTCCTGCAGTCCATGATACTTACCCACCATTGCAGCTGCATGATCATAAGTTTGAGCTGCTACTTTCACACCACACTGAAATTCACTTGTTAGGTTAAAAACATGTCCAGACAAGTAAAAGACTAAATCTCCCTTAGCACTGTAAAGTCTTACACACTGCTGTCAGTAGTCACATCATGAAGATACAGGTCAAAGGTGGGATTTGCCACACACATATTTACAACCTCATCTTCGAATCCAGACATAAAGGGTGCTGTTTCACACCTTTTATTTACTTAGAGTTGAACTCGAATCAATGAGGTTATCTAAACACATGTCCACATGCACTTGTGTACATTATGAACCACTTGTAACAATTACATTTTTTTTATGTGGCATGGTTTACTGTTGTGCCCGAATAACCAAATTTACATTTTGTACAGTGGCATCTAGTAGTTGTGGGATGTCAGTATCAAACTTATTTCACGTCACCCTTCCAGTACCAAGAATTTTGAGTTGGAATGTGTGTAAATATACATTTTCAGTAGTCTTAAAATAATGTCCCATCTCTGTTTGCTTTTAAATCTTAAAAAAAGTTTCCACATAGTAAGTAAAAGATTAAATACTCATTGAAAATCCTTGTTGAGACTTCACATAACCACTCTGTTGACTTGGTTTCTGGTCTTAAAAGCAGAATGTCTGTAACACAGAAATTATCATGCAGTTACAAAGGGAAATTGAAAGAATGAAAAATGCTACTTCATCTTTCCTCTCACGAACACTTCACCACTAAAACTTACCTCATATAAACTTCATCAGTAATTTTCATATTTCTTTAAATACAATGCCTGAATATGAACGAAACAACCATACACTATACTTATAGGAGGGAAATGTATGGATATGGCCTTTTTAGCACTGAAATGAAAGCCTCTGATACACTGACAAAAATCATTGTATTTTGTCTCAGGTTACCATTTCTTGTTCTCTGCTCAGATCTCTCAACTGCACTCAAAGTTACTGACGGCATAAAATCAAAATAACCCTACTATCTCTTACTACTGGATAATACCATTACAAATGTTTCACGGAACAATGACACCGCTCCATGAGGTCTTTGGAAATACAGTATCACATGATCGCCATTATCTTAAGAGTTATCTTGCTACCTTGGCACAGAACTGTAACCCACATTAATTCTTCACACCTGGACAATACAACTGTACAGAACATTCAACATATCCACAATTTCAAGTGAGATTTGAGGTTCTAATGGCAGTGACTATGAAGAATATTGTCTTCTGGGAAGTGACACAGTGTAGGCTGGGAGAAAGTAATGTTTCAGAGGAATGTACTGCCTCCATCTTTGTGGTAAAAGAAGGTGGGTGAATTGGTTGGGCCTCTTCTGCCCAGAAGTTCCTCTGAAACACCACTAAGTTTCTACCAGATTACATGGCATCACATCCCAGAAGACAATACTCTTTATCCATGATTTTACTTCAAATGTGTAAATAATATAGAACCATGGTCAAACCAGAGTTTATGCATAGCATAAAAATTATCAGATCTATGTCAAAATGTATCAATATTTCACCAATTCTTACTGCAACGGTCACAAAAATACAATGAATGACGGTTTACCAAAACACATTCCAGTGAGTTAGGGCTAAAAATTTATGAACAGTGTGGTCTGAAATTATATTCACATAACTGTGTTACAAAATGTCCAAAACTTAGTGCTGACTGATGTAATATGAAAATGAATTCATGCATGAAGTAAAACCTGACCTCCAATACCCGTTAAATTTCTTGTGGATATAATCATTTTCATCATTTCCCTCAGCATTATTGAATAATCAGGCACAGTAAAGAGAAAAATCACAGCTAGTTTTGCCAGGCTGGATCACAGTGTTCAAATATACACAATGCAGGTTCCAACATCAGAATTCAACACTTCAAATCCACTCACTGAAACACAATACACTTCACATTCATTCTAAGAGCAATGCCATTGTTCAAAACTGTAAGCAGATGGCTAAACATGTGGCACAAGTGAAGTCAAGAGATACCAATCACACATTTTTAAAATACACTGTGTTCTATATTTTGACTAATGTGTAGTCCATGACACAGAAAGACTAGAATACAATATTCAAATTTCTGCTACTACTAGAATAATATATGTTACTTCAGCATACAAAATATTTAAATTCTGCAAATGAAATGGAAACTAAAGGTAAATATCAATTTAGGCAATTTACAAATATTTATCAAGATATGATTGGTATCTCCATAAACAACTGAGGTCTTATGTGCAAAATGTAGATGGGGTCAATTGCCTGGGGCCCCACCTTCGTGTAATACTGAATTTTGTTTATTGTGTGAAGGTGTGTAATAGTGGAAAGGTGAAAGCCCTCTTCTTTTTCATTAAGTGCTCCAAGTTTCAATTAAAATATAATTTAGTATTTGCACATTGTAGCATTTTTTTAATGTTTTCAATAGGAAATTTCAATTATTAACAAATAAAAAAACATTTATATAAGACATTTCTAGTGTACATTTCTCAATACAGTCAGTCAAAATTCAAGAAATACTTGTGGTTGAAAACAACTCAAATAAATCAAGAAGTACTTAGAATTTTGATATGTGAGTAGGGATGCTGTAAAAAGGGATGTGGTTCTGAGATCATGCCATACTCAATACTGTCAGGGCTTCTAAACTATTTGCTGGATCCTGTATCTAAACAAAACAAAAACATTTTAAACAATAACCACTTTCACATTAATCAAAATGTAACAGATTCAACAGTCGAAGAAATATTAGTTAACCTGTAGGCACATAAATAGGAACTAACTTATACTTAAAGGACAATGAAAATACATACTGTTTTATGATGTTCTGACTTAGTACAATAGCTATATGAAGAGATCTCTGGGAAATGGAAGGTTGATGGAGAAGAAGAAAGTGTCATATTTACATTCTTGTAATTTCTAGTCAAGCAAGAACAGCCAACCGCACCAAGCTGTCTGCAGCTTCAGTCAAATTTCACTGCTCGTGTCCTGTGGTGAAGATAATGTAGGGTACATACTTATCACTGTGTATAACAACATATCGACAGGAACACTTTTATGATGGTAATACAGATCCCAAGGAGTAACCAAATGCTCCACGAATCACTGAGAATTTTGGCTCACAATACAACCAACCTGAAAGAGCAATACATGTATGAAGTGGAGACTGTAAGCTGGTCCTGCACAATGCTAATTTACTCAAATTTCAATTCACTTTTCTAAGCTACCATAAACTGTAGCTGCAAAATTCGACATATACGGGATTCAGGGTTCTCTGCAGCTGCTGAACTTATTTTACAGTGACCTACTTGTAGATGTATTTTTTACAAAAGATTGTTTTTGGTTTTTTAGAAAAGGCATTCAAAAACATGTACATGTAAAACACTACAAAAGTTTAGCAGGCACAGACAACCTTTAACTACATGTATGCCAAATATACCTTGTTGGTTAGAAAAATGTATCAAAATTTGATGAAGTTAAAATTGCCCATAAAGGGCTTCCAAGCTCTCCTGAATTTATTATGAAAGTCTCAAACTATCTCATCTTATCAAAAATGCACGTCATATTATTTTCAGCCTTGAATAAACTAATTAAAACATGATTTTATTTGTTACAAGTGCCTACTGAGAACCCAACTGTTGGTTTGAGCTTCATGTGCTGTATTTCACCCCCTGAAAAAATACCAACACAGAGGCCCAGAATTATTTCCAATGCTTCTAATAAAGTGCCAATTAAAAGTACTTCAATCTTTATATACTCTTAGCTTATTGATGATTCATACCAATGTACAGATAAAAATATCTGTGGGGGGCACTCATTTAGATTGCTGTCTTCTTTGTCAAACCATACAGTCTCACAGTTGGTTCCCAAAGCTTCAGATGAATACACTGTTTCTGTATCTTGAAGATACAGACATTTTATTCCTCTGGAACACAGGTAACCACCTATGAGGTGATGACCATGATCTAAATCTTCACTCCTATGAAAACATGAAATATAATATACTACTATAATGTAGTATTAATACAACATTCAATTTCCATTTATAAAAAATTAGGGTCATGATTAAGAATTCTGCCCAAGTTTTCAAATTTTCAACCACCAATTTCTGTAACATTTTTTAATACAGTAATATCAGTTTATTTTGACATAAATAATGTTCTGAACTTTAACGTTACTAATTGTTGCAGTGTGGATATAAAGTCTGAAAGACTTACACTTGACCTACAATTCGGTGGTACATCTCTAACAATAGGTGTACACCAGTACTGTAAAGATATTTAAGATATGTAACAATTAATAATATATGCCTCAAGTAAATGTGTAACTGCATGAGTGCAACAGGAATTCATACATGTCTGCAAATACATCTACTGCTGGGTTCTAATAACATAATTTAAAAGTGAAATATCTGAAGTTGCTTGTTAAAATGTGGTTATATTGCTTCCAACTTTGTCAAATTGTTTTTGTAAATGAATGTATGATAGAACAATATCTTAATGCATGTTTGTGGGGGGA
>Ga0209755_10008196_pt1 | contig 11215 bp, 9 predicted proteins | sample TergutCo191P1_FD_187301 | JGI IMG/M metagenome (GOLD analysis project Ga0209755, IMG submission 187301) | Cornitermes sp. P1 segment gut microbial communities from Petit-Saut dam, French Guiana - Co191P1 (SPAdes) (version 2) | ecosystem: Host-associated > Arthropoda: Insects > Digestive system >... | reverse complement strand
CCCAGCTTTCTTTACATAACCGCCAGATTTTGATGTGTGTAAAACCTCAAAACCTTTTAATTTTGTCATTAGATAATTTTCCATACCAAGTTTTTTTGCAAAATTTGTAATATCATTTACAAGGTTATATTCCGCTTGGAAACGATAAAAGAGAAAATTTAATTGTTCATTGCTAACTGTTAATTACTCATTGTAGGGGGGTACTATTATTACTTTTGATTTTTGTTGAGAATAGAGCTTTTTGTTTAAAAGGTCGGTTCTTTCTGTCATTGGGATAATGGTATCATTTATGCGGGATTATTTCAAGCAAAATTTCGATGTTGTTGTTTAATGCCAAGATTACTTACAATGAGCAATAATCCACTCAAGCAACTCTGCTTCGGTAATAGAACTGTCAGCAAGTCCCCAGCCGAGAGTTTCAAGTTCGCTATCGGTGCATGTAAGCGGAAGCCCATTCATTTTAAGAAAAACCATCATGGCAAAAATACCAATTCGTTTATTACCATCAAGGAAGGGATGGTTTTTAATAAGGGAAAAAGCAAGATGCGCCGCCATTGCATGAAGAGTTGGGTAAAGGTGCTGACCGCCGAAAGTATGATACGGAGAATTGGCGGAGAGATCAAGTAAATTATTATCTCGTACACCATCCAAACCGCCGCTTCGGGAAATAAGCATACTATGTAAATTTGTTATATCTTCAACAGACAGGCGTATGCAGGTCACTTTGCTAATGCCTTAAATGCTTCAAGATGTTTGTTTAATATTTCATCGCCAATAGCCATAACTTCTTCGTTAGAAGCTTCTGCATATTCAATCGTTTCCGTTATTGGAGTAAAGGTAAGTATGACCTTTCCTGCCGGAACTTCACGAGGAATTTCAATAGTCCGTCCGCCTGTAGCCGGAATTTCTACTGTCTGTGTTATGGTCATGAGATTATTATAGTATGATAATTGCAATGTTTCAAGGCATTAGCCCCCTTCATTTTTATTCACAAAAATGTTAAACTGCCTCATGACAACAAATATCAAACCATCAATAGATTTGCTGATTAACAACATCAGAAACCTAATTTCCGTAGACTCGAAAAAACTTGAATACATTATTGCCGCTCAAATTGCGGGCGGTCATGTAATCCTTGCGGACTCCCACGGCGTGGGAAAAACCTCTCTTGCGCGGGCGCTGGCTCAATCAATCCGCTGGCGGCCCGAGGATTTGGCGTTTGCGGGGGATGCCGGCGTACAAGGCAGCTTCGAGGCTAAGATGGAAGGTTTTAGCCGTATCCAGTGTACGGTCGATCTTCTGCCGCAGGATATTCTTGGCTTTAATCGTTTTATCGGACAATCAGGAGAGATGATCTTTAACAAGGGGCCTGTGTTCGCGCACTTTGTGTTATGTGACGAGATCAACCTGCTTACTCCGAAAACGCAGGGAAGTTTTTTCCAGGTGATGGAGGAGCAGACTGTCACAATCGAAGGCAAGCTCTACCGCCTGAAAGATCCGTTCTTTATCATCGCGACAATGAACCTGAAAGGCGTTCATCTTTTTCCGCTTCCGACCCCTCAGCTTGATCGTTTTATGATCCGCCTTTCTCTTGGTTATCCGTCGGTTGAAGATGAAACAGCGATCATCAACAAGCACGGCAGAATCGACGCGTGGGATAATTTTCAAAGCGTTATTGACAGCGCTGATTTAATCCGCTGGAAAAAAATGGTTGACGATGTGCAGATGCATCCCGATGTCACTTCTTACATTGTAAATTGCGTCAGACAGACGAGACAGCATCCCGACATTGAAACGCCCGCGAGTCCCCGCGCCGGCGTTCGCATTTCGAGGCTTGCCCGCTCTCTTGCTCTCTGCCGAGGTATGGACTATGTGACAGTTGACATAGTAAAAGAAATTTATTTACACGCGATGGCTCACCGCATAATTACCCGCGACCCGTCCATACCGCCGGAGACGCCGTTACTCAACATTTTAAATTCGGTTCCTGTAGAGCCAAAACGGGATTAGTATTAATGACTTTAGCTTCCATGTTGAAAAAAATGATATTTACTCCTGTCGGCGGGATACTCCTTGTTATCGCTTCTTTCATTCTTGTTCGTTCTCTTGTTATGCGCAACTCTTACGAAATAGTGCTTTCTTCATGCGTTCTGCTTCTCATGCTGATTCTTGGTATAACAGGGGCGTGGAAATCCCGCAAACTTAAAACAATGGAAAGCGCGTGGAAACCGCCGTCCCCCATGACGGCTGACACAAATTATTTTCAGGAAGGCGCTTTAACGCACGCTGTTTCCTGTGCGCAAATTACCGGCCTTGACGGATCTATCCCTCTTTTTTTCCGCCTGCACTTTTTGATACGAGGCAGCTTCTTTCCTTCGGGAGCGGAGCGCGCCTGCCCTGTCTCGCTTGAAACATCTGTTCCACACGGAGAAACTTCAGCGCAGATTGCGTTTAACTTCCCCATGTCGGGGATTTTTCAGGGCGAAGGGTATTGCAGGTTACGCGACATTTTCGGCTTGTTTTCATTCATCTGCGGACAGGAACAGCGGCGAACAGAAAAAATAAGGTGCGCTCCCTGTTTCGGGAAGGAAGTCCGCGTCAACGCGCAGTCCGGCGCGGAAGACCGCCGCAATAAGCCGTCTGTTGATGAAGAGCGGTACTATATGCGCGAGTACACTCCCGGAGACAGGTTACGCGACATCAACTGGAAAAGTTCTGACAGAATCGATACGCTGATAACGCGCATTTCTACTGACACTCAGGAAAAGATCAGCAGGATTGAAGTGCATTTTCGCAATTTTTTTAAGAGAAGGGGAATTAATGAAAAGGGAAAAACTGTTGAAGGACAAGGCGCTTCACTGGAAGAATTATGGCTTTTGGATCGGGCTAAGGCACGGCTCACTTATTTTTTGCGAAGCATAAAAGATCAGAATTCTTCCTTTGTATTTGATGTTCATACGGCGCAGGGAAATTGGGAAATTGAAGACGATGAGGATTTGGACGCTTTTCTTGAAGAACTTGCCGGTCTTTCGTTTTTACCGTATAAAAATGAAAACGCTCTTTCCAAAGGAGCGGGTGATTTATATATTTTTTCAACGGCTTGCGATACAGGGCTACCCGCTTTCCTGCTTGCGTGTAATCCGCGGCCAGTGACTCTATTTCTTAGTCAACCGGCAGAGAACAAAGAAAAGAGAACAAAGAACAGAGAACAAAGAACAAAGAGTACAGATAAAATCGAAGCGTCAAAGATGGAAAGTGAGAAAATCTGCATAAGTGATTTTTATCAAAAAGGGTGTTCGCCATCTTTGCGATGGTTCAGTAAAAGCGTTAAACCGTTAGGTGTAAATACAGGCAGAATGGAAATAAATTACGCGGAGATAAAATTATGAATAAACTTAACAGTAAACAAGTATCTGTTATTTTATTTTCTCTGCGCCTGTTTTTCTATCTTAGCGTTATTATGCTTATATTCGCTCATCCCGGCATTGCAGTTTCTTTTGATTTGACCGGCATTGTTCAATGGTTAGTAATTATTCCTTTAATGGCAGTGTTTGCTTTTATTCAGGTCGCGCCGCATAACGAACGTAAAAAAAATATTATTACTTTATCCGTTCTGGTTATTCTTTCAATGATTGCCGGCGGATTTACTGCCGGCGCGTTTATGCCTTTTTTTACCGGTATTTTAAGTTTTTTGCTTGCTTTTTTGTTGTTTCAGCCTCATAAAATACCGCAATTCGCAGGATTCGCGAAAATAACAGCTCTTGAGCCTTTCCTTTTGGTGTGGGTGTGTCTGCGCCTTCTTTCTCTTTCCCGTTCCGGAGAGGACGCGGCAGGACAGAGCATCGCGCTCACTCAGTTTATTCTTGTTTGGGCATTAGTAGTTTTTCTGTTACACAGCGCGGTAATTTATTTATGTCTATATCCGAAAAGCGTCAGCAAATCATGGAAGGAAGGACTCGTCTTTTTTTTAACATCGCTTACAGCTTTGCTAATCATGTTGATTGTTCTTCCTCCTGATTTTGTGCGTAACACCGTTATTAATAATCTGCTTTCAGAAAGAATCCCTGAGCTGATCAAACCATCTGATACAGATCGCGGAATTCCAAAAAGAGGTAACGGGCGAAGAACTCTGCCGCAGGGACAGAATAAGCAAAACGGATTGAGAGGCATTCCCGAAAATGAATGGCCCGGCAAAGGCGGCGGTTCCGATGATAATCGTCAGTACATGGTGATGGTTGTCGCTTCCGCGAGCGAGCCTGTGTACATGGGCAATGTATTCCGCGGACGCCTTGATCCGGTAGAAGGTTTTCTTTTAAGTCCTGAAGAACAGCTTAACGCTCTTGCGACACAAAGACTTTTTATCACATGGTCTAATACTGAAAATAATAATGATTCCGGCAGAATGAGGCAGGATATATTTTCTCTATCAACTTTGCAGCAAAAATATTTTCCATGGCGTCCTATTTCCGTTGATCCTGTTATCTTAAATGATAACTCAGGTCCTCTTCGCTATATTCATCAGGTTGTTTCAATTATACATTCGGGAGATCCGCTGCTTCTTGTTCACAAAAATTCGCGTTCATTAAACAGGCGCGAAAGAACCGCTCTCGAAAACTATCTTGCGCTTCCGCTTGAAGCGGAAGATATGCAGGTATTTTCATCATGGTTAAACGACGCGCTTAATAACTGGCGTAACAACCGCGAAGAAATAATCAATAATGATAGTTATCTGAAAGAAATTTTTTCCGGTTATGATACTCAAACTATTAATAATGAATATTTGGAAAAAATTATCGCGATATTAACAAGCTTTTCAAAATATCAATACAATCTTAGTTATGATGATACCTATTCCATTGCTACATTAAAAGAATTTCTTTTTAATACAACGGAAGGCGACTGTGTTGAGTTTTCCAACACATTTGCGCTGTTAGGAAGAATTGCAGGAATTCCTTCCCGTGTTGTAACTGGCTATCTTGCGGCGGATGGTTTACAAACCCTTGCGCATCTTCGCGGCCTTGCCGCTCTTCGCTCAAAAATTCCCATTCTGCAGCAATTTCCTTTTGATGACCTTTATATGGTAACAAATCTACACAGCCATTCATGGACTCAATTTTATATTCCCGGTTACGGCTGGCTCGATTTTGAAGCCACTTCCTTCGCGATTCCCCCCGAAGGCATGGGAGATTTTAACACTTGGGACGTTGTCATTCCTTTACTTGATGAGAACCGCACAATCTCTCAAGTCAGAAAATTTCCGTGGCGCGCGGCGGGCAGAACGCTGCTTGTTCTCGCAATTGCCGCTGTTGTCTGCGCCTACGCGTTACGTTACGGACGCGAATTATTCCTGCACGCAAGCGCGCGCAAAGGCGGCAGAAAGGGAGCGCGTTCCCTCTACCTGCTCCTCCTTGCCCGCTTAGCCGCTGACGGTCAACCGATAAAACCCGCCTCCAAAACAGCGCATGAATATTCGGAGTTATTTGCAAAGAATGTCACACAGAGGCACGGAGGCACAGAGGATATAATTGATAATACACACTTAAAAGCATTTGCTGATATTTATTCTGAAATTAGGTGGCGTGATTTTGATGATCCGGTAGCACTTGATTCTAGATTTCAGTTGCTTTATCAGGAGTATAAAGCAATTTTATCTTCACGGAAGAAAGGACTAATTCAAAATATTAAACGTATATTCAATTTAAGGGGGCTTGCCTACTTATGAAATTCTCTGTGCCTCTGTGCCTCCGTGTGAATCTATTATTTTTTCTCATTGTAATAATCATATTTAGTTCATGTTCGCGTAACACGGACTGGGTTCAGTTCCGCGGTGAAGGCGGAAGGGGCGCAAGCTCTTCGCGGATTACTCCGCCGCTTGGGCTGCGCTGGAAAATAAATCTTCAGTCAGGCGATAATACAATCCGCTCTCTTAATCCTCCTGTTGTAATCGGAGATACTATCTATTTTGGTTCTGATGACGGAAATTTTTACGCTCTTGACGCTGAAAGCGGGTTCATGCGCTGGGTTTTTAAAAGCGGAGCCGAGATTAATTCAATCCCGTACGCTGATAAAGATAAAGTTTACTTCGGCAGTAAAGACGGAAAGCTCTACGCGCTGTTACGCGAAACAGGAGAAGAAGCCTGGACTTTCAGGACAAGAAGTCAGATAAACTCTCAGGTGCAAAGATATAAAGACTACATCATTTTTGTAGGAGACTCCGACGCGGTTTATTTTCTTTCGCCTGACGGAATTGAACAGCACAGAGTTTATAATCCCGGCTGGTACAATGTAACTTTTCTTATGGCCGATGATGTGATGTATTACGCATTCGGCCCAAGAACAGATATGGTCGGCCCTTACGATATCAATAAAAAAGAATTTCTGTGGTATCTTCCGTATCATGAACTTGAAGCTGTGTGGTATTCGGTTAACGCGATCCATGGAAATATATTGTACATGGGAACAGCGGATATTAATTGGAACGGAATGTATCTTGGCTATCACGCGTATAATCGTCATACGGGAGAAGTTGTCTGGCGTCAATATAAAGACGGAAAATTGAACTTCAGTGATATTAACGATTTGTGGAATTATTTTTCCGGAAATTTGAATAAACTTGATTTTATGGCGCCGGCTGTTTGGAAAGATTTAGTTATTTTTACAGGCGGAGATTGTACGGCGCGCGCTTTTCACGCGAACACCGGAACGCTTCAATGGGAACGCGAATTTGACGCTCCTGTAAGCTCCTCTCCGACGGTTGCGGGCGGATGCGTTTATTTCGGCCTTATCGGAGTTGAAGATACTCCGCCTAAACTTGTTTGTATTTCCGCGCGTGACGGCAGGCAGCTCTGGCAGATGGATTTGGAAGGCTCAATTTTATCCGCTCCGGTCATTGCCGGAAAAAGAGTTATTTTTGGAACTGATAAAAGCGTTTTTTATGTCTTAGAAGAAGTTTTTTAAAATGAAGCACACATTATTTTCTACGTTACGCGAATTAAAAGGCAATCAGCGCGCCTGCGTCTATACGGAACCCCTTTGGGGATTATCAATGAATCTCTGTATGCCTTATATCCCGGTATATATGCTCGCACTTGGATTGAATGATACGCAGGTTGGTTTTCTTGTAACAATTAATGTTTTAATGCAGATGGTGTTTTCATTTTTCAGCGGTCCTCTTACCGACAAAATGGGCAGAAGAAAATCCACAGCTGTTTTTGACTTAATAGGATGGAGTATACCTTGTTTAATTTGGTGGCGCGCCGAAGGTTTCTGGTTCTTCCTGACTGCCGCCGTTATTAACGGAGCGAACGGAGTAACGTCGAATAGCTGGCATTGCCTTCTTGTTGAAGACGCTGAAAAAAAGCAGATAACAAAAATATATTCGATAGTAATAGCTTTCGGACAGCTATCCGCCGTATTCGCGCCGATTTCTTCTTTATTAATTTCCAAATTGACGCTTGTTCCCGCGATTCGTATTCTCTACATAAACGGTTTTATTTTAATGACGCTAAAAATTATTATCCTTTATTTCGCGTCAAAAGAAACTGAAATGGGCAAAACGCGGATTGCTGAAACACAGGGAAAAAATATTTTTCAGCTTGCGGGCGGTAACGGTGATATAATCAAAATCATAATAAAATCACGCGGCACTGTTTTTGCGATTGTAATTGCCGCTCTTGGCTGGATTGTGCAGACAATTAACATCGCTTTTTGGCCGATTATAGCCAACAAAAAACTTCTTGTTCCCGAGGCAATACTTCCGTTTTTTTATGTTTTTAGGTCTGGTTTGGCGATATTTTTTCTGTTTTTTGTCATTCCCAGATTTTTGAAGGGCCTTTTAAAAGTTCCCCTGATTCTTGCATTTATATCATATTTTACCGGTCAGCTCCTTCTTATTTTAATTCCTGCCGACAGCGTATTAAAATATCCGCTTATCTGCGTATCGCTTTTATTTGACAGTTTCGGTCTCGGCGTTCTTATGACACTCTGCGAATCTCTGATTGCGATTCATGTAAATAAAAACGAACGAGCCCGAATCATGGGTCTGCGTTTCATGTTCATGATGATAGCAGCAAGCCCCTTCGGCTGGATTGGCGGTATGCTATCTGATATTTCCAGAAATCTGCCCTTTGTGTTAAATCTTTTTATTTTAGCGATTGGACTTGTAGTTACTTTAATTTATTATCGCAAAGAAAATGATCATTCAGCGGAACATTCATAATTAAAGCTGATATTTGCAAAAAAAAACAATATGTGATATATTTTGCATATGAATTCACAAATTTTCAATATCAAAGGGATGACTTGCGCCGCTTGCGCGCAGCGTATTGAAAAGACAGTAAATAAATTATCCGGTATAAAACAGGCGACTGTTAATTTCGCAAATGAAAAATTGTTTGTAGAATATGATAAATCAAAACTGTCGGTTGTAAGTATAAAAGAAGCCGTAAAAAAAATTGGCTATGAAGCAAGTGAATACAGCGATTCAAAAATTGATAAAAACAGAAATAAAAACCTTAATGAAATAAAAGCATTAAAAATTAAATTTTTTGTTTCTGCGTTTTTTGCGCTTCCGCTGTTATATATCGCTATGGCTCCAATGATCGCGTTTCCAATAAATTTACCGTTCTCAGAACAGCTTCATCATCTTATGAATAACGATCCGATGATTTACGCTTTATTACAATTACTTTTAACTATTCCTGTTATTGTTATTGGGTATAAATTTTACACTGTCGGGTTTATGTCTTTGCTGCATAAAAGCCCGAATATGGATTCGCTTATTGCCATCGGCACAACATCTGCCGTTTTATACAGTGTTTACAATGTATGGCAGATTTATAAAGGAAATTTTGAATTGATTGAATCGCTTTATTTTGAAAGCGCGGGCGTGATTATTACTCTTGTTATACTCGGGCGAATGCTTGAAGCCACAGCGAAAGGAAAAACAAGCGAAGCGATAAAAAAACTCATAGAACTTGCGCCTAACAAAGCAATCATTATAAAAGACGGCATTGAAACGGAAATACCGGTTGATGAAGTAAAACATGGAGATATTATCATAGTAAAACCCGGAGCGAAAATTCCTGTGGACGGTTCAGTTATAAGCGGCTCTACTTTCATTGATGAATCGATGTTAACAGGCGAAAGTATGCCTGTTGAAAAAAAGACAGGCGATACTGTCTACGCCGCTACTCTTAATACTACCGGTCTTATTCAATTTAGAGCAGAAAAAATCGGCGGCGATACAGTGTTAGCGCAAATAATTAAATTAGTGGAAAACGCTCAAAGCAAAAAAGCGCCGATATCAAAAACGGCTGATATAATATCAGGTTACTTTGTTCCGATTGTATGCGTAATCGCGTTACTTGCGGGAATAGTATGGTTTTTTATCACCGGAGGCAACGTTGAATTTTCATTGAAAGTTTTTATTTCTGTTCTTGTGATAGCCTGTCCATGCGCTTTAGGACTTGCGACCCCAACCGCAATTATGGTTGGCACAGGCAAGGGAGCGGAAAACGGAATCTTATTTAAAAACGGAGAAGTACTGGAAATTGCGCATAAAATCAATATGATTGTATTTGATAAAACAGGCACGATTACCGAAGGAAAACCTGTGGTTACAGATATTATAGCCGATGAAGGAATAGATCAGGATTATTTATTGCAAGTAACGGCTTCGGTGGAAAAATGTTCCGAACACCCGATAGGACAGGCAATCATTAAAAAAGCGCAAAATAAAAAAATTGAAATTTTAAAAGCGGAAAGTTTTAAATCATTTACAGGTCTTGGTATTGAAGCTGTTATTAATAATCATATTGTTAAAATTGGAAATGATAAATTAATGAAAGAGAACGGCATAAAATACGAAAAATTTGAAACCGCTTTTGAAAAACTTGCGTATGAAGGCAAAACACCAATGTATATCGCCATAGACAGCGAACTTTCAAACCCTGTTTGTGCAGGTATTATTGCTGTAGCGGATACAGTAAAAGAATCAAGTAAAGCGGCAATTAAAAAACTGCATAATATGGGGATCAAAACTGCGATGATTACAGGTGATAATCATAAAACAGCGAAGATAATCGCAAATCAAGTCGGCATTGATTATGTGTTATCTGAAGTTTTGCCGCAGGAAAAAGTGAACGAAGTCAAAAAACTGCAGGACAGCGGTTTACTTACCGCGATGACAGGCGACGGTATCAATGACGCTCCCGCGCTTGTTCAGGCATACGTCGGCATTGCAATCGGAAACGGAACGGACATTGCGATTGAATCTGCTGATATTGTTCTTATGCGCTCGGATTTAATGGATGTTCCGGCCGCAATTAATCTAAGCCGCACAACCATAAAAAATATTAAGCAAAATTTAGCATGGGCGTTCGGCTACAATATTTTGGGAATTCCAATTGCCGCAATGGGTTTATTAAATCCAATGATAGCAGCCGCGGCAATGTGTTTTTCAAGTGTTTCATTATTACTCAATGTGCTTCGATTGAAGAAGCAAAAAATAAAAAGTTAAATACATAGAGGTATTAAAATGGAAAAATCAATTATAAAAGTTGAAGGAATGTCCTGTAATCACTGCGTTATGGCGATCACAAAAGCTGTCAGCGCTTTGGCAGGAACCAGTTCTGTAAATGTAGACTTGGAAAAAGAAATAGTTACAGTAGAATTTAACGAAAGTCTTGTTACGATTGATAAAATCAAAAATGCGATTGAGGAAGAAGGTTTTAATGTAGTTTCATAAAAAAATGTCTCACACAGAGACTCAGAGTTTATGTTTGAAGAAAAGATCGAAGCAAAGGTTCGTATTTGTTTGTGATGGTTTCGTGGAAAATCTCTAAATTTGGAACTAAAAAGTAGCGTTTTCATCTATCAATAAATGTCAAAAATACCCCGATTTAACAACTTCTTAACAACTTTTTAATATTGTATAATAGTTAAAATAAAACATAAGACTAATTTTATAGTCTTGGAGGAAGCCGTTGATCACAATCATGGTCGTTGAAGATGATCTTAAACTCAATAAAATAGTCTGTTCCAGCCTTGATGCGCATGGCTATCGTTCTGTAGGCTGTATCAATGCCAGCGAAGCCTTTGACAGAATGATTGATATAAAAATTGATCTTATCATATCAGATATAATGATGCCCGAAATTGATGGTTTCAAACTGGCTTCTCTTGTAAGAGAACAAAATAAAGACATTCCAATACT
>Ga0209755_10008195_pt1 | contig 11218 bp, 5 predicted proteins | sample TergutCo191P1_FD_187301 | JGI IMG/M metagenome (GOLD analysis project Ga0209755, IMG submission 187301) | Cornitermes sp. P1 segment gut microbial communities from Petit-Saut dam, French Guiana - Co191P1 (SPAdes) (version 2) | ecosystem: Host-associated > Arthropoda: Insects > Digestive system >... | reverse complement strand
CCAAATTTCATTCTAAGAAACTACGGCAATCTATAATTCGACGAAGTCAGTTTCATCTGATTTCGTCGTTTTTTTTGGTACTATCAAATGCGTTTAATAAATTTTTCGTATCTTTGCAAAAATATTGGAAAAATGAAAAAATTGTTTATTGCTGTTGTTGGTTTGTCGATTCTTTTGACATCTTGTCAAACGTCTGCTCCGATTCCTGTGCCGTTTCGGGTGATTCCGATTACTGCAGAAACGGATACAATTCGCTCAACGGGTGTGTTTTATGCTTTGCCTCGTCAAGGTGTAGATGTTAGTATTTCGATTAGAAAACAGGAATTTATCCGCGGACCTTATGCCGATTTTGCAGAACGTATGTTGGGCATACGAAACGTTATTCGCGAAAATCACAGCGTGTTTAGCATTGGCAATGTGTCTGTTTCGCAAAGAATAGAGGCTGACCCGAACCAAATTTATTTTGTACAGTTCAACGATTCGGAACTGGTTTTGGATTATTATGATGGATTGATTATCAGTGGTGTGAATATGCGAGATGCCAATTTCTTGGAATTCGGCCAAACGGATACCGAAGGACGCCGTATCGTTCAGGCCTCACAACCAGCACGTTCGCTGGTTCCAGTGTTCAATCTGACGGAGCGACAAGACACCGTGTTCTTTCAGCAATTGGTTGATACAGCGATCGTTCAACGATTCGAAATCCGTACGGTGCAAGCCGTGAGAACACCACAGCAACGTGCCGAAGAAATTGTTGCGAATATCGCACAAATTCGCGCGGATAGAAATCGACTGCTGACAGGCTTTCAAGAAGTTAACTACGAATATCTGGCGATTCGCTATATGAACGAGGAGTTTAATCGGATGGAAGACGAGTTTATTCGCTTGTTTACCGGCACAACGCAAGTGTCTTACGAAACTGTGCGTTTTCAAATTATGCCAACCGATAGAGAAAATCTGACGTTTGAACTTGTCGGATTTTCAGCGAATTACGGCTTGGCAAGTTTAAAAGTAAATGTTTCAGAAGACGATGAAGTTATACACGAAACCGATGTGCAAACCATCACGTTAAACATTCAGTTGCAAGACGATATCGCATCAAACATTCAGCGTTTTTCTCAAAACATCCACTTGGAGCAAACGGGGTTTCATTACCGCATTCCGACTCCGGCGTTGGTAACGGTAAGCCTTGGTAATCAAACGCTTTTCTCACGCCAAATGCCGTTTAGTCAGTTTGGCGTTACGCAATCGTTGGCACCGAATATGTTGCAGATTGAATTTGTCCCACAAACGGGGGAAATTCGGAATATCCGTGTGGTGGAATAATTACGTATAACTGCGAAACGTACCATCGGTAAAAAACACGATAATCCGTTCAATATCTGAATTTTGATTAATGTCCTGCTTAATTTCAAGCGGGACTTTTTTATGGTTGTCGGTGGCTTCGGCGTTTCGACTTCGCTCAACGACCGAATCCGCTGGCGCGGACTTGTAGTCCGTGCCAAAATTAGCAGTTTTATTGTCACGGACGTGGACATCCGCGACAGCGCCAACGCTGTCCCATTCAAATTCAGCAACTTGCGGATTCGCTTGCACGGTTTCCTGCGGAAATAGAGCAGGGGAGGGCGCACCGCCATTAAACATCTGATTTTTGCCAGTAAGTAGCCACTCGGCATTGATTTCAGGAAAACGATGGAGCAATTTCATGGCAAAATCCAAACTTGGTTTGTTGCGTCGTGCCAAAATGTGCGACATGCTCGAACGCTGAATTCCGATGGCATCAGCGAACTGGGTTGGGGTCAAATTTTGAGTTTTTAGAATTAACTCGATACGGTCAGTCATAGGTTACAAATGTGAAATTAGATTACAAAATGCAAGAATTGCGAAATTAGAACTGTAAAGTTACAAAAAATTACAAAAATAAACAAGTGAGTTTTGTAAAAGATATTAACAATTACATCAATAAGGCGGTTTAATTTACTCAAAATAATACAGTTAAATTGTTTGTAAATAATCACCGATAAAATGTTAATTAAACGCTGTTTTACATGTGTTTTAACTTTAAATGCAATTGAAAACCGACTGGGTTATTGTCAGTTATATCCGTAAAGTTGATGAATTGCAACAGGATTTAGAGTTTACAATGTTATATTGTAAATTACAGCGGCAAGTTACAAATGTACGTTGATTTTTAGAGTTTATTTTTGTAAATATCAATGTTGTGTTACAAAAATAAATCAATATAATCAAAAAAAACATCAGATAAATTTGGCTTTTGAGCACCTTTTTTTGGAAAAATGAGCCATCACTATCACACCAAAAAAAACGCTCATTTACGCGCAAATTTGTGTTGATTCATTTTTTTTCGTATCTTTGTATTCTTAAAAGATCTGTTAATGGCAAAAAAAATCGGCCTTTTTGTATTTTTCGTGGTGTTTTGCAGTTATTTAACTGCAAATTCGTCCCGATTAGACACCTTCCAATTTGGTGAGGAGCGTCCGCGAATTGGCGTTGTTCTAAGCGGTGGCGGTGCAAAAGGGATTGCGCACGTGGGCACGTTGAAGATGCTTGAAGCGCTAAATATCCCTATCGACTATATCGGTGGAGCGAGTATGGGCGCGGTTATTGGCGGACTTTATGCGATGGGTTACACGGCGGCTCAATTAGATACAATTGTTCGTAGAACGGACTGGATGAGCCTCTTTAATGATGCGCCGGAAAGGCGACATATCAGCGTTTTCGACCGAAAAAACAGGGATCCGTACCAACTTCGTGTGCCGTTTGACCCCAGAAACATCACTGGATTTGCACGAGGGATGATTGAGGGGCAACACATTGATAATATGCTTACTCACTATCTATTTGAGTCTTATCGCATAACGGATTTTTCGGACTTAACTGTCCCGTTTTTTGCGGTTGCAACAGACTTAATTGCTTCAGAATCGGTGATTTTAGATAGTGGAAACCTCATTCACGCCGTTCGTGCGAGCATGGCCGTTCCGTCGGTCTTCTCGCCTATCGAAATTGATGGCCGATTGCTGGTTGATGGCGGTGTTCTCAACAATTTTCCAGTTTTGGAAATGCGCCGGCGTGGTGTCGATATTATTATAGGTGTTGATGTGGGTTGGCAATATCAGGACAAAAGCGAGTTGCAAAGCTTTATTCAAATCATTGAACAAGTTGTGTTTATGGGCGGTCAATGGCTCAATAATCGCAACCGTGAGAACGCCGATATTTTGATTGTTCCCAATTTGGGTGGCTTGACAGCACTTAGTTTTGCGAGTGCTGATAGCATTTTAGAAATTGGGCATATTGCGGCACGTGAGGCGTATTCAGAATTGCGAAGGCTTGCCGATATGTTGCATGAACGTTTTGATATCGAATCATTTAATCGAGAGCCTTACGTGCGAAACGAGGCCGTTACCATCGATACGATTATTTTGCGTGGCAACGAACGCTATTCAGATAATTTCATCCTTCAAAGTCTGCGAATCAATACGCAAGCCCCTGTTTACATGCGAGATATCGAGTGGTCTGTTCAGAGATTATTCGGAACGCGCTGGTTTACCAAAATCACGTATTATTTTTCGCTAATTTCTGAAGAGCCACGAAAAAAAGCCTTACACATCGAAATTTCGGAAGCACCACCCGCCGAATTGCGCTTGGGTTTTCGCTACGATGACGTGCGTGGATCGGCACTTTTGGCAGGTGCAACCTTTCGACATTTGCTGTTGAGAGACTCGGAATTTCACTTCAATTTGGACGTCTCAACGATGCCAATTTTGGATCTGCAATACCGTTTTTCACCAACGTTTAGCCTTAGAAATCAGCGTTATTCGAGGTTTCGTCCGACGTTCTTTCTCTCGTACTTGGTTTGTAATTTGCGATTCTACGAATTTGATGTGGAAGTGATCGAAGAGGGCTTGTATCGCTCGATTCGCAACATGCAATACGGCTTGACCGGACACCGATTTGCCGTTGGTGCAGAGTTTAATGTAAGCAGAACGAACATTTTAGGCTTAGGATTTTATTTCGATATCACACGAGCCAGAGAAAATGTGGGCGGAGCAGGGCAAGTTTTGTCATCAACGTATTGGTATCCACAGATTTATTTTCTAAGAAACACCTTCAATGATCGTTATTTTCCTACACGAGGAACGGTGATTAACGCCAGAGGGCGAATCTTGAATAGTTTTGATAGAGAAATAGATACGTTGCGAATGGTTCGAACATTTGGCACCTATTATGTCGATGCAAAATTCGCTATTCCGATTTCGCAACGTCTGACCTTCTTGCCAAGTGCGATGGTTGCCGGTACATTTGTGTTTCGTGCGGAAGACGTGGCACAAAACCACATTTCGCAACAACAAATGTTCTATCAAGGCGGACTTTTTCAAGTGCCATTTTTGAACCAAACGCCTTTTGTGGGCTTGCATTTTATGCAAAAAAACAGTTTGTATGCAGCTAATATTCAGCTCAATCTGCAACACGAAGTGTTTAACAACTTTTATCTAACGACTCGAGTTGGCGCACTAATGAGTGAAAACGATTACTCGGAAATGTTCAACCTCAGCAATGTCTTGTTTGGCGCGGGTTTGACGGCATCGTTCAACACACGTTTGGGACCGATTGGCATCACCACTTATGCCAATAGCGGAACAAGCATTCGCCAGCTTCGAGATTTGGGATTATTTATCAATTTTGGATTTTGGTTGTAATTTAATTTGTTTTTCTCAAAAAAAGTCGTACCTTTGCGTTTTCGTTACCAACAAATGCAAGCGTATGAAAACAATATTTGTAGGACTAGTCCTGATGCTAGCAGCCCCTTTTGCTCATTCGCAATCCGCGCTTCGTTTAGGTACGAATTCGCAAGTGACCAACACGATTATCTTCGAAAACCCCGATGCAAAGCCTGTTTCGGAAGGTGTGAACGTTAGATTTTCGGCGTCAGATTCTGTTTTGCCGATAGGCGAAAATAATTTGCATTTGCCGATTACACCGTTCAGCAATAGTTTTCGTGTTGCCATGACAAGTCTTGTGTTTGATCGTGGAAACCGCCTGGAATTGGGCGTTTCCGACACAGTCGACTTGGATTTTAAGCCACGAGTTTCGTGTGAAAATTTAGATATTGGCGCATTTGAACACTACGTTTTGCCTACGGAAATCACGGTTCAGCCGTTTTTGGTTGGTCGTGTGTGTGAAGGAAATTTAGTTGAACTCTTCGTAAACGCTACAGGAGAGCCAGGTTCGCTGAGTTTTCAGTGGCAACGTAATGGTGAAAACTTAGTGGGCGAAACTTCGCAAAGCCTTGTGATCACTGATGTTTCGAAGGTTGATACAGGATATTATCGCGTGATTGTTTTTGGTGCATGTTGCAACGATACATCGGATATTGTGCGTTTGGACGTGGATTTGCGCCCGATGCTTGTCGCGATGAACGACACGACAATTGCTTCAGGCGAAAGTGTTACGCTTTATATTATCGATTCTATCGGAACGGTTGTTTGGTTTGAAAATGATAAGGAAACGGTTGTTACAAATCTTACTATTTCTAACATTACAGCGCCGATGCAATTTTTTGCTGTGGCAACCAATGGTGTTTGTGCAGATACAATCAGTATTCCCGTGTTTATTTTTGTGGAAGGTTTTGATTGTCGAGTGGTTAGTTTCCACAGCGATACAACCATTTGTAGTGGCGAACCTTTGCGATTATTGATTGAAGAAGCAACCGTCACCGCGCATTGGGTGATTGCTGGAACGACGGAAGAAATCCCGAGTGGAACGATTGTCCATCCAACGGAAACAACACATTTTGTGTTGGTTGGAATCAACGAAAGTGGCGAAATCTGTTATTCGGATACGCTTGTGGTCACCGTTCCCGAAATTGAGTTTATGGTTAGAGCAGATGGTACATTTTGCCGAGGGTCAGCTGTTCCGTTATTCTCTGTACCGCCCGCTGGTGGCTGGTTTGATGCCGATGATAATTTGTTGGGCAGTGGAAATATCACCATCACACCGCCGCTGGGAACAACAACCATTTACACGGCAGAACATATTGATTTTGTAACGGGTTGCGCGGTTCGTAAAGATGTGGCGATTACCATAAATCCACCAGATTTATCGTTGCTTTTGGGTGATTTTGTGGAATTTGGGCACTATACGTTGACTGTTTGTGAAGGCGATGTGGTGCATTTGCAAACCAATATCGACCCGTCGTTGGTTGTTTGGGTGCGCCTTTCCGACAATGACACGCTGGACAATCCACGAATTACGGCAACCGAAACCGATGTGTTTCGTGCGCACGCTTGGGACCCGATTTGTGGTGATATTCATATTGATTTAACGTTGATTGTTGAGCCAATGCCCGATTTCAGAATACTGCCGCATGGTCGGATTTGTTCAGGAACAACGTTGCATATCGCAACAGTTCCAGCTGCAAGTCAATGGTTTTCTGGTGGCGAACGTGTGTTTATGCCAATAACTCTGAACGAAACACAAACCTTTATTGGCGTTTTCATTTCGGGACATTGCGAGGTTCGCGACACGATTACATTGACTGCGATACCGTGGTGCGAAGACGGTCTTGAGCTTGATTTTGAGGTTGATTACGGTTGTTTCGATGGTGATGCTCGGGTGGAAGTGATTCCTCGTTTTGGCATTGCGCCTTTCACGTTTTTGTGGTTGGATAGTGGCGACACGACGGCCGTTGTTGAGAACTTAAGTCCAGGTGCTTATACGGTTCGCGTGACGGACTCCATGGGATTTGTTGGCGAGGAAACGGTGATTGTTGGGGCTGTAACGCCGATGCAAATCGTTTATCTCATGGATAGAGCAACCAACCGAAACTGCGACAATGCGAGCGTTCGCGTAACGATTGCCAATGGCGAAGCACCATTTTTATACGAATGGACGGGGTGGGACAATGATATTGTCTCACGTGGGCGCGATCTCACGCATCAGCCTTCGGGCATATACACGTTGCTCGTGACGGATGCGAGAGGGTGCTACGTTCGCCAGCAAATTATGTTGCGCTGCGAGTTTGAGCGCATCATGCCATCGATACTTTTGACACCGAATAATGATGGGTTGAACGACTTTGTGTATATTCAATACATTGAGATGTTTCCAATCAATACGGTGACGATTATCAACAGTTATGGCGAAAAAATTATCACCATCGAAAACTATAATAACCGCGACCGTGTTTGGGACGGACGAAATCGAAGAGGCCAATTTGTGCCAGACGGAACATATTATTATGTCGTTCAGGCAGAAGGCTACCCACCAATGGCAGGATGGATAGTTGTTCGCCTGTCGCCAGGTAGGTAGCCACAGACCGTCATTCCCGCGCAGGCGGGAATCCCCTTCAACAGAGGGAACGGTCAATAGCAAGGAGATTCCCGCCTGCGCGGGAATGACAACAACAACAAAAGAAAAGAGAAATGAGAACATATATCATAATAATCGCCCTAATGCTAGCAAGCGTAGCCAAGTCTCAGACTGCAACGCCAATGGCGCAATATGCAAGCAATCAGTTGATTTACAATCCTGCGTTTGCTGGTGCACACGATTTGTTTTCGGCAAATCTGAGCCTAAAACGGCTTTGGACGGGCATTCCAAACTCGCCAACGCTGATTGGGTTTAACATGCATGCACCGTTCATCGATCAACGTAATGCACTGGGATTCATCTTTCAACGTGAGACTTACGGTCCGCAGTTCATCAATTTGGTCAATATAACCTATGCTTACAAAATTCTGTTGAATAACACGAGTTTTTTGAGCCTTGGCGCTCAAGCCGGATTGCTCAACACGGTGACAGACTGGAGTATGGTTACGTTTGTGAAAGATGACAATGACCCCGGTTATGGCGGAAATGAACGTTGGACGACCAACCGTTTTGATATGAATTTGGGCGCTTATTTACAAACGCCAGATTTTTATATTGGTCTTTCGGTCAGACATTTAACAGCACCGAGATTTGACGAAGTGACCCGAATGGACACACTTGTTGACACAAGAGAAATCGTGGAACTCCGCTACCAGTCTCGCATTCGCCGACAATTTTTCTTGATGGGCGGTTACAATTTTCAGTTGGATCCGCAATGGGATATTCGCCCACGAATGATGATGCGATACAAATATGCGATGCCTCTGACGGTCAGTGTTGGCGTGGATTTCGTCTATCTCAACCGTTTTTCGTTTGGCACGAGTTTTATGACTGGACAATCCGCCGTTACGCTCATGGCAACCGCCGAAATCGTTGATGGACTAAGAATTGGCTATGCGTTTGATATGAATTTTGGCGTCATTCGTCCATTTCAACGCGGCTCACACGAAATTTTTATCAGTTATTTTATGCCCGTTTGGAATCGAGCAGCCCACCCATATAACAGAAAACCATTCAGATAATGAGAACACTCACAACAATAATCCTCACCCTGACCATACTAACACTGTCAGCGCAAATCCGCGTAAGCCCTGTCGCAACAGGCAGTGCAGACGGCACAAGTTGGACGAATGCAACAACGCTGGAAAATGCCGTTCAGGCAGCAACAAGCGGTCAAGCAATCTGGGTGCAAGCCGGAACATATCACCTTTTGGCAACGCTTGAAATTCCTCAGGATGTCAGGCTTTATGGTGGTTTTGCAGGCACAGAAACTTTGCTTTCTGAGCGAAATTTTGCTGAAAATCCGACGATTATTGATGCCAATCAGCAATTTGCGGTGGTGCATTTGGGAATTTCGGCTGTTTTGAGTGGTGTTACCGTGCAAAATGGCGTTGCAAACACGCCCGAACGCATGAGCGGTGGCGGCGTTTGGATGAGCGAAGGGGCGCGCATCGAATACAGTTATATCTTGAATAATATCGCGAAACACTACGGCGGTGGGATTTTCGCCGAAGGCAATGCAGAGATTTTTAACGCGGTTATCGCGAACAATAGGGCAGGGCTCGACGGTTTTGCGGTGGCTGGCGAGGATGGTTTTGAGATTTTGTTTGGGAGCAATACTGTTACCGGAAACATGCGGTTTGACTGCGACGATTACCGCTCAGAGCCTAGGTTTGACACGATTTGCTCGGGACAAAACATTACTTTGGGATCAATTACGTTCGGAATGAGCTATCTTTGGAACACCGGAGTAACTACGAAATCCATTGTAACCGAACCACTTGCGACATCTCAAGCCTTCACGGTTGCAGTTACTCTCCCCAATTTTTGTGTGATTGTAGATACCTTTCACATTACGGTGAATCCAACGCCAACCGTTACGGTTGTGGTAAGTCCAACATCGACTTACGAAGGTCAAACGGTTACATTTACAGCAACGGCGAGTCCGCCCGGCGGAACATTTATTTGGGACGATTCGCCTGCAACAACAGGTGCCGTTTTGACGGCAACAATGCCCGCTATCGGCGATTTGCAGTTTACAGTTAATTATCAACTTAACGGTTGTCATGCTGAGCCAGTTATGGCGACGTCGGTCAATACTTATACTGTTCCTCCCGTTATCGGTGGCGGAAGTTTTACGGCTGATAATCTTGTACTTTGTTTGGGCGATTCAACGCTTTTACGCTTGACGGGCGCAACCCGAAATTCGGGCGTATGGGTCTTATATTCAGGTGGAATAGCAATTGACACAAGTAACGCAAGCAACCCAACATTTTGGGTTACTCCAACGGCTGTGGGAACTGTAACGTTTAATGTCAGGGGTGAGCTTGGAGATAGTCTAACGGGTTTTTTAGATGTTGAGATTACCGTACATCCGCAACCAGAGCCGATTACAACGGTTTCAGACAGAGACAGCGTTTGCGTGGGAGAAGATTTGGAGTTGAGTACCGCAACCGTTGGCGGTGGAACCTGGGATGCCGGATTTTTTGGACACTTAGAAGTCATTGAAAGCACAGGCAATTCGATGACCGTTACTGGAGTTTTCGCAGGCGTTGCAACGGTGGTTTTTACGACCGAACACGGTTGTCAGACCTCGTTAGATATTGAAGTGCTGGCTGTGCCAACGATAACGGGCGACACAAACTTTTGTCAAGGCGAAGTTAGAGCCTTTTTGGCAATGCCGACGGGCGGAACGTGGGATTATTCAGGTGCTTCGGCAACTATAAACGCCATCGGTGAAATTACAGCATCACTTACGGCAACAGGCGAAACCGTCATTCAATACACACATCCCGTTACAAATTGCGTCGCATCTCTAACGGTTTACGTGCATCCACAGCCCAACACGATGCTTCCAATGAGCGTGTGTGTAGGCGATTCTGTGGTGCTGAATCCAGGAAGTCCAGCCGGTGGAACATGGTCGATTGCACCGTCGCATTTGGCTGAATTTAACACTGATTCTACACGAATCACAGGACTTTTAGCAGGAAACGCAGTGGTCACCTATCAACTCGGAAATTGCTTTGCAACATTCAATCTCAACGTTTTACCAACCGTTGAAAGTTTATCGTACATCAAAGAACTTTGTCAAAACGCAACAGCAACCGCAGTAGCACTTCCAAGCGGTGGAACGTGGGAATCAAGTAATTCCACGATTGCCACAATTGACCCGAATACTGGAGAATTTTTGGGCATGTCTGAGGGAATATTTAACTTGACCTACACACTTGCCAACACTTGTTCACGAAGAACAACACAAATAGAAATTTTACCGCTACCAACAGCTATTCAAGGAGATACAGGCGTTGGTGTTGGCCTAACAACCCAACTCAGCAGTACGCCCCCAGGTGGCTTGTGGGTATCGCTAAATCCAACCATCGCCACAGTTGATGCGACAGGATTAGTTACCGGTGTGTCGCCAGGAACAACGACGATTCGCTACACTTACCCAATGGGAATTTGTTTTAGAGACACGACAATTACCGTAGAAGCGTGTCCAACGCTAATATTCGATGGTTCTGTGGAATATCGTGAAAATTGTTTGCACGCACCAATGTCGAACATTGTGTACATACTGACGGGTGCAACTTCAACGGTAATTTCGTGGGCAGATATCGATGGCGCTCCAATTTCAGAGCCAGGTGGAAAAAATTTCAACACATCTACACACACCATCAGCGGAACGCCAAACGTTCCTGGAATATTCGTATACACAATCACATCGGTTGGTCATTCGGAGTTTTGTCCGCCAGCAGTTGCAACTGGAATGTTGATTGTTTTTGATACTGTTTTGCCAGGAGAAATTACATCATTGGACGGCACAACGCTT
>Ga0209755_10008194_pt1 | contig 11219 bp, 7 predicted proteins | sample TergutCo191P1_FD_187301 | JGI IMG/M metagenome (GOLD analysis project Ga0209755, IMG submission 187301) | Cornitermes sp. P1 segment gut microbial communities from Petit-Saut dam, French Guiana - Co191P1 (SPAdes) (version 2) | ecosystem: Host-associated > Arthropoda: Insects > Digestive system >... | reverse complement strand
CTCTTCTCATTGTGTTTCTTACTGCGGGGTGCGAAGCTCCCAAGCTCCCCGATGATAGCGGAAAATTCGCCTACAATGTAATTATTTCTCCAATGGCATATGGCTCTGTTACTCCAAGTCTTGCCAGAGCGGAAGAGGGAACAAAAATTACCCTGACTGTTTCTCCCAATTCCGGTTATGTGTTAAAAAATATGCGCGTAACGCCGCTGGAAGACAGCGAAAAGACTATATCGCTGGGCGGCGGCGGAAGTTCGCGCGTTTTTACCATGCGCGCCTCCAATGTAATTGTTAGCGCTGAATTTGAACCGGTTACCTACAGCATAAGCATAGGGAATGTGCTTAACGGCGCAATTACGGCAAGCAGACAAACCGCTTCTATCGGTGAAGTTGTCGCGCTTTTTGTAAAAGCAAATTCGGGTTATGTTCTGTCAGAAAATGGTATAAAAGTAAGCGGAGATAATTCATTATTCACGGCGGTTAACGGCGCTGAATTATGCGCGTGTGGTTTATCGTGCGAGTGCGAAGATTGTGATTGTGAATTATTTAACTATTACTTTCTTATGCCTCCATCAAATGTTACAATTACTGTAGAATTTGTCAGATTGTATCAAATTAATATACAGGCAGCAGGCACAGAAAACGGCGATATTTTTGTAAACCATGAAAGCGCCATACAGGGAGCGCCAATAATATTGGTGTTTACACCTAACGAGGGCTACAGGGTAAAAGCCGAAAATTTCAGCATAAAAGGCGCGTCAAACGGAACACAGGTAACATCAAACCTTACAACCGAACGATACTATATTCAAACGCGTACTTTCTCCATGCCGGCTTTTGATGTTACCGTAATTATAGAGTTTGAAGAAATTCCTCCCGGTACAATTTCTATATATTTTGAAGGTTTCTATGACGAGGAAATGGATCTAGACCAGCACGGAAATGTAATCAGAAGAAATTGGGTAGACCCTGTTACAGGTAACGGAGACACTGTCACAGTAACTGTAGCTGCAGGATTTGATAAATATTACTGGTACCTGGATGATAGTCAACTGTCTGCAACCGGCAATAGCGTTACATTTGACAGCTACAGGCTCCAGTTGGGAGTGTACACTATTACAGCGGTAGTTGTAAAAAACGGCGTACCTTATTCTAAAATTGTTACCTTTACGGTTGTGGATTTTTAGGGGGCATAATGAAAAATATTTTTAAATATTTAAGTGTTTTATGCGCCGCATTAAGTTTGTTGCTTCTTGTCTCCTGTCCAAATCCGCTTGAGCTTGTTAATATTTCTTCCGGCGCTAAAAGCGGAATAACAATAATAATTTCCGGTGAGGGAGTTGGCGCAAGGACTTTATTCCCTTCTGCGCCTAATTTTACGAAATTTGAAATTAGTTTCGAAAATATTAATGGACAAAACACATATAATACAATTGTTTTAGATGACGGTAAGAGCGAAGTAACAATCGATGATTTGCCGGTAGATACAACATGGAAAATAACCGTCAAAGGTTTTATTACAATTAACGGAAATTTTATTCAAGCAGCGGATGGAGAAGCGACAATAGATGTGTTACTGTGGATAAACGGAAAAACTACTTTCCAGAGCGTAAATATTCCTATTAACGCCAGACAAAAGAAAGGAGAAAATGGGACCTTCCATTACGATATTAATTTTCCAGGTTCTGTGAATACCGCAGAATTGTTTATTTATGATATTGGCGGATCTCCCTGGGATGTTTACGATAAGAATGTCACTACTCCTCTTGGTGAAAATGAACCTGTCGATATGCTAAATAATAAATCTGGAAGTTTTTCTCTTGAACCCGGTTATTACATGATGACCATGAAGTTTAACAACGGTTACAAAGCTGTTGCATGGACAGAAGTAATCCATATATATTCCAATACAGTTACCGAAATGTTTAAAGTGTTTGACGAAAGTTTAATTTTAGGCATTATAACATTGAGCGGGAAAGCGTCGATTCTAATTGACGGAGTTAAACCTGACAGGGCAAGCGTATACATTTATTCTGACGCGAAATATACCAATTTATTTAATAACACGGAAGCAAAATACGGCAGCAAGGAAAATGCGGAAAATACAGGAGAGTTGTTTCCCATATCGATGCCTGCGTTTGATGAGCCGATAACTTTCTATCTTAAAATAAATGCAGAAATTGGCAGTTCTTTCTATTCGAGGGAGCTCGGCTTCTTTAAGTTGTATAAAGATGATTACGTTTTTAATATTAATGAAAATTTCGAAACAATTACATTGAGCGGAACATCAGATGTAAAAATAAACGGCTATAATCCCAGAGAAGTGAATATATTCGCATACAGAGCCGATAATGATGAATTATTAACTGTTAATGCCGCAAAGGTTGATTTAGGCTCAGGTAAAAACGGCTCATGGAAAATGACCTTTGAATCATTTAAATCGCAAATTCAAGTTTATTTTATTGTAGAAGCTATCAGCATGAACTATTCCCATTATTACAAACGAGCCGATATAACTGTGAATGCATTTAAAACAAATATTGCGGATATTTTTATAGAAATGGATGTCGGGCTTTTAACGGTAAGCGGAACCGCAAATATTACGGTTAATGGAGCGTCTGCTAAATATGCCGGTATAACTATGCGTAAGGTTACTTTCGATAATAATAATGAAGAAACTATCGGCGATTTTCTTGATCATTATGAAATTGATTATAGTATTGGAAATACTTTTGTATTATCAATTGATTATTTAAATAGCCCCATACAAGTGTACTTTGATTACAGGTGTATCGATGTTAATGGCAACTACATGGAAGGAACTTTTATACAGCCGCACCTGACTTTGAATAACGCGAATATAACAGGCGTAAACCTGAATGTTAATATCAATATGGTCAACCTGGGCGGGACTGCGAATATTATAATTAACGACGCGCCGGCGCAGTGGGCATTTGTGAACATGTATAGAACATCTGATAAAGTACAAATTGGTTATTCTGAAATTGATTTAAGAACGTACATTTATAATGATCAGGGAGAGCAGCTTAACAATCCAAATTATAAAAGATGGAATATAATTATAAATCCGCCTTTTACAGAGAATACAAGCGTATACTTTGTTGTTTCCGGTGAGGATTCGGAAAATGAATATTTTGAAAAAAATGTCTTAACAATGAATGTGTTTAATCAAAGCAACAGAAATATCACACTTGACGTAAATGCCGTAAATATTACCCTCTCCGGTACTGTTACTATAGCGCATGGTTTTAAGCCTCCTTCAGGCGATGTAGAAATTATTGCGCTTGCTGATACAAGGCGTATAGGAGACACTACGGTTAGTTCAACTACAGGGCAAAAAAACTGGACTATTAATATAAAATCTTTTAGCGCGAGTACGACGGTACGGTTTATGTTACGCTGGACAATAAGCGGAGAGACCTTCTCTTACTTCCCCAGTGAAACCGCGGATGTGTATGAAAGTAATGTTTCCGGAATCGGTCTTGGTAACCGCACACTAAATCCGTCTTATCCATTTGAAGATACCGGAAGCGAGCCAAAGTGGACAGCGTATGTAAATCCTTCATGGTTATTTAGCGGAGAAAAAGTAACGGCAGGTGAATATTACGCACTGGACTTTACACTTACTACACAATACGCAATTACAGATTTAGATGCTGTGCTTCGAGACCTTACCCTTTGCGAATGTGAAGGCAGCGTACATGCCTGTTACGAGGATTCTGTATTGTCAGATGTAAGAAGGGTAGAGAGTAACAGGAATGCAGCTTCGTCACTGACTGGAACCATTGTTTTTGCCATTAATAAAAGCGCTTCCAGTACAGATCATCTTGCAAATTCTCTTTATTTTATGGTACCGGGAACGACAGGCAGCAGACCAACTTTAACTTTTTCAAATCTCGAAATAAGAAAACTCACAAAAGAAGGTTCTGTTGAAGCCTGGCCTATAAAGGTAAACGGGAAGGATGACATTCTTACTGTGGTTGGTCCCGGAATTACAACTACAGCGGAAATTGGCGACGGGAATGTATTATTAGTAAAACCAGGTGAAGGCGGTTATTATCACTTTGTTCTTGAATACGATTTAGGCAGAGAGTGGTCAAATAAGAATGTCAGAATAGAGATTACAACAGAATATTACCTGGAAGAGAGTACTAAAATCGCGTGGCAGGTAACAGCCAGACCTAATTCTACATCATATCCAACAATATGCGGAAGCACTAGCAATTCTCTTGAGGCAAGCACTGAATGGCGCACGATGACAGGTAACAATAATGGGGATTCGCTTTTTATACCGGCAGGACCGGGTGACGACGGCAGGAAACTGTATCTCTCCGGTTTACAGATTGAAGGTAAAAAGGCGCGATTTAGAAACTTTACAATGACTATTACCGAACAGTAATATTCTCTCCTTCAAGGTGTATTTGCGGGTGCGGAATAGAATTAATAGAGGCGTAATCTATTTTTATATCTATCAGCAGAAGTGAAGTATTATTTTCCGCGCCGATGTAGAAGATACCGCCGCCTGTTACAGCCTTGGTATTAGTAAAATTGGTAGAAGAAATTTCCGCCTGTCCAAAGTTATTAAAATAGAGACCTCCGCCGTGTCCTGTTATATTGCAATTATTAACTTCTGAATCTGTTATTAAAAGCGAATTGTATGAAGTAATATACATGCCTCTTCCGTTTTTAACGCCGTCAATGCTTATATTTTTTATCGTAACAGAATCGCTTGTAGAAGTTGAATTAATGTATAATGCCTGTGAGCTTGCGCCCATACCTGTTATATTTTTAAATTGCGTTTTTTCTATAACAACGGCGGAAGCGTTTATAGATAACGCGCTGCCATTTATATCCTTGAATACAGTTCCTGTTATTTCTGCGTTTTCGCCGTAGATATAAACTGCACCGAAATTTTCTGCGGCTGTTATGCTGCTAAAAACTGTATCAGAAAAAACCGCGCTTCCGTTCAACACAAAAACCGCGCCGCCTTCAAGATCGTCAAAAGAACAGTTAGTTATTTTAAGCGCGGCTTCTGAATCAAGAAATACGTTTATACCTGCGCCGAATTTTCTAATGCCCGCAGAAGAAGCTTTAGCGGAAACAAACTCTATGCCGTCAAAAGAAATATCTTTGGTTATAACGCAGGCGGTGTTATCATCAAAACTGCCGAATAAGTTACGCGAATACTGTCCGCCTCCTAAATTGCCCGAAATAATTGTTTTATTTTGCGAAATATTACGCTGGTTCTTATCGGTCTCGTTTCCGGCAAAGCCGCCTATGTAGCTTGTGTTCGCAGATAATATAAAATAATCTTCCGCGTTGTTTGTTATTCCTGGTTTATAAGTTCCCGCTGCTATCCATATTTCTTTTGCTTTGCTTTCCGGGAAAAATTCCGCTGTGTCTATTGCCTCCTGCAGGCTGTTAAAAGCGTTTATCCATGTGCTGCCGTCTCCGCTGCCCGAGGCAGAAGGATTAACATACATTCTTGGGCTGTGCTCAAGAACCTTTACCGTATATTTTTTACGGTTTTTCCCATTTGCGGAAACTACTTCGTATGTTACAGGATCATCAGGGTCGTTATAAAGATGTTCGTTTGAACCGCTTGTTTGTATATTTCCTTCTACATAAACAAGCCCTTCTGACGCAAATCGGGATTTTAATTTATTAGCGGTTATGTTTGAACCTACAGGCGCTATTAAAATAATTTCAGACGGCTTATTGTTTATACGCGCTTCAATCTCGGTATTAAGTTCAGGATTTTCCTCGGGATGAAAACTGAAAAAAGAGATAGTTGAATCGGATAAAATTTTACTGTTTACATTTAAATAAAGATCATGATAATAATTGCTGCACCCGGTAAAAGAGAATAAATAAATTAAAATAAAAAACAAACCAGCTTTAATTGCTTTCATTTTCTCCTCATTGAATGCGCTCTTAACGCCTGAATATAATATTTTCCGCCGCCTCTTTTTTTACTTTCTCGCGGCGCTCGGCGGAAACACGCGCGGCAATAAAAGGTTTAAGCGACACGCCCGCTTCAATAACAAGCAGCGGAATAGGTTCCGATTTTTCAAAAATGAAATCCACGCCGCCGCCAGCGTAAACTTTTAAAAATTCAAGAGGTAATATAGCTGCGTATAAGCGAAAGCCGCCAAGCAGATCGGTGTTGTTATCTGCTTTTAAATTATTATTAATAATATCAGAGGCGGTTTCGTAACGTGAAATCTGGGAGAACGCAAGCCCAAGGTTTACATCAGCCTGTACGCCAAAAATCGTATTCAGCGGCTTGAAATAACCAAATTTTAAAACAAGCGGTACAATCGAACCTTCTTTTATAAGAAGACTGTTTCCTTTCATAAAGATACAGCCGGATTCAATGGCAAGGCGGAGGCTGCCGCCGAACTTGTTAAGAAATGTTCCCTCCCGGAAATTGCTGTATTCGTATCCAATGGCGCAGCGGAAACCAATTTCCGGTTTTACGATTTCTCCAATCCAGTCAGGAGCGACGCAATAGAGCAGAGAAGCATCGAAGAACAGGTTTTCGTGCCAAAGGGTTGTTTGTGAATCACCTTGAGAGGCATCGGCTCCTTGAGCGTTTTCCTGTGCCAAGGACGGAAAAGTAATACTTACGAGGAAAATAAATAATAAAAACCGGTATCCGCTGTGCATTGATACATAATTTTAACATGGTTTTGGATTTTTGTAAAATTTTAGGAGGCAGCAGCTACTGTTTTATCATATCTTTTTGCTTGCGCCGTTCTTTATCGCCCTTTGCGGTATAAATCGGTTTCATGGAGCGCGGGTCTAAACCCGTGTAGTACATCACTGTAGAAATTGTTCCAGGGGTAGGGTAGAACTCCTGGGTCTGTTCCGGCGCGAAACCGGTTTTTTTTAAATATTGCGAAAGCTCCCGCGCCTCTTTTAGACCCGCTCCGGGGTGTGCGCTGATAAAGTATGGTAACAGATACTGTTTTAACCCTAGTTTTTTATTGACAGCGGTAAAATCATTTCTGAATTGCTCGTAACGGGAAGCGCCGCCGCCGTTAGTCCCAAAACTTTTTCCCATCGCGTCAAGCACATTTGGGCATATATGTTCAGGCGCTACTTTTAATTGACCGCTAACGTGGTATTCGCACAATGTTTCCAGAAATTCATGACCATGTTTTTTATCATGCTGAATATAATCGAAGCGTATACCTGAACGTATAAAAACTTTTTTAATGCCTGGAATTTCGCGCAGGGCTTTTAGTGTCTTTAAGTACTCGCCGTGATCCGCCTTTAATTTTGGGCAAGGAGAAGGGTACAGACATTCGCGATCCTTGCAAAACCCGCCTTTTTTTTGTACTTCACAGGCAGGGCGGTAAAAATTCGCCGTTGGCCCTCCAACATCATGTATATAACCCTTAAAGTCATTTTGGTTCGCGGTAAATTTTTTCGCTTCGCGCGCCAGACTCTCGCGGCTTCTTCCCGTAACAGCGCGTCCCTGATGATTCGTAATTGCGCAAAAAGAACAGCCGCCAAAACAACCTCGGCTTGAAATTAACGAAAACGAAACTTCTTTAAGCGCGTTAATTCCACCTTGCGCGTCATACATCGGGTGAGCCTTTCGCGTAAATGGAAGTTCATAAATGCGGTCTAGTTCTTCCTGTGTAAGCGGAGAAGCGGGCGGATTTTGAATAACAAAGCGATTGCCGTCATTTTCTTCAATTAAAGTTTTCGCGCTTAATGGATCCGCGTTTTGTTTTTGCGTCATAAAATGTTCGGCATACAAGCGCAAAGATACTTCGTCCCTGTCTTTAATTTTTTCATAACCCGGCAGAATGACAGCGTCTTTCCATTGTTCAATCGCGTCCTTGTTGTTGATACGAACACAAGTTCCCCGCACATTGCGAATACTTTCAAGATTCTCGTCTGCCGCCAAACGCTTCGCGATTTGAAGCAAAGGTTTTTCTCCCATTCCATAAACGAGTATGTCAGCTTTAGAATCTAAAAGTATCGAGCGCCTGATTGTATCCGACCAATAATCGTAATGCGCGAAGCGGCGCAGGCTTGCCTCAATCCCGCCGATGATTACCGCAATGTTAGATTGTTTTAAATCATTATATGCGCGCCTGACTCCTTCAACATAAACGAGAGTCGCGCGGTCAGGGCGCAAGCCGCTTTTGCCGCCGGGTGAATACGCGTCATCGCTGCGTTTTCGTTTCGCGGCAGTGTAATGCGCAACCATGGAATCCATGTTGCCGGCTCCCACTAAAAAGCCAAAACGGGGTCTTCCTAAAACTGTGTATGAAGATGGGTCTTTCCAATTGGGCTGTGGAATAATTCCGACGCGGAAACCTTCAGCTTCCAGCGCGCGGCAAATAAGAGCGGCGGCAAAAGAAGGGTGATCTACATAAGCGTCACCCGAAACAAAAATAAAATCGCATTTCTCCCATCCGCGCTCGTCCATGTCGCTCCGGGAAATGGGAAACAAGTTTCCCTGAAACAAGTCGCTCGACTTAGACGCCGACAACTTCTTTAACCTGAGGTATTTCCTTTTTGAGATAATTTTCGATTCCCATTTTGAGGGTCATCTGTGACATGGGGCAATGTCCGCAGGCTCCTGTCAGCCTGACTTTTACAACACCTTCCGCGTCAACGGAAACAAATTCAACATCACCGCCGTCTGCCTGCAAAGAGGGGCGGACATTTTCCAGCGCGGTTTTTACCTGTTCTTCCATGTTAAACTCCTTTTTACTCTTAACGGAGAGAGAGGGATTTGAACCCTCGGTACCCTTGCGGGCACACATGATTTCCAATCATGCACCTTCGGCCTCTCGGTCATCTCTCCAGATTTCTGTCAGGCTTAACCTTAACATAATTGAAGAGTCTTTACAAGATGTAACAATAATATGATATAATAAAACTGATGAAAGTGATTAAAAATCTATTACGGAAAATACCTAAATTAAGCAGCTTTATAGTCCATGTTCCGATTGAATTGCAGGAAACATTTGACGAAATACAGTTAAAAAACAGTATTCGAAATATCAGGATTTTAAGCATAATCGCGATTTTCGCTAAATTAATAAATCCGATTTTTATTTTAATTACAAACCAGCACCTGGAAAAAGGATTTTTTGACTTTATAGATTATAGTGAAATAGCGGTTATTATTGTTTTTAATATAGCTGTTATTTTACTTTATAAAAGTAATAAAAGAAAATTACTATGGTTTTTCTGCTATTTTTTAATAGCAGGCTTTTTTATCCTGTATGAATACTACATGAATTTTTCCGGTAATGTTAATCAAATACCGCAGTTATTTTTTGTTACAATTTTTCTTTTTTCCTTTTTACCTGATTTTAAACCAAGGATGTTTATTTTATTCGCGGTTTTGTATTTTGCCGCGACAGCATATATATTGATGTTAAAAAATCAGCATATAAACGAATACTTTGGGGTTCAATCGCATGTGCTGAATATTTTTCTGATTGTTATAATCACCAAGATTATTCTTTATAACAGCAAGGTTAAAACATTTGTTAATAATTATCAAATTAATAAATTAAACCAAAATCTTGTAAGCGCGAACAGCGAAATAAAAAACCAAAAAGAAGAACTCCGCAAATACAATGAGGATCTGGAAAAACTTGTTTTACAAAAGGCAGGCAGAATTGTAGAGCTAAAAAACGCCGTAATGGAAACAATCTCGGAACTTGTAGAAAGACGCGATGACGCTACAGGCGGACATATTACCCGCACGAGCAAGTATTTAAAAATATTTTTAAACGCGGTTCTGGATAAAGGCTTGTATAAAGAGCAGACATCAACATGGAATATTGAGCAGATGGTTCTTTCGGCACAGCTGCATGATGTCGGAAAGATAGCCATAGACGACGCTATCTTGCGTAAACCGGGAAAACTCGACGCGGAAGAATTTAATATTATGAAGAAGCATACCATTCTTGGCGGTGAAATTATAAAAGAAATACAGGCAAAATCAGGCGAAAGAGAATTCCTCGATTACGCGTTTGTCTTCGCTGTTTATCATCATGAAAAATGGGATGGTTCCGGTTATCCATATGGAATATCAGGTGAGGAAATTCCACTGCCCGCGCGTCTGATGGCGATTATCGATGTTTATGACGCGTTAATTTCCAAAAGACCCTACAAAGAACCTTTTACAAATGAACAGGCAATGAATATAATAGGAGAAGGAAAAGGCACTCATTTTGATCCTAATCTCACAGAGTTGTTTTTATCGGTTATCGACAAACAAAATTAATGAGTTATATTTTCTTTGGCAATGACCACTCTCTGCGGTAAGGGAATCTGCAAGCCCGCTTCTTCTATCTTAGCCTTCACTTTTTTATTCATATCCCAGTTGATATCCCAATAATCTTGAATTAAAGCCCAGGCGCGAATGGTAATTTTTACCCTGCTTTCTTCTATTTCGTGAAGGATGATCTGAGCGGCAGGTTCTTTAAGGAAGCGCGGTTCTTCGTCAATAATGTTTTGCATTACCTGAAAAGCGGTATCGATTGAATCGGAATACGCGATGCCGATGGAAATATCCATGCGGCGTTTTCCGTTTCTTGTGTAATTTTTAATGGGGTTGCCAAGAATGCTTGAATTGGGAGCGGAAATATAAATGCCATCCATGGTTTCCAAAATCGTGGTAAGCAGATTTATTTCCTTTACAAATCCGCTAAAGGTAGTAAATTCTATAAATTCACCTTTGCGAATACTTCCCATCACAATCAGAATTATCCCGGATACAAGGTTCCCTAAAATATCTTTTAGCGCTAAACCGACAGCTATACCGGCGACACCAAGAACCGCGAGTATGCTGGCTGTATTAACGCCAAAAATATTAAGAATCATTAGAATGCAGAGAACGAGGATTCCGTAACGGATAAATGACATTAAAAGTGGTCTTACTACACTTTGCTCAGGTAAACGTTTCGCGTCAGCTTTAGCGATTAACTTCTGCGCGCCTTTGGATAAAATAATGCCAACCGCGAGAACGATTATCGCCAGCACCAGATCCTTCGCGACTTCCAGTATGGTATCTGAATGAGTTTCCCAAAGTTTTAAAAATTGCTGTCCCATAACGGAGAGAGAGGGATTCGAACCCTCGGAGCCCTTGCGGGCTCAACGGTTTTCGAGACCGCCCGATTCAACCGCTCTCGCATCTCTCCCGAAGAGCTGTTTTTACT
>Ga0209755_10008193_pt1 | contig 11220 bp, 8 predicted proteins | sample TergutCo191P1_FD_187301 | JGI IMG/M metagenome (GOLD analysis project Ga0209755, IMG submission 187301) | Cornitermes sp. P1 segment gut microbial communities from Petit-Saut dam, French Guiana - Co191P1 (SPAdes) (version 2) | ecosystem: Host-associated > Arthropoda: Insects > Digestive system >... | reverse complement strand
GACTGCTCTCTAATCCCGATAAGGTTGTCGCGCTTGTTAAATTCGCCAAAGCTGAAGCCGCCGCGACTGCTGTTACTGACGCAGCTGCTGCAACAACCGCCGCCGCGCCAGCCGCGCCAACCGCCGGGGACAAAAAAGCCGCTCCTGCAGCCGGGGATAAAAAAGCCGCTCCTGCCGCCGGAGATAAGAAAGCGCCTCCTGCCGCAAAGAAATAAAACACGGCGGGATGTACTTACAGCGAGCCGCAAAGCGGTGAAGCTTCCTGTACCGGAAACTTCGGGCACGGATTCCGGAGCTTTGATCTGTAATAGTTTTGAAAATAATATTTTACAATCATTAAAAGACTGTCTAAGTGATGCTTGCCGCCTTGAAGAGGCGAAGCTTCCGGTACAGACAGTCTTTCTTGCATCTGTTTCTGGCGGCGCAGACTCAATGGCGCTTTTAAACGCTCTTTATAATATTAAAACTGCGGATGCGCCTTTCAATTTTCAGCTTTATGTTCTCCATGTTGAACACGGTCTTCGCCCATCCGAAGAAAGCCGAGGCGATGCTGAGTTTGTCCGCGTTTTTTGCAAAGAGCGTGGAATTCCCTGTACTATTACTCACATCCCTCCCGGTAAAATCGCCTCTTTCGCAAAGCGTAAAGGAAGCGGCATTGAAGCTGCCGCACGTCATTTCCGATACAAAGCGCTTGTCAAAGAAGCGGAAAGTATATCAATAAAATTGTTAGGTGAAAAAAATATTTGCAAACCTTGTATGTGTATTTTAACAGCCCATACTAAAGATGACGCTCTTGAACTTGCGCTGATGCGCGTCCTTCGCGGCTGCGGTCCTGCAGGATTAGCGGCTATGCACAGAACTGTTAAAAGAGAAAAGTTAAAAGAAAGTTCAAAGGGGATTTGCAAAGAGCGTAAGATAAATCAATTTTTTTTAATCCGCCCCATGTTGGAGATGACACGTAATGATGTGCTCTCTTATTTAACAGCAAAGGGACTTTCTTGGCGCGAAGATGCAACTAACGGCGATTTTAAATTTTTGCGTAATAAAGTACGGGGCGTACTTATCCCCTTGCTTAATGAAATTTTTCCCTCTTGGAAAAAAGGCCTGTCTGCAATGGCGCAAACCCAATCGCTTGCCGCGGATTTTATCGCAGAAGAAGCGAGGCAAAGAGTGAAGTGGCTTCCGTCTTTTAAAAAAACTCTTGCAACAAAGGCAGAAAACTTTTTTATGCAGCCGCAAATTATCCGCGAAGAAGCGCTTTTTCAGGCGGCAGATGAATTGTTAAAAAGCTTTAAAAACCGAAGGACTGTAAAGCGCGTTGTTGCAAGACGGTTTTGCGCAGGGTTGGAAACTGCGGCTGATTTGGGGGCTTTTAGAGTAAGACGTGCAGGCGAGAATATTATAATTTCTGCGGTAAGTGAAGAATATTTTGAAAAAGGGGTGTCAAGCTTAATAAAAGGCCTTTAATTCAAGTAATTGACCATAATTCTCTGTTAATTCATAATTAAGCTTGTTCGGAAACTTCAGTTTCTAAACAACTTTATAAAAAAGTCCATTTTTCATTATTAAAAAGGAGCAAATAATGTATTTTAAAAGGGTTTTCTTTCTTTTTTTAGCGGCAGTATGCGTAGTGATATTTCCCTCATGCTGGAATCTTGGTAATACAAATCGGAGTGTACCAAAATCATCGTATTCTGATACCCGAAAAGGCACTGCTTCCAGAACGCCGGCATCGGCTCTTGTTACTACCTCAGCTAACGGTTTTATTAAATTCCAAAATTTGGTATATCCCGAAATAAATCATTACGGGGCAAATCTCGGGTTTTATCCGCCGAAAGCAAGGGATTTTATTATGAACAGTCAATTTACTAAAGAAAAAATGGAACGGCAGCATATGTTAAATCCTTCATTAAGAGTGTGGTGGAGCGATGACAACAACCGGGTTTTAATGGAAGCGTCTTATACAATTGCAAACGGTTATGTAGGAGCGGGAAAAGTTGAAAAATGGGGGCAGGGCGCGAATTATTCAGGATCATCAAGTATATTTAATACGTACGGTGAGTATGCCTACTATCATACCTTAAAATTTGAGTATGACCATAGTATATATGTTGAACAATTATTAAAAACCGATCCTGCATTTGCAGAAATTATTACTTTCGCAAAAAGGTTATGCGCGGAAATTGAATATGACTGGGCGAGTTATAGCGGATATAAAGGCGCGCGTGTAAGACCGACTCCGGGTTTAAGGCGGCATGTTTGTGACGGTTATGCAAACGAAGTAATGGATAAAATATTACGATTATCTTCTGTTCAAGCTGTGCAAAAATGGACATCTCCCGGTCATGCATGGAATGTTTTAAAATTAACTGACGGAAGAACCTTATACTTTGATTTAACATGGTTCGATAACGAACACATTAACGAAGATACCGGTGTTATATACAAGACAGATGATTATGATTGGGAAAATATCACTTTTCACGAGCATCTTTTCCGTTTCGCTAATATTGGCTACGGACAGAGGGTGTATCATCATAATATAGGTCAATTAAACAAAGAGATACGGAAATAAAGCGTAAGTTAAGTAAAAGAAAATTTATTCGTGCCGAAGGGTTTAATACCTTCGGCACGCTTTCGCGTGCGAGCCTTGGGGCGTTTTTATTAGTATGTGCAAAACCTTTTAAAAACGATATATAGCGCGGACGGCTGACACCATTGATCAAAACACATAAAATTCTTTATCATATAAGGGGGTATTGATGTTCGAACCTAATGATAATCTGCCTGATAAGCCGCTTTCGCCGAAAAAACCCGGAGGTATCGCTTTAATTTTTTTCCTTGTGATGGCAGGGCTTTTTGCCGCGTTCTTTTTTAGGAGCAGCCCGGCTCCGGTTAGGGAGATTCCTTATTCTGAGTTTACCCGTTATGTAGAAGCAAATGATGTTAACTCCGTAATTATACATCAGAACGGCAATGTTGATATTTCTTTAAAAACTTCAACTCATGGCGGTTCAAATCAACTCAAGACCTTTATCCCTTATAATGATCCGAATCTTTTAAATTCCTTAAAAGAAAAAAATATTAGAATTTCAGGAGCGCCAAATAAAATAACTTTATGGCGCGTTCTTATTGATATGCTTCCATGGATTTTCGGCTTCGCTATCATCATTTTAATCATCAGAAATATGCAAGGCGCAGGGATGAAAAATTTCCAGTTCGGTAAAAGCAAGGCGAAGCGTTATCAGGATGAAGGCAAAAAGGTAAGTTTTTCAGATGTAGCGGGGCAGGTGGACGCTAAATTCGAACTTGAGGAAGTTGTTGAATTTTTAAAGAACCCGCAAAAGTTTACCAAGATGGGTGCGCGTATCCCTAAGGGGGTTCTTCTTGTCGGTATGCCCGGGACAGGCAAAACATTGATGGCGCGTTCTGTTGCAGGAGAAGCCGGAGTCGCTTTTTTCCATATGTCGGGTTCTGATTTTGTTGAAATGTTTGTCGGTGTCGGCGCAAGCCGTGTGCGCGATCTTTTTGATCAGGGGCGAAGAAACGCTCCCTGTATTATTTTTATTGATGAGCTGGACGCTGTAGGGCGAACAAGAGGCGCGGGTTACGGCGGAGGGCACGATGAGCGAGAGCAAACATTAAACCAACTGTTAGTTGAAATGGACGGTTTTGATTCAAAGGACGGCGTTATCATTCTTGCCGCTACTAACCGCCCTGATGTTTTAGACCCGGCTCTGCTTCGCCCTGGGCGTTTTGACAGGCAGGTTGTTGTCGCAATGCCTGACATCAAAGAACGTGAAGCGATACTTCAAATCCACTCCGCAAAAATCCCTCTTAGTAAAGATATCGATCTTGTTCGCATCGCAAGAGCGACACCCGGAATGAGCGGTGCGGATATTGCAAATCTTGTAAATGAAGCGGCGCTTTTCGCCGCACGTAAAGATCGTTCTGAAGTTATCATGTCCGACTTTGAAGAAGCAAGGGATAAAGTATTAATGGGTGTTGCGCGAAAGACGCTTGTAGTTTCTGATAAAGAGAGGCGCATGACCGCCGTTCATGAAGCAGGTCATGCTCTTCTTCACTATTTTCTTAAAAACGCAGATCCCTTGCACAAGGTAACTATCGTTCCTCACGGGCGCGCCTTGGGCATGGCTCTTTCCCTTCCTGAAGAGGACAGTTACAGCCGCTCCAAAGGCTGGATAGAGGATCGCATCGCTATTTGTTACGGCGGGTACTTGGCGGAAAAACTTTTTTATGACGAAACCACTACAGGCACAAAAAACGATATACAGCAGGCGACAGAAATGGCGCGTAACATGGTATGTGAATGGGGGATGGCGGAAGAATTAGGACCTGTCGCTTACGGGCAGGAAGATGAGCCTATTTTTATTGGAAAGGAAATTGCGCGTCACAAAGATTATTCGGAAGAGACCGCAAGGTGCATAGACCTTGCAGTTAAAAAAATTCTTAACCGTTCTTTAGATAATGCAAATTTAATTATTACAAGCCATAAAAAAGAAATAGAAGACCTTGCCAACGCTTTAATTTCAAGAGAAACTTTAACAGACGAAGAAGTCCGCAAGATTCTGGGGCTTCCTGTTAGAGAAAATTCCTTATCACTTAGCGAGGCTGAACAGGAATGAAATTTTACCGTGAAGGCTCACTGCGTGAAGGTGCGCTTCGTGAAAGCTCACTTTGTATTACTCTGCTGTTGATTTTCTTTTTTATTATTACTGATATTTATCCGCAATCAAGAGATGATTCAAATGCCGCACGGCAGTATTTTAATTGGATTAAACAGGCCTATGATCAAGGGCGTATTAAAGAAGCGTATACCGCTCTTGAACGCGCCCGCGGCTTTGAAGATGTTTCTTCTGATATTTCTTATCTTTTGGCTGTTACGCGCATACATTATTTATACGAATCTGAATCAAGATTTACAGTAATCGACGCTTTAAATACCGCTATCCAAACTAATCGTTGGGAAACTTACAGGGAAACGCAAGCTCTTCTTTTAAAAGCAGAGCAGTTAATCGCCGTCCGTGATTATAAAAACGCATTGTTTTGCATCGAACAAACCAGAATAGAAAATTTTAATGACAGCGCAAATTCGGCAATGCTGCGTCTTTTAGCTTTTAGAGGCATGGCGGCGCAGGGAGATTTTCAGGCTCTGGCGCAATTCCGAAGCCAGGTGTTAGTTGCAATGGACAGATATCCGCGTGATTCGCGCCCTTTGCGTATCTTTTTTGAATATGCGCGTAACAAAAACCCTTTTGATATAAATCAAACCCTTTCAGAAGCGGATATCAATCTTTTAGAACTTGCATTAAGACGGCTTCCTTTCCTTATCGAAAACGATCCTGAACTTGCATGGCTTGCTTCCCCTTTTATGCGTAACATTGAAGATGCGCGCCGTCTTTTAGGTTCGTATCGTGCAGGCGGTATACCGAACATTCAAAACAGGGATTTTATGCCACATCCGGCCTCCCTTCCTGTCGCGCTTAATATAGGTCTTGTAGGCGACATCGGAGCGGTTGATGAATTGTTTAACAGAAGCAGAGGTTTTAATTATCAGTTTCATAAAAACATTACACCTAACGGCGATCCTATTTTAGAAAAAGAAATAATTGCAGATGTTTATAATTTATTAAGAAGCGAAGACGGGCGCGATTATTTTACTAGAAAACTTCTTTCGTTTTCCGGGTTAATAATTTCAGATGATGATAAAGACGGATTCATCGATACTTTCGCTAAATATATAAACGGAGTAATTGTTAATTATGAGGTTGATTTAAATCAGGATACCATTCCCGAACTTTTAATTATTTTTGAGAACGGCGTACCGGAAGGCGCTTTTTCCAGGCTTTCAGGGCGTGATAAACCTGCGCTTATTCAATGGGAACAATATCCTTTTGTTAAAACAATTTTACATACAGATGAAGAATTTACTTTTCGTCCGGCAGATTTTCAGTTTGCTCCGGTTAAATTTATCCAAATTGGCGGAAGCAGAAATATATCTGGCTTATTGTATCCTATCATAGAAAATAATAATTTTGATTTAACGTACCATGCTCTTGTTTTTTCTTGTGTCACCATTACACGTAAAAGCAGGGAAATTGCTGATGCGGAAGAAACTTTTTACATGGATCGCGGAATTCCAATAAAAGCTGTAGAAAATTTAAAAGGAATGCAGATTTCCGTCACTCAATTTGAAAGAGGGCTGCCTGTAATTCAACATATAGATTTAAATTTAGACGGCAGAATGGAAACGATACGCCGTTTCCGCAGCCCGCCTGTAACTTGGCGCAATCAGGATTTGCGCGGTTCGCAGGAAACCTACGGTTCCTTAGAAACCAACACTCCTTTTGTGTATTTTTTTTCATACCGTGAGTTAATCGCGTCTTCTGAAAGCGACTGGAACGGAGACGGAAGGCATATTACAAAAGAAGTGTATCTTGAGGACGGTTCTGTTGTTTATTTATATGACATAGACGGCAGCGGAGAATTAAACTTTTCAGAAACCGGAAATCAATAATGAGAATAAAAAGAAATTTAACCGCAGCGTCACATATAAAAAAAATCATAGAACGAAAAACGCTCTATATTTCTCTGTGGTTAATCTTAGGCTTTATTTTAACAGTTATAATTATCAGTTGCAGAACTATAGAGAAATCTAATGACTTGCAGCCTTCGCGCACTACAAGCGTAATAAGATTAAATGATATTAAAGATTTGGTTACAGATAATCCTGTTTCTGCTTTAAATTATATTTATATTTATAAAGAAATTTATTCTGATAATGAAAACAATGAAAATGATGACTGGGCGCAGCTTCTTTTACTGGAAGAAACCGCTGTTAAAAATTTATGTGCAATGCAGGAAAAAGCTGTAGAAGAAGAAAGATGGGACGACGCTGTTTCTTTGGGCAGATCGATTGCAAGTATTCAGATAACAACTTCACATACAGGCAAGGAAGCCGCTTTCCTTCTTTTGGATGCAAAGAAAAAATTAGCAGATGGAAATAATCTCGGCGCATTTTTATCGGCAGTCAAATCGCATGAAATGCAGCCGATGGATTTTGACAGCGCCTTTCTTTTTTTACAAAAAGCTGTAGAAGGCAAACAACGCCGCGCCGCAGCTTATTTTCTTGCGGCGGCAACACGTACAGGTGCAAGAAATATTCCTTCAGCTTTGCGCGAATACGCCGCAGGCAGGGATAATTTTTCCGATATGATTAAAGGAGTTGCGACTGTTGTTGTAGACAGAGGTTTTAGAGTCGAAAGAGGCATGGGTTATCAAAACAGAGTTTTAGGCTCAGCGTTTTTTATAGATTCATCAGGATTAATGATCACGAACCACCATGTAATTGAAAGTGAAGTTGATCCTAAATATAAAGGTTATTCCCGTTTGTATATCCGTACGGGCGATGCGGCAAGCCCGCTTATTCCTGCACGAGTTATCGGTTGGGATAAGGCGCTGGATTTAGCGTTGATAAAAACAGAAATGTCGCCTGAATATGTTTTTTCTATTGTAGACAGGGTAGTGCCGCAGGTCGGCGATTCTGTTCTTGCGATAGGCTCTCCTTTAGGGCTTGAAAAAACTGTAACATCAGGAATTGTTTCTGCGCTCGGCAGGCGTTTTTTGCAAATCGGTGATGTTTATCAAATTGACGCGCCTGTTAATCAGGGTAATTCGGGAGGGCCTGTAATTGATAACGAAGGCAGGCTTGTCGGGGTTGTATTTGCAGGTATCAGTCAATTTCAAGGTTTAAACTTTGCAGTTCCGGCAGACAGGCTTGCCGCCGCTCTTCCTGTGATGATGAAAGGCGGAAAAGCGTCGCGTCCCTGGCTCGGTTTAACGTTATGCGAAACATTTTCAGGAGCGGAGATAATCTATACTTCACCTAATTCACCCGCTTCGCAGCACCGCCTTCAGGAAGCTGTCTTTATAAAAACAATCAACGGAAAGGAAGTGAACAAACAAGGTTTGCAAACTCACCAGGGAGGGATTATCCCGCTTTTGCAAAGCGAAATTTTTTCCTGCGGCCCCGGAGAACTTGTTGCAGTTGAAACTGTAGATAGCGAAGGTACAGTGAAGAGGCAGGTAATGATGACAGCTCCCCGTCCTGATATACCCTTGCTTGAAGCTGTAAAAATTGATAAACGCGAAAGAGTTACAGCACCGTTATTTGGAATGTTGCTTACGCCTCTTCAAAATACTTTATTTGTCACCAATTACCGTGTAAACAGAATAGTGCGCGGTTCAATTGCAGATGAAGTAGGCATTTCTGAAAACGATACCGTTTCCCTTTCACGTTTGCGGGTTTATGAAGATGAAAGCGTCGTCTTGCTTGATATTTCCATAAAAAAACGCAAGATGGGTTATTTGGAAACCGGAATGCAGTTAATAGGATGGCTCGATTCACCTGACACTTTGTAAAAACAGGAAAAGATAAAAATGAAAATTTATACAAAGCAAGGCGATTCAGGAGAAACTTTTGATTTTAACGGGCAAAAAATTTCTAAAAATGATGACATGCTTCATTTTATCGGAACTATTGATGAACTTAATTCGCATTTAGGTTTAATAAGAGCGATGTTGTCTAACGATAACGCCTGGCAATACGCATGGAAATCATCTTGTAATTTTATTGAGAAGATACAAAAGTATTTGTGTATAATAATGACAAGCGTTTGCAGTTCTAACAAACCGTGCGGTTCAAATGAACCGTGCGGTTCTAAAGAACCGTGCAATAAAAAAACGCCGTCTGAAATTACAGGCGAAGAAGTTAAAATTATTGAAAAAGAGATAGACAGATTATCAGTTAATATTCCAAAAAATATCGGATTTACTTTACCCGGAAATAATATCATAGAAGCGCAGATACATATTGCAAGAACTGTAGCAAGGAGAGCGGAACGCCTGTATATTGCGATGAAAAATACAAGGGAGTTAAACCCGCAGATATGTATGTATTTAAACCGTTTATCAGATTATTTATTCGTCCTCTCCGGTCAGGAGTCCTTGATAAACGTCAATTTCATAAATCAAATCTCCGGTATATAAATCATAAACACGTTTTTTAAAACACAAAGGGATAGAAATTTTTTCATTTATTTTTTCTTCGCTGAATTCATCTACAATTATAATTATTTTAATAAATGAATATTCTATTGCAAGCCTTCTTGTTTCTGTTTCTGCAGCAAGCCATTCAACCCTGTTTACATTTGGGGTTTGAGGCCAGATATTAGCGATAAAAAAAGTCATAAGCGCATTCTCAAGAGTATTATTAAAATCCGCGTTAGGCGCCATGTGGCCTCTGTCATAACCTGAATTTCTATAATCTCTGTGATGAGGCAATGTATATCCATGTTCGGCTAACAGCTCCATAAGAATACCGCCGTCTCTGTTTTGTGTAAACATCGCAGAAGGCCTTCTCACATGCTCTCCTTCAAGACGCTCTTTAGTTAGTATATATTCAATTAGATGAGGCCCCATATTAATTGCATCATAGCAGCCGGCATAAAGAATTTCCTCGTTTATATCAGATACATTAAAATCAAAATGCCCTTCAAGATCACATGCAAAAGAAACTGATGATAAAAAAAGAAATAAAATGAAACACAAACCCGAACTCAGATATTTTATTTCATTATTCTCAATTTTTCGCTCTCCGTTCATTGTTCATTAGTCTCTATTCTCTTTTTTAGATTTCAGATAATACATCGAGCAATGCCCTTACATCCGCAGAAATAGTTTTTGCATTTACGCTTCGATCCATTGCACGAGACAAAGAGGCGGGAACAGGCGGCATTCCGGCAAGAGGTTCTACAGTTTCTGCGAATTTTGCAGGATGCGCTGTACATAAAACGCCAAAAGATTCATCGGTGTCAATTTTATTTAACTCACGTAGTTTATCAATTCCCTTCCAGCCTACCGCGCTGTGCGGATCAAGGAAGTAACCCGCTTTTTCATGGATGCGCGAAATTGTTTCACTAGTTTCTTTGTCATCAACATAAATTCCTAAAATGATACGGCGCATCTCTTCCAAAGAAAAATGCGCGTTCATGCGCTCAAAGTTGCTTGGAGCGCCGACATCCATCGCGTTGGAAAGCGTCGCTTGAGAAATACGTGCAAGGTACTCACCTGAATCAAGATAATCGGGAATTGTTTTATTAATATTAGTCGCCGCGATAAATCTTTTGATAGGAGCGCCCATCTTCATGGCATAAAGCCCTGCTGTTAGATTCCCGAAGTTGCCGGACGGAACGCAAAGCGTTATGGGTAATCTCTGCTTTATAGCTGTTTGATCTTTGCTGTTTATTAACGGTTCCTTGCTGACCCGAGGTGTCGCCTCTCCGTCAGGATCGATGTTCCCTGCAAAGGCCCTGCCTGAAGATGCGGAATAATAAACCGCCTGAGGAATTAGACGGCTTATATTTATAGAGTTAGCCGATGAAAGAGCTGTCCGTTTTTTTAAGCTCTCATCTGCAAGAGCGGATTTTACAAGGCGCTGGCAATCATCAAAACTTCCCTCAACGGCAATGGCGCTTATATTTTTGCCGAGGCCTGCAATCTGCCGCTCTTGCAAAGACGAGACCCGCCCTTTCGGGTATAATACTGTAACAAAGATGCCGGGCACATCAAAAAAACCGTCTGCGACAGCGCCCCCCGTATCACCTGATGTAGCGACTAAAATACGCAAAGGTTTATCTTCGCCTCTGCGAAGGTATGAAAAAGCGCGCGCCATAAAACGAGCGCCGAAATCTTTAAAAGCCGCTGTAGGCCCGTGAAAAAGTTCTATTGCATAACGGTCTAAAACCGCAATTAAAGGCGCATTAAATGTAAAAGAAGAAGATATAATGTCATATAACGCGCAGTTACTTATGTCATCGCTGACATAAGGTTTTACTGTTTCAAATGCAATATCGCAAAAATCCATTGTACCTAAAGATGATTTTACGCTTGCAGGATATTGAGGTATTTCCTGCGGTATAAAAAGACCGCCGTCAGGGGCAAGCCCTGTAAGAGCCGCTGTCGAAAAGTTTACAGCGTTGTTTTTATTTCTTGTGCTATAATAAAACATAGTTACCTCAATTAAATATAAATAAACCCGTATTTTATTCTATCATAGAGTTATAATTGACATAAAGGGGTTTTTTAGATAAAATATCAATAAGGAGAATATGTGGCTAAAGAAGAAGCTATAGAAGTAGA
>Ga0209755_10008192_pt1 | contig 11221 bp, 4 predicted proteins | sample TergutCo191P1_FD_187301 | JGI IMG/M metagenome (GOLD analysis project Ga0209755, IMG submission 187301) | Cornitermes sp. P1 segment gut microbial communities from Petit-Saut dam, French Guiana - Co191P1 (SPAdes) (version 2) | ecosystem: Host-associated > Arthropoda: Insects > Digestive system >... | reverse complement strand
GGGGGGGGGGGGTTGCTTCAAAATGTTCCCAAGATCATTTTATTTCTGAGAAATACAAACCATTATAATCATTTGAGCTATATTTCCTTCAATATAGTCCCCTTGTGCAACTATATAATTCTGCCAGCAACTGTAAAGGTAATGGAAACATTCCTGGAAGATGTTTTGTGAAAGCCTTTTCAGCTCTTCCAACGCACGCTTAATGATGTCAGTAGGATCACAAAAGCCCCATCCCTTTAATGCTGATATCAGTTGAGGAAAAAGGTAAAAATCAGCTGGACTAGGCTAGGAGAGTATGGCAGATGCTGCAGTGTTGTCACATTGTTCATTGATGAGAAATCCTTTGACCAAAACCGACCAGTGTGCTGGAGCATTGTCATGAAGGAGAAACCAACTGTTGGTTCTCCATTTTTGGGGGTATTTCCTTCTGACCACATCCCTAAGGCAACAAAGGGTGTTAATGTACATTTCTTTATTCACAGTAGGAAATCCTGTGAATTGTAGCAGTGGATTTATGTAAATTATATCAGTGAATTCTGGTAATGTTTTGAATCTACTGCACATGCACATACACTCTGTACGTTTACCAGTCATTATAAACATAGAAAATAAACATTTACTGTGGAAAAAGTGCATTTACCTAAATGATGATAACATTTTTCTCTGGGAAGTTGTCCATCTCAAATTTGCATAAGAAGAGATGTGTCTATATTTGAAAACCAATATAAGTTATCCTGATATTGAGAAGAGCTCATCATATCAGACCCAACACAGTAATTCCCTCTCAATCTGTTCACCTGAGGACAGAAACAAAACAAGCTTCTGAAACATGTCATTGTTGGCTAATTAGGTGATAGATTAAGTTCAGAAATCAAGTGGTATACCACCATAGATAATTTATAGAATTAATGATAGAGTAGTAAATCTTTGGGATTAAAAATGTGTGATTTAGGAGAACAGACTAATAATTCATCCTAAACATAATGGTAAGCATCATATCAAGTTAGCTTTAGTGGTATTAAGGTTCTGTTTATTGTTAAAATGAATAAAATATTCTCCTGATCTTTATGTGCTGACACTGTGAGTGTTTTGTAACCTGAGATAATTTAATAAATTTTAACAGCATTATTATATGTATGTATGTACGAATGTATTACGACTTTTGCAGATGAACGGTATCGTCTTCTGTCCTCAATACCGCTAAGCTGGTTTATCATCTTAAGCTTCGGTATTCTTGTGATTTCCAGCAGATTTGAAAGGTGATGCGAGGGAAGAATGCAGGACAGTAGAACTTAGAATGCAATGCTTTTTATTTGAGTAAACTAACATTTAATTTGAAGATGTATGCAGAGGCAGTTCTGTTGTAAGAAACTTGTGGATATGCTGTTGGAAATTAGGCCTTATATGTAATTTGTGCTCTCCCAAATATGCCCCTAGATGTGTCATGTGCACACAATTGCAAATAAGCCCTTATATGTCATGTATGCTGTCAGAAATATGCCTTTAGACATGTCATGTACACAGTATTGCAAATAAGGTCATACATGTCGAGTATTCTGTTGCAAATAATGTCAAATGTGCTTTTACATATAAGGCCATATATGTATTATGTTTGCTGTTGTAAATATGCCATTATACATGTCATGTGCATGCTATTATAAATGAGGTCATATATGTCATGTGTATGCTATTCCAAATAAAGCCATATACATGTCGTCTGTACTTTTGCGATTAAGGCCCTGTACATGTAATGTGCATGTAATTGCAAATGAGACCTTATTAATCTCTTGCACATGCAATTGCAAATAATGCTTTATGCATGACTCAGATAATGTGATGGATGAATAACTGACAGTTATAACTTTCATTGTTTTAAACTGATTTGAATGGTTTGTAGTAATTGGTTACATTGTGCAGAAGTGAGTGCAAGATGGGAGGGTGATGCATATTCTTGCTCTATGACTGCCACAGCATATGCATATCTTTGTTGTTATACATACTGCATTCTGTGTTTTACTGCTTAACAAGAAACTGAATGTTTGCTTTAACAAACGAAATGTTGCTAGTGTTAACATTTATATATTTTATCATGTGTTCATAATTGGCATTTTTTTATCATATCTTATTGCTGGAACACTGGAGATGTGTGTGTGTGTGTGTGTGTGTGCATATGTGGTTCGTTTTGTTTTGTTTTATTTTATTTGTTTTATGTCAGAGACTAACATAATATGGACTTTGAGTCATCTATTCAGTCTTGAGATTTGCCTGGTCAGTAATGGCATCCAGGGAATTACAAATACCAGTTGATTATTTATTGGCAGTGTGTGATGTAGGTATTAGATATTAGCCCAACAAAATGCACGTTGAGTAGCAATAATTAATTGACATAAAACATTTACACAAAGACGGTTTAAGTAAACTAAAGGTAGAATTGATGAGCTCATTGTTATGAAAACTGAAGACTAAAGGGTGAAGAAGTAATTGGTGTCAAAAGGCTAAGGTTTTGTACAAATGCACTATTTGCCTTTGGATATAGAGTGGAAACCAAATTATCTAGGCTCATGAGTAGGAGAAGACACAAAAATAACTAAAAAACATGAATAATTCAAAGTATTTGTTTGGTACATTTAGGAAAAATGGTGATTTTCTTTACACTTCTTTTTTACATACGTAATGGTGATTTTAAGAAGTATTTTGTAATGGTCACTTGTTTTTGTGAGTTGTTTAGACTTCTCATGGCAGTATTAGCTTTCTTGGTATTATTTATACCTTCTGTGACTTCACGTATTTGCAACATTGGACCTTCATCAGAAATCAGCACTCTCACATGTATGAAAAGGGGCACCTTTTGTATATTAATTCCCTCTATTTCAGGACAATCAAAACTTTTGAAATGACATGCTTGTGGAACAAAAGTGCAGTAGTTTTCTTAACCATATATTTTTCTTTCTTGTTGTAATAACAGACACAATTGCAATGTGGTTGAATACCCTTAAAAAGTTGAGATTTTCTGACTTGTCTAATCACAGAAGGTTTCATTTTGTGGCTTCTAGTTGCATTTCAGTGACAAATTCATTCTCTGGGTTATGTCCAGGAACGTACATCTCGTGCTTCAAGTGGAAGGACTGTTGTTGGTGGCCTTTTCAGTGTAACCCAGACTCATTGGCATTGTATTGTAACAGATAAGCCCTGGGTCAGACAAATAATAGCATTTATTTACACTACAGATAAAACAGTTGAAACCGTTAATAATGAAAACAGAACACATAATAAATTCAAGAATCACTCTCATCAGATAACTCTGCACTCATATATTCAGTACTCTGGGCTCATAGCCCTGACACCAAGTCTCGAACACGGCATTCCGCAGATTCGCTTTCCTCGCTCCACACTCTGCAGTTCCTCAACTGAATCCCCTTCACTCTCTGCCGTTCACTCACCTTGCTGTGCTGTACACCACACACTCTGAATCACTGTGACAAGACTGTCCAATTCTGGCTATCCGATGGCCTTATACAGTGCTTATTGCATGCCTTGAACTTATTTTACTGTTCTAGTCAGTGCTGATTATCCCTAGAATATTCTCCTTTTCGCACAGCAGGGTTCTAGTGCCTTGATGTCAGAGGCTTTGCCGGTTATCACACTGCTAGGCACTGTTGCCTTCTGTTACAGTATATTTGATCTGGTTTCAACTTTCCTTTCTGTAAATATTTCTAGAAATGTGTATGAAATGTGCTGGTTGCAGCATCACTGGCACTAGGTCTCTCTCCCTGTTTAGCAGTTTCACTAATTCTGCTTTGTTACTTTAGTCTGGTCACCCATCTAAAGGAGGTATTTAACTCACTTCCATTCTCAAAAGTTCATGAAGGCTTTCAGTTCACATGTAGCAGCAGTTGCTGATGCTTCTTCTGCTTGTTTCTGGTTGAACCACTAAAGAAGGAAACTTCCACATTATCATATAAAGGATTTTTCATACTCTTGAGGTTGGTAACACTACACTGTTATAACAAATTTTCTGAACTTCAGTCATTTGTTTTTTTATGTCGTGTGTTTTTCTTCCTCTTCTGTAATGTTTGGCTAATTTAGTTACTGATTCTCTGGTCTCAAATTTTCAATAAACTTAAGATTTTGTGTTACCATCAGTATAACTGCCATATTTTTTTGGCAATTTTGTGTTGGGTCCACTTGTGTTAACTATTTGGTTCATGTAACTGAGGCACAATACAACATAAAGCAGTTGGCTGAAAGACACTAGTATTGCAAAGACAACCAGTCACCTGCAGCATCCCGTATTTGCTACACCATGACCAATGGTCAATTGATACATACATTCCCACCGTACCAGTCATGCTGACCATGAAGCACAGAAAGTGAATTTCCTGTCCTACCATAACTTCTGCAGACCCTCTGTCACCCTGCCCCTTTTCAAAGTGGTGTGTGGCATGGAAAGGGGACAGAAGCCTAGTTCACACATAACAGTGTTTATTTGAAAGAGAGTTGTGCATAGATAATCAGGATTCTGCTGGATACTCATAAATGCCATTTCCTGTTTCTTTGTATTTACAAAATATTGGCTGTAAATTCTCTTCACTGTATCTGAATTGTGAAGTGTAACTGTCCACTAGCTTATCAACAAAACATCCAACTCTAGACTGCTGTAGATATCTACATACATATTTCCATTATGCTGGGGGTTCAGAAGTTAGCCAGTGACCTTAGGATGTGGAATAGGTCACAACTACAACCAATAAGTTATAGTATTTTTATGTATTATATAAATACCAAAATCTTTGCAAGGATTGTGAAGCTCTTTAAAATTCATCAAATTCATCGATTAGGTAACAGGAATTTGTATTTAAGTGTCTTTTTAATGCTGTTTTAAATTCTCATTTTTAACCATTATAATTTTGAGATTAAGTGGTAGACTTAAGAGATTTTGATTCAAGCACAATGAGCACTGTTCCAAAACATGAGAGCATTGCAAGTGGGCTGTTATTATTGTACTTATGCCTTGTATTGTACAAAAATATTCTAGGGTATTTGAAAGAAGTTTGTTAATGAAAATTTGTTTTGTATGGAACAAAGAAACACTCAAACTTCTGAAAACGTACATCCTCATGCATTTCTAGGCTTTAAACCACCATTATTCTAATATTTTTTTTTTATAAAGTAAATATTCTTTTAATGTTAGGTAGGTCACCCCAAAAAAGTTATTTCATTCTTCATTACAGAGTGACAACAGGCCAAGTAAAGTGATTAGAGAGTGCCACTTTTACTCATATGGTTATCATTCTAGCTACATGGTATATTCCACTTAAATGAAGCATCATTTGAACCAGTAGATTGTTTCTTGCATTTAACAGTTCTCTATGCACTTTTCATTGTTTCCAGTAATTCAAGGATATTGTGGTGAAATATTTATCAGAAATTCTGTTTTGATTTTCTTGGTTCAGGGTCTGCTTCACAGCAGTAAATCCTTTATTGTTGTGAGAGACAGCTATTTTCTCTATTATATAGAAATGGTCAATTTTTAATGCAAAATTTTGACACTGATGTCATGGGTGAATATTATCAGTTCTGGTAGTTATTTGTTGGAGGAAGATCATTTAAATAATGAAAAGCAACGGCCCTAGGATCGACTCTTGGGGAGCTCCATGTCTTGTTGGCTGCACAGCACAGCAATGGTTTGGTTTGTCATCCAGCTGTATTCTGTATCACAAGTCATGTTCAAACTTGTATTCAGAAATTATATTCTCATGCATGTTACATGTACTGTGCAGTTATCTTCCTCTTTTTCCTTTTTGGTTTTAGTTGTATCTTCTCTTATTTCTGAACTGACACTTTAAACAAATGTGAAGCGTCATTGAAAAGAAAATTTAAAATTATCAGTACTTTAGTGATGACAGGTGGACCTCCATTATGGAAGCTCAAAATAAAATTTGTTGTACCATGCAAAGTTATGTAGGTACTGTAAAACATTGTTCAGCAAACTTAGGACTATGTATGTGCCATAATATTCAACATTATGCTTTTTGTGTCTTGCCTGTGAAAGGTACTGCTGTGGGGACATATCCTGAAGAGACTGTGTTACCTTCATGGCCAGTTGTTTTTTATTTTTCCCATTCATTTGACACAGCATTGTATTTAAAAAACAGTGAAGTTTTCCATGTGCATGCCATGAGACCATAGGCAGGAATTATGGCAGAACTCCACTTATTCGTAACCTCGGCAGTATGATCAGATTTACATTCCTTCTGCTTTACTCCCCTGTAAAAAGAACCCACATTACCTGTTGGACAGGTGGCTGGCTGGGTTGTCCCTACTGTTAGTCTGGATGCTTTGTGGTAGAGGAAAGTCTGTTAACCCTTGTGGGAACTGAACCGTGATTCATTGGTTACCCAGCTTGTAGGCTAATCACTATTTTGGCTACTTTATTCTGGGTTCTGGAATTAAAATAAAACAGTAGTGACAAATGGTTAAAAGTGCCATATTCTTTCCACAGTCTTTTCAGATATATGGCATTTTTTTTAGATCTGTAAGTGGTTGTACCTTGTTCTTAAATCTGTCGAACAAAATGGACGGGGTTCCCACAGGTCATTAGTGTTGGGAATTTGTAGACTTACTTTGACTGACCAAGAGTTTAAATGTTACCAAGGCCTGACTGTAGAAGTAGTTTGAATAGTGTTGCTTAAAATTCTTAAATATAATATTTTGTTTGCTCTTAGAATCATTGAGGGTTCATGATAGGTTCAAGGAATTTTATCTCCTTCCAGCTATGGATTTTTAATGAATTTTTATAATTTATTATTTTGACGTGAGGTAATTTGAGGGCATGAATGAGAACCCTGGAGTTCAGTTCAGAGCAGTCATTGGCAATTATTGGTAATTTGGAGGTGGAACCTGTAGCACCATGGTCCAGAAGCTAAGACAAGCTTAAAACAGGTTTTCATCCCATGACATTTGAGGTCTCATGGCAGTGATTGTTAAGACTGTAGTCATAAACATAAATCCATTCTTAAAACATTAATAACTTTCATCAACCACAAAAAAAATTGCCAGAGAACTAATGTGACAAACAATCACTGTGTTCCAAAGGCAGTCTGTATTGAACTATAGCACTTATATAATTTCTCTAAGTAATTAGAGCACTTGGCCCAGCTAGCAACCCAACAACAAGTGCAGTGGCATAGTACTGTTTTCTGGTTGACTGATTAGCTGTTGTGTCAGAGATGACTAATTTTTATGTCACCAACTTAACTGGATGGCATACTGTGTTTCAAGATGAGGATAAGCTGGTGGTAGTATTATAACTTTTTGCTGCAACAAATGCAGTAATATACAATGTCCCCTTCTACAGTTCAGATAGTAAAAACTGTAAGATGTCAATTTGTCTGTACACCATGATGGCATATGAGAGATTAGATGTATAGCTGCACTGTTTTATAACCTCAGTGCTATGTGGAGGTCAGTTTTTCAGATTCATTTCCCAGCCACTAGTACGGTAAACAGGGAATTTCAATTAACTCTTTGTAAGCCTCAATATAGCAGTGATTTTAAGTAGATATGCATTTTTTAAAATAAGGAACCCACAAGTGTGCAGAAACATTACTCAGATGTTTAAACACTGGATTCTTTGTTTATTTTCATTCATCAAAGTTTAATTTTAGGTTACAGTTACATACTCTTGGGTCCATTTCTCATAAACAATCGAGTATTAAAAGCAGGTAAAATCTATTTGAATTGATTAGTGTTATTGTGATTTAGCCTCTAGTCACAATATAAGAGGGCTGATAAAACATAAGTATTTATTTCATATGTTTCATTGACCTGTGATGTCAAGTTTACGCATTAGAGTAAGGGTATCTGTTTTTATCATATTTAATTAAACTTTCCCAAGTATATAGGGTATATGATTTTAAATGATTTGATGATTGTGATTGATGAATTTAGAAGTACTAGAAGGAAGATGGCTTTTCCTGCTCAAGGAATTGCTCTAAAATGGCCACATTTGCTTCCAATCCATTTCCTTGATTTCAATTTAATTTTTGTTGATAAGACATTGATAAGGAAACTTGTAAAAGATGTGATCATAAAATTCCTATGTGTGATTTTATTGCCTGTATTATGTTATGTAAATGTATGTTTAGTTGGGTATTTAAAAATCTGAAATTATTTATTTCTTTGTAAAATATAAAACTGTAATGATTTTCATTCTTTGTGCTGTAAATGTGAATTTGAAGGAACCAGCTGAAAAAGTGTATCGGTAGTTCTGTTTCAAACCTTAGTTTGGCCACCTTTCTTTACAGTAGGTCATATCTAAGTCAACTGGTTTCTTTGGATGGATCATTGAAGCTAATTGTTATTGAAAAAAATCAAAGGCAATTAAAAGAATTTAGGAATTGTTTAGTTTTAAGTTACATTTTTACTATGTTTGTTATCGTTATGTAGCTGTAATACATCTATTAAGTCATTTTTAATAAAGTAATTTTCAGGAATATATTATTACGATTTTTATGTTATTCTTAATGCTGAACATCTTTTGAATGGGATACTAAATTTAGTTGTTATTTATTAGCTGAATGGATAGCTCTGAATTGTCTCTTATCAGCCTGCCCCATAATGCGTTTAATACATATTTAATTTGGGAAAAAAATTTATTCAAACATGTGAAAAGAACCAAATGCTGACAAACCAGTGCTTTAAATTTTCTTCATACTATAAAATTTTGATAAAAGAAATGCCCATCATTGTGCACCCCTGTAGCTGATTTGAATAATGCTTTTCTAATTCTTGACTCAGTTTCTTGATCTTAGTTGTTTACAAAGTCAAACTTTTGAATTCAGTTAATTCCAGCTGCAAATTACCAATCGATAAATTTCAGAAGTAGTGCAGCATACATGTAACACCAGATTCATTGATTTCATAAACATTAATTATGGATGAAAACTTTGGACCACTTGTTTTTGGACGGGAATCTGTTTCAAAAACTTTTTTTCGTATATTTCCCCATACAAGTGAAGAATGAATCCAAGTACAGGTCTTCAATTAATTTTTCTCTTTTTATGTTTATTTGTCCTCACGCTTGTGAAGTACTTAAATTTCAGAGTTTTAATATTATTTTCAAATAAAATAAGTTTGTAACAAACAAATTTCCCCTGTCATACATTTTTAAAGTAATGAGCACATTTCCCTGAAGACATAAATTGAAATAATTAAAATGACTTTTAATGAGAATCAATGGCCAGAGTTTAATCAACCAGTTTTGATTATCAATTTGGAGATAATGTTCTGCCATATCAGTTACATGTATTTGAATGTCATTTATATATGTGATATATCCTTTTAAAATTTTACTGTGCATAGTCTGCAAATTTTCAGAATGCAATTGCTTGTGGTATGTGTATTAAAGCTTAACGTGGTACAGTCATATGTATTATCTTCATATTCAGGCTCATAACACCATGTAGTTTTTTGGCAGATGCCATAGCACTCAGATATTTTTCATGAATTATGCATACAATGAATCGATGAAATAGGGTAGTCACATTCTCTAATAATTTTATAATGCCAGTACTTGACCCTAAGATTACTTGAGCACGATATTTGATGTGGTGATTTTATTCCTGCATGTTGCTTTTTGTCATGATGGTATGATTTAAATCATTCTCCAGTTATGCTTCAAATTTATGTATGTATTTATTTACCTCCATATAGTTACATGGTAACATTAGACTTGTTAATAAGCAGAAAGGTGTGTACACATTAAAGTCAGTTTATAAAAGCATAATAATGCACTAATAGAAAGTAATAGAATACAATATTTTAAATATAAAGTTCTATAGATATAGCTGTTACAAATTACCATCAGATACAAAATTTTTTCCAGAATTATGTAAGTTCAGTAAACTACATACATGTGGTTAATTATCCAATAAACTAGTCTAATTACATAATTGCAACTTTTACACTAAAGAAGTCCTATTTACATCCATCCATTCAGTATCAAACACACCCTGTCAGTGACTAGACTGCTTACATAGATTCATACTAAAATACTGTAAAGCTGCTTGTGCAGACTTCCTGATGATGAACAGTTAGTTACACACAACAAGTCGAAAACAATGTAATTGAATTAAATAATTAACGAAAAGAGTGTGCATCTTGTTGGTGCTTTTTTTTATATGTATATCACAATGCATGGTTCAAAAAATGTAAAGTTTAAAAAAAATCATATTATAAAGAAGACTGTTTGCAACTGCTTCTGTATACATACAGACTTAACTACATGTTCCATTACTTACCTAACTAAATCACAAGGTTTAAGCTTCTGCTTTTTCTTCTTCTTTTTTAATTTTATCTAAGATGGGCCTGATCAACCTTTAATGTGTTGCAGGGAACTGCAGCAAAATTTGGTCTGTGCAAGGGTAACGTGAAATTCATTGTACAGAATTACAAAATTAATAGATACACATATAAGTATATGTTTAATGTTACCTGTGTATTTATACACCACTTGCCGTAAAAATATACTGAGAGTAAGAGGAAAAGTTTATAGAAATGCAATTCACAACCTCAGCTATGGCATCACTCTTTTGGCACATTTTGGCAAAGTAGATTATTAATGTAATGCAATGTATGTCTGCATAAATAAACAGCCTATATGTTTCTAAAATTGCTTCGGCGTTCTATCTGGGCTTTGCCAAGGACAGTGTTAAAGGAAGTCTTCTCATACCAAATCTGTCCGCTGGCAACCTAACTCTATGTGGCGGGCACCATGTTACGGGTTAAGGGTGTCTGCTCTAACAGGACAGTTAAAGCAAATCTGGCGCCAAAGTCAGGTGCATGTAACAGGAACACGTATTCCGTCTTTTAGCGGGATCATCTTAAAAAGCGTCAACAGCTTTTAAAAACGTCATTTTAATTTGGAACATGTGCTGTCACCAGCCACCGGACGTAACATTTCACAGACAATATACAAACAGCAGTGATGATGATACCATTTTGTCACGGTACGCGACATTACGGCACACATGTACCTTTATTAACCTCTTGGACCCGGAATTATTTTTTTAGTTTTAGCACACCCTGTATATAAAATGCGAATAATAAAGGAACCAAATACGATAGAATTATGAAACAAACTGCATTTTGAAGAGGAAAAAATGGAGAGTATACCCCATATTTAAAATATTCGGTACCCATATTTGTTGAATAAATATAT
>Ga0209755_10008191_pt1 | contig 11221 bp, 5 predicted proteins | sample TergutCo191P1_FD_187301 | JGI IMG/M metagenome (GOLD analysis project Ga0209755, IMG submission 187301) | Cornitermes sp. P1 segment gut microbial communities from Petit-Saut dam, French Guiana - Co191P1 (SPAdes) (version 2) | ecosystem: Host-associated > Arthropoda: Insects > Digestive system >... | reverse complement strand
TTGTTCGGATTTCTGACGAGCGAATTAAAAATATAACCGTTTTCAAAATACAGATCCGCTACGCGCTGTAAATCCATTTCTACCCTGGTCATATTAACAATATCGCCTTTTCTTGAATATATTAATTTTTCAAGCTGTTCTGTAGCAAAAATTATATTGCCTTCAAATGTAACTCCGCCGAATCTGAATTCATGCCCTTCTTCTATCATAAATGTGAGAACCATATTGGTTTTATTATCCGTGTTGTCTATGGTCGTAGTAACATCCCTTACAACCGCGTCTATAAACCCTCTGTCGCTGTAATATCTCGTTATTGTTTCCCTGTCCGCCTGAAGCTTTGCCTCGTTAAAAGCGCCGTCATTAAGAAGGGATTTTGCTTTTAAAGAAAGCTGATTTCTAAGCGTATTGCTTTTAAATTTTTCATTTCCCTGAAACTCGATTTTTGATATTGATATTCTGTTGTTTTCTGTTATGTGAAAATTTAGTATTATATTAGAATCGCCTGATGCAGCTTCCGATACGGTAACGACTGCATTTGGATAACCTTTTTCCTTGTATTTATTTATAATGGCTTCGATGTCGGTTCTTACTTTTGCCTGGTTATGAATATCCCTTACTTTAGATGTAATAACGTCCATTAATTCATGTCTTCGCAGACCGCTTATACCGACAAAATTAATGCGGCTTATTGTCGGGCGTTCTGTAACCGTAAATCTTATTATTACTTCATTTCCTTCAGAGTTGGCGCGCAGTAAGGTAGGCTCCAGACGGTCAAAATATTCAAGGGCATAAAGCTTTCCTTGAATTTCCATAAAAATATTATCGCTGTATACTCTCCCTTTATAGGGGTTCATTAGATCATCAATCTCTTTTTGAGAAATATTTTTTAATCCTGAGAAAATAATATCCCTTATCGGTTTTCCCTGATACCATTCGTCCGACTGCGCATATGCAAAGACTGACACAGCAAGCAAAAAGACAGCAAATACTCTAAATCTCATCAAAACTCCTAAAAACCAAAGTTTATAAAACCCGGTTTAAAATGACATACTCCAGCTTAGAGTAATTGAATGATCTGTTACCCACCAATTTTGAGGGTTATTCGGGAAAAAATCCCATCGAATATTGACAAAAGGACTATCCAATTCTATGCCTATATCCTGCTCAAACCTTACACCGCCCAGCACATCGCTGTTTTCATCATACTTTAAGGTACCCATATAAGAAATAAACATGTGTTGACCTATATACTTACCTATAAAAACACTTGTATTGTCAAAATAGTTACCTAAACTTCCGCTTCTTACATCCCTATCAACGTTTGGCTGTCCCTGCCTTGAGGTGTTCAAAGCGCCTGAAACACCGGTTACAGCCAGATTTTGAATAAACCTTGTCCTGACGCTGAACATATCAAATCCTACAGTGTCTCTTACCTGTCTTTCAAATTGCCTAAAAAAGACAAATTGCGACAAAACGTCCGAAGTCCCTATTAAATGGGTTAAAACGTCCGCCGTCGAAGAAAGCAGGAACCTCTGCGCCTGTTCTGAATTGTCTTCTCCCTGGGCTACGCCGAAATTCTGCCCTAAAATCGAATAAATTTCAAGCTGTGAAATGCTAGGATTTGACTCAAAACGAGGGATAAAATCCAAAAGGGGCTGATTATTTACAATCATCGAAATAACAACAGGACCTGCGTCAACTCTGTCTCTGATATCCGCCCTGGCGCTGAATATGGGATTAAAACTGCTTTCTGTCTCTTTAAAAACAATATTTCCATGTCTTATAAAAAAGTTTCTGTTTACATAGAAAATTTCACCTGAACGAAGCTTTACATCGCTGTTTAAAGAAAATTGACCTGCTTCAGTATCGCTTGTAATATAAATAACAGTTCCCATAACGGGATTGGCTCTTATAATCGGGTTATTCAAAGGCCAGACAAATTCAACCATGGAGCCTGTAGTTATTTTCATATCAACATTTGTATTAAATTTTGAATTTCCGTTTTCCTGACCAGAAGATAATTCTTCCATGTTCATTCCAAGGTCTGCATCATTTGTAAAAATATTTCCTTTTATGTCTATAAAAGTTTCATTAATGTTAACATTAATTAATAAATTACCTGATGCATTTCCTTCTGCCAAAAATCCCGTTATATTAAAATTATACGGTACTGGGGTTTGCATCGGTATATTTATATCAAGACCAATTTCTACAGGCGCCCAGTTTTCAAATAAAAACCATCCCGATATTTCACTGCCCCCGTTTCCCACAGCTGCGGTAACAGGTCCGAATGTCATTTCGTATCCTTGCGCAATAACGGAGAAAGGAACCAGACATATATCTTCGCTTATATATCCCGGAACACTGCAACGCATGCTCGATCCTACTCCTGAACCGTTCATTTCCGGGTTTAAAACAGGACCGACGAATTCCATACTGCCGGTTACATGACCGCCCAAAATATTAAAATCGTCCGGTTTTCCGACCAATGAGTACAGCGATGACAGATCTAAAAAGAAATTGCTGCAGGCGGCATTTATATTTCCTTTGTTATATGTGCCTATTACAGTACCCTGTATCGGAAAAGGAGATGAAAGACCTGCATAGAAAGTTCCGTCGCTTTCCATTTCAAGCCTAAGCATGTTTCTTATACCGCCGTAAACTGACAAGGCTCCTTTGCTGCCGTTAAAATTAAAAGCAATGCTATCCTGTTTTAAATCTCCGTATTGAACATTCGCAAGTAAAATCGTTCCGTTAAATTCCTCTATAACCTGCGCTATTTCAAACCACGAATTAACCTGCATAAAATTAAAATCTATATCGATTCGGCTTTCCAGCACTTTTTGAAGCGCAATACCTGATATTTGCGCTTTTGCCTTTGCGATGCCTTCTGTGCGGCTTAATTTAAATTCGGGTAAAATTCCTTTTATACCTCCGAAATCAAGTCTTAAGTTTCTTACCAGTAATTCATCATTATTTAAGTTAACGCCGACAGAAGCAAGAATAACATCATTATCAATTCTTGTTCTCAATGATTTAACGTCAATATCCGCATTAAAAGATTCGATAGAGTCCCAGGTAATGTCCATATCTGCGCTGACAAGCAAAGGATTTGAATTTTTATAAAATCTGTTTAAATGCAGTTCAGAAACAGAGGCTTTTAATTTAACATGATCATCTTTTACTATGCCATCAAGGTAATAATATTCTCCTGCATCCCGTCCGTCACTGATATTAACAAGGAATTCGATATAGGAAAATTTTGAATCCCATGAAAAATCAGCGCCTCCTGAAAGCGTACCAACAGAGTCTGTGTAAACAATCTCCTTGAAGTTCGCTCCGTCCTGATCTGCAGAGCCTGAAATTCTTATTATTTCTTCCGAGCTGCCCGTGCTAATATTGCGCACAGTAAATCTGTTTATATCAAGATTCCAGAAATTAACAGATGTATAACGCAGTGTGCTGTAAAAATTTAAATATACAGTCTGCGTATTAACAAGGAAAGGATAGTCCTTTCCTTCGATGTAACCCGATAATTCGCCTGTATTTGACGAATTTCCGTATATATTAAGCCCGTTTGGATCGCGCACAATTAAAGTAGACCTGTCCAGCACCTGTCCTTCGACATTCCACGATAAATCCTTAAAGCCTGCTTTTAAATCAAAAAACAAATCCATTGGGTTAGAAAAATTTACATTTGATGAAATGAATAATTCATTGTCTTTATCAAAGTAAATTAATCCTTCGCTTAATGTCAGGCGTTTGTCTGTGCCGGAAACTGCAAATTTGCCCGAAGATTCACCGAAGGTTAAAACAATATTGGGCGCATTATAAATTATATTATTAAAATCTGTCTGCATAAATATATCTGTATCAATATAAGAATTTTTTAGGTTTCCCTTGTTCATAAAAGAAGCAGACGAGACAATGCCTGAAAACGGACTTATATACTCTGTAATTTCATAAATGGACAGGGTTCTTAATGAAAGAGACGCTTCAAGCTGTTTTTGTTTTTTGTTGTAAAGCGCGTCCATTATAATTTCGCCTCCGTCTGAGGCAAAACATGAAAAAGCAATTGCTATATCCTTTTCAGCCGGATACATAAAAAGACTGAAATCGTCTATCTGCGTTTGAGAAATTAAAATAGTATCGCTTAAAATTTGTATTTCTTTTTTTATTGTTGATATATCAAACTGAGCGCTTAAAGAGTTATTTCCGCTTAGGCTGAAATGATCAAAACCCAAATCTCCGTTAATTTTAAAGGTATCAAAATTAACTTCTCCCGAAAAATCCATTTTACCGCGGAAAAGTTTTGATTTTTCCGCAGCTGAAGAAGATGAAGCCAGGAATTCTTTTACATGGACGGTTTTTTCATCGCCGTATGCGCTTAAAAGAAAGGCATCTGTAAGCGGATTATTTTTTGCTTTTGCAGTATCTCCGCTTTTTATATTTGCATTATAAACAAAAGAATCTTTGTTTTCATATCTGAACGAAGCAGAACCGTCAAGCTGAAACGAGAGCAAAGGTTTAAATTCTTCCGGATAATTATGAAAAACAACATGCTCCGCCATTTTAAAGCCTGCAAATTTAATTTCAGAGAAAACTACGCCTGTTTTTGTATCCAACTGCAAAAGATAATTATTGGGCGCATTTTCATCATTTCCGAAAGCGCATAAAAGATCATCTTCCAGGGTAAGTTTAATTTTAAACGGATTAACGGAAAACAGCATTTTAGGTTTTTCTATCGAAGCTTGAGGCGGCTTAAAGAAAGAAGTGTTTTTTCTTACCGCATCCTGCTGCGAACATGTAAAATTTAAAAAGGCAACGTCTGCGTTTCCTGTTAAAAAGTCATTAGCGCATAACCCTTTCATATTTACATCAGTTCTTACAATGTAATTTTTTTCAAAAGGAGACGCGTATTTATAAACTGCTGTAAAAGAGCCGTTCAGAACTATCTGCTTATTATTCTCCTTTATAAACATGTGCATGTTTTCAATCTGATATTCTGTTCCGTTATCAATAAGAAAAAAATAACCGTTTTGAATTTGATAATCAGCGTCATACGGAAGAAAATCAGAAAGAGAAACTGCATCTGTACCTGTCTGAGAAGATCCGTTTTTTTCTTTTTTAAATAACGATGATAATATTTCGAAAGTGTCTTTATCTTTTTGCGCGTCAATTTCCAAAACAGGACTTTCGATTATTACAGTATGTATAAATGTTTTTTTTCCAAGAAGCAATTCAAGAATTGAATATTTTATTTTTATGCGCGAAATTGTTATAAACTGCTCTTCATTTTTCTCGAATCTAAGGTTTCTTATATCAAAAGAATTTAGAAGAACAGGTCTTATTGATGAATAATGTATCTCCAATCCTGAAAAATCCTCGAGCTTTTTTATAAAATTGTCGCGGATATTACCCATTCCAAGACCAAGAGCAGCCTGCAAAGGCATCATTCCTAAGACTGACACGCAGATCAGCCCAATAAAAATGAGAATTTTAAAATAGAAAGAACTGGAAAGCACTTTTTTCCCGTTCTTTTCAGAAAAAATTGACAAAATTGCCCCTTTTAATATTTGCTTACTATAATTATACCACTTATATAACCAAAATAAAGCTGACAAGTATCAAAAATTATGTTATTATTGCCAATTAATGGACATTATAACCAATTTTGCAGTATTTGAAGGCGGAGACGGCAGCGGAACCACTACCCAGCTAGGTATGCTTTCAGAACGATTAAAGGCTATGGGAAGGACTTTTTACCCTACCTGCGAACCTACAAGCGGTCAAATCGGCAAATTGATACGTTCTGCTCTTAAAAAAGAACTCCCTTTAAAGCCTGAAACACTTGCCATGCTGTTCGCAGCAGACCGCAATGAACATATTTACGGCGATGACGGTATTTTAGCCCATGCAAAGGGCGGAGAGCTTGTAATAAGCGACAGATATGCCCTTTCTTCACTTGTTTATCAGGGTATTGAATGCGGAGACAGCCTGCCCTTTATGCTGAACAAGGACTTTCCGGCGCCTGAAGTTACAATTTTTCTTGATATTGACCCCGAAATTGCCATAGAAAGAATGAAAGGGCGCGAAACGGTAGAAATTTATGAATACAAGGAATTCCAGGAAAAGGTAAGAACTCAATATAAGGAATTAATAAAAAGATACCGCGGTAATGGAGCCAGGGTGGAAATACTTGATGCCTCTAAAAGCGTAAATGAACTTTCAGATCAGGTATGGAGCATAATCTCTCAAATGCCGATACTTAATATACAGTGAAAGCACTCTTTAAAACGGCAGTTTTTCTCCTTCTCTTTGCAGTTTGCGCGCCTTTATTTTCTTACATTGTTACATTCAAGGAACAGTATTACAGGCTTTTTCATGTTCACTATATTCAATATCCCGATGACACAATGGAAAATATACATTGGCTTGAACAGGCAATTAAGGCGCCTTTCGCAAATCCCCTGCATGCTCTCGCTCTTATCGAAGATGAAAACCAATGGGAAAAATACCGTTATCTTTTTAACATGCATTTGAACATCAAAATGATAGAACAATACATATTTTTGGGCAACAAATACAATAAACGCAATGCGTACTTTTATAATGCTCCTTTTAAAGAGCAAAACCTTGAAAGCATTGCAATAGCAGAACAGTGCTACCGCACTGCTCTTGTTTACTGGGACGATGTTATTTCCTGGGCTGCAAAAGCCAACAACAGACGTTTCCGATGGATAGAGCTTCCAAAGGTTCAGTTCTGGATTGATGAAGCGTACAGGGTAGAAAATGGCACTTTGAATTACAAGAGAACGATAGAACGCGAGCTTGCAAGACTGCAGAAGGTACGCGAAAAATTCGAAAAAATGGAAAATTTTTACACTATACAAAACACAGTTGAATAAGAAATAAGGAATAAGAAATAATAAATTAAGGAATAAACGTTGGATTATTTTAAAATAATTCGGCTTGTTCCGGTTTTTCTTTTTTTTGAGGTTTTAAATTAATAATATTTATAAATCCATCTTCATCTATTATTTCCACTCCCAGTTCGCGCGCTTTTTTATTTTTTGAAGAGCCGGAAGCGGGATCATTTGTAACAAGATAGGTAAGCCCCTTTCCTACCGAAGTTTTTGCCTGAGCGCCAAGGAGTTTAATTTTTTCTTCCGCTTCTCCCCTCTTCATGGACTTTAATTCTCCTGTAAAGCAAAAAGATAATCCGCGCAGGGGCATTGACTCTTGCGAAGGAGGAGCCGCAATGGTAATAAATCCTGTTTTAAGAACCGCATCCATTTCCTTTTCGCACTCTTTTAAACCATCTGTTATAACTTTTGCGGTAATTTCGCCTAAACTGAAAATTGCCGACAAATCTTTTGGTTTTGCATTACGCAGTTTTTCAAGAGTATCAAAACCTGCAAGCGCGACTTTTTCCATTGTGGTTTCCGCTACGCCTTCAAAATCAAAACCTGCGGTAAAAGCGGCAAGCGAAAGTTCCCTTTTTGTTTGAATATGTCTTATTACCTTTGCGGAGGAGATTTCAGCCATTCTTTCGTATTCAGAAAGCTCGGATGATTTTAATTCATAAAGCTGATGTATTTGCGTAACGCCTTTTTCGAATAACTGCGCAAGAAGTTTATCGCCGAGCTCTCGTATATCAAGAACAGAAACCCATTTTTCAAGGCGATGTAAAAGCCGTTTCGTACAGTCAGGGTTCGGACAGTAAAGCCTTGTTCCTGCGTCTGTCAGTTTTGTATTGCATGACGGACAGGTTTCGGGAAAAACAATATCTGTCAGTTTTTCGTCCTGACTGACAGGAGCAAGTCCTTCTATCTTTGGAATGATCTCGCCTCGTTTTACGACAGAGACACAGGAACCAATCTTTAAACCCATGGATCTAATCATCGAAGGATTATTAAGATTTGCTCTTTTTACAGTGGTTCCTGCAAGGCGCACAGGATCGACAATGCCTATAGGCGTAAATGTCGCGCCCGACTCGCTCCAGATAACTTCGCGCAAAATGCTGAATGCCGTTTCAAGTTCAAATTTAAACGCGATTTGTTTTTCCGGGCGCGCTTTGCGAAGGTCTGACATATCAATCTCAATGTCTTTTACCACAAGTCCGTCAATATCAAAAGGAAGCTTGTCCCGTTCTGAAGCTGTTTTATTGCGGTATTCGATAATCTCTTCCGCTGTTTTAAATAATTTTGCTTGTGTAACATTAAAACCGCGGTCTTTTAACCAATCCAATTTTTGATTTTCGTTTTTAAAAAAATCGTCATTGTCCGCAGCCGATGAGTCATACACAATTACTTTTAAATCTTCGCAGCCTTCGCCGTCTTTTCGGCGCATTATACCGTTAGCGGCATTGCGGCAATTTGCTTTTTCGCTGTATTTTTCTTTCCATACATCGTGAGTCATTATAACTTCACCTCTGATGCCTCCCGTAAAAGAGACGTCTGTTTTTAAAACTGTCCCTCCCATGCGCCGCGCATTTGCCGTAATGTCATCTCCCGTAATGCCGTCTCCCCTTGTAACGGCGCGCTGCAGAACGCCTTTTTCATACTGCAATTCTAGGCTTGCGCCGTCAAGTTTATACTGAACGATGAAATTTTTATTAGCCTGTTTATTAAACCACTTTGTAAATTCTTCGCTGTTGGAAGCCTTATCCTGGCTTCCCATTGGAATTAAATGTTTTGCCTTGGGGAAACCGTCAACAGAATAACCTGTACCTACTTTTTTTAGGACATCGCTTTGCGGAGAAATATTTTTTAATTCATCCCAGAGAAGATCAAATTCTGCGTCTGAAATTTCTGATTCGCCGTCATAATAGGAAGCCTGATATTTTAAAATGAGTTTTTCAAGTTCTTTTATTCTTTTATTTTTGGAATTGCCGTCCATAGCGGTATTATATCATAAATAATTTATTACTGCGCGTTTCTTGCCGCGCGAAAACCTATATAAAACATTTTAAAATTTTGATGCTGTCTGAAACGATACGCGCTTCTGCATTGAGTAGGCGTAAAATCAAAACATCCGCCCCTGTAAACGCGCCATGTATTCCCGGGCATCGGCTTATCAGGTCCTATAGGATCATTTTTTGCTTCCGCTGTGTAAGGCGAAAAATAATCCCAGCACCATTCAAGCACATTGCCGTGCATATCAAAAATCCCCCAGGCGTTGCCTTGTTTTTGTCCAACCGGATATGTCGATCTGTTTCTCGCTCCGCTTTCCAGAACTACAAAGGAATTATCTCTATGCCAGCCTGAGACATCCATCGATTCACCTGAATTAAAAGGCGTCCTTGTTCCTGCTCTGCATGCAAATTCCCACTCTGCTTCTGTTGGAAGGCGGTAGCCGTTTGCGCTGCGATCCCACGTTACATTGTTTCCGTTGATTGTATAAACAGGGGTAAGCCCTTCTTTTATGCTTCGTTTATTGCAGTAATCAACTGCCATATTCCAGCTTACATTATCAACAGGCATATCAAGCGAACCTTTATTTATACTTGGGTTTACGCCCATTACTTCTTCGTATTCCCTCTGTGTTACAGGGAATTTCCCAATCATGAATGTATTTACGGTAACTGAATGTACAGGAGTTTCATTTGCCGGGTTAGCTCCAATTTCACCTTCCGGGCTTCCCATCTGGAAAGTGCCGCCCTGAACGATGATCATGGAATTTTGAACCTGTGAATATGCGAAATGGAGTAAAATACTCCCAAAAATTATAAAAAATACTATTTTTTTGAACATAGATTTATTATACATATCTATAAAAGTTATTCAATAGGCAAAAGTTACTATGGTCTGTCTAGGCAGCTGCTACTTTAGCTGCTGCCTTAGCTGCTACTTTAGCTGCTACTTTAGCAGCTACCTTAGCTGCTACTATAGCTGCTACCTTAGCAGCTACCTTAGCTGCTACCTATTTCTTATTTCTTATTTCTTATTTATAATCCAGTCATGGGTGTTTTTCAGATATATGTCGAAAAAAGAAGCGAATTTGCAGAAGAAGCGGCTTCTGCTGCCTCGGATTTGCGTCTGGGGCTGCAAATCGAAAAAATTGACAAGGTACGCATTATAAACCGCTATTTTGCAGAAGGCATCAGCGAAGGTGATTTTGAAGCAGCCAAAAATACGATTTTTTCCGAACCTCCTGTCGATATAATTTACGATTCCCTTCCTGCCTTTGACACTTCCCGGGTTTTTGCCGTTGAATATCATCCCGGACAGTTTGACCAGAGAGCCGACTCCTGCGCTCAATGTATTTCTCTTGCGACAGGAAAGGAAAGACCCAATATTAATTCGGCTCGAATTTACGCAATATACGGCAATATAAATGACGATGATTTCTGCAAAATTAAATCATGGCTTATAAATCCTGTTGAAAGCCGCGAAGCTTCGATGGAAAAACCGCTTACGCTGATTCAAAAATATCCGCAGCCGAAAGATACCGCCTTTATTGACGGATTTATTTTAATGAACAATGATGCGCTTGAAAATATGCGCAAGGAAATGAATCTTGCGATGGATTTATCCGACATGCAGTTTTGCCAGAGTTATTTCCGCGATACGGAAAATCGCGATCCATCTGTTACTGAGATTCGCGTGCTTGATACGTACTGGTCGGATCACTGCCGACACACAACTTTTTTAACAGAGCTTGAAAATGTCGAAATTGAAGACAATACAATCCGCGAAAGTTATAATAATTATTTATCTCTTCGTAAAAATCTCGGGCGCGGCGATAAACCCGTTACCCTTATGGACATGGCTACAATCGGAGCAAAGGCGTTAAAGCAAAAAGGATTGCTTCCCAATCTGGACGAGTCCGAGGAAATTAATGCCTGTTCTGTAAAAATTAAAGCGGACATCGACGGCAAAGACACAGACTATTTATTAATGTTTAAAAACGAAACGCACAATCATCCAACAGAAATTGAGCCTTTCGGCGGCGCGGCGACTTGTTTAGGCGGCGCGATACGAGACCCGTTATCGGGAAGAGCTTTTGTATATCAGGCAATGCGCGTAACGGGAGCCGGCAATCCCTTGCAAAGCGCAGGCGAAACAATGAAGGGCAAACTTCCTCAGCGAAAAATTTGCCGTACAGCCGCCGCAGGTTACAGCTCCTACGGAAACCAGATAGGTCTTGCAACAGGTCATGTTGCAGAGATTTATCACAGCGGTTACACGGCAAAGCGGATGGAAATAGGAGCTGTAAT
>Ga0209755_10008190_pt1 | contig 11222 bp, 7 predicted proteins | sample TergutCo191P1_FD_187301 | JGI IMG/M metagenome (GOLD analysis project Ga0209755, IMG submission 187301) | Cornitermes sp. P1 segment gut microbial communities from Petit-Saut dam, French Guiana - Co191P1 (SPAdes) (version 2) | ecosystem: Host-associated > Arthropoda: Insects > Digestive system >... | reverse complement strand
CGAGGCTGAGTGTACCCCGTTCCAGACCCACTGCCACTCAGAAAATCTGGTAGCGCCGGGAATCGAACCCGAGACCTCTGTATCTGTAGCCAGAAACTCTGACCACTAGACCACAGAGGCGGTCTGACTGATGTTCTCTTATATGATTTAATTCAGGTGTTTTGAGTTAGTTTATGCTCATGCTTTTGAGACCCTTGTCACCTGTGCAAAACATCTAATGGATTTTTGAGGATGATGTTAAAAACTAGCTTCAATTTCATACAGTTTCTCTTCAGAGAGCACTCAGTGTATATACTTCTATTTTGTTCAATGATTGCTCTATATGTCTGTATTTTATAATGACTATGAATCTATCCAGAAAAGTAACCTCTCTAAATGTATACCAATATTTCCTCCTTTTCCTATGCAACAACTCCTGACACAGGCATTCCAGTGTGCATCTAACAAGTGGTAGGAGCCATTATAGAATGAGAATCTGACATGGACTCATACTGAACTGGTAATGTCAGGGATTTAAGTGACACCTCAGTAGCTGTTGTACTGCAAGACATGTATCTGTTTACCAACTATTTATTGCACTGTATAAAAAATAATAACCAACTAGACAAGGTTGTGTAGCTATTAACAGTCAGACAACAACGTTAGAACAGTCACTTTGCAACTTCCTCCTCTTCTTACACTGCTTGACCATGAAGAATAAGGAACTATGACCCTTTTATGTTAGAAACTACTCATGCTTACTTTCTTACTTACTCACTCACTCACTCACTCACTCACTCACTCATTCACTCACTCACTCACTCACTCACTCACTCACTCACTCACTCACTCACTCACTCACTCACCCACTCTCTCACTCACTTACCTACTTACTTATGTACTTACTTGTTTGCTTCTTGCTTGCTTACCTACTTACTTACTTTCTTACTTACTTACTTTCTTACTTACTTACTTACTTACTTACTTACTTACTTACTTACTTACTTACTTACTTACTTACTTACTTACTTACTTACTTACTTACTTACTTACTTACTTACTTACTTACTCATTCACTCAATCACTCACTCATCTACTTACTTGTTTGCTTCTTACTTACTTACTTACCTACTTATTTATGTCCTTGCTTGCTTGCTTGCTTGCTTGCTTGCTTGCTTGCTTGCTTGCTTGCTTGCTTGTCCACTTGCTCATTTGCTCACTCACTCACTCACTCACTAACTTACTTACTTACTTACTTACTTACTTACTTACTTACTTACTCACTCACTCACTCACTCACTCACTCACTCACTCACTCACTCACTCACTCACTCACTCACTTACTTACTTACTTACTTACTTACTTACTTACTTACTTACTTACTTACTCATTTACTCACTCACTCACTTGTTCCTTCACTCGCACACTCCATGGAGCAGAGTTCTTCTTGAGAAGTTAACTAGTTCTCAGCTAGGAAAAAAATTCCTCAGATTTTGTGGAACCCAAAAGTTCATTACAGCATTTGCAAGTACACACCACCTGTCCCTCTCCTGAGCCAGATCAGTCCACTCCATCCTCCCACATCCTCCTGCATGAAAGTCTATCTGAATATAATTGGGAACACAGCTCCAAAAAATCAAAATTGCTAATCATGAAGAACTTAAGTGTAGATTGAATTCAGGGAATGCATGTTATCATCAGTACAGAATCTTGGGTCTTCCAGTTTGGTATCTGAACATATATATATATATATTAAAGCATACAGAACTATGATTTTCCCTATTGTTTTATATGCATGTGAAACTTGGTCTCTCACCACGAGGGAGGAATGTAGCACTCCTGAAAAAGCAATTTGTCATAACCCACAGGTACACAGTTTTATATGAGACAAAAAAAAAGTGACCAATCTTTAATAGACCAACACCTGAGCATGTTATGTTGTCACAAAAATGCAATGACATGCAATATTTTGTGGACACAGCATTTTGGCAGAAGGTGTGTTGGTAACCCATCTGTCTAGTAATGCGGAAATCTCAGTTTGAGAAATTGTGTGGATTATGACAAATTGCCCTTTCATAAGTGATAGGTTGAGGATGTCTTATAATAGTACATTGAGGAAGATATTTGGGCCTAAGAGGGATGAGATAATGGGGGAACAAAGAAGACAGCATAGTAAGGAGCTTCATGAACAGTATACTTCACCAAATATTACTTGAGTGATCAAATAAGGACACATGAGATGGGCAGTGTATGTGGCACATATGGGAGAGAGAAGAGGTGCATACAGGGTTTTTGGTGGGGAAACCTGAAGGAAAGAGACCACTTTGAAGATTTAGATGTAGATGGTAGAGTAATATAACTATGGATCTTCAAGGAGTGGGGTAGGGGGCTTTGACTGGATTGATCTGGCTCAGGATAGGGACATTGACCTCCTTTTTTGAATTCATTAATGAACCTGCTGGTTCCATAAATGTGGGGGATTTTTTGACTAGCTGTGAACATATTAGCTTCTCAGATGGACCCTGCTCCATGGAGTTGTTTAGTTAATTTGTTTGTTTGTTCATTTTTCATACAAATATGTGGTACAGTTACAACGTTCCATGCATTAGATTTGACGAATTCATCAATTAATTTACCTACTCTTGTGAACCATAGTGATGAAGGCAACAAGGATCTCTGAAATACAGGTATATTTCTCTGGACTACGTGACATCATGTCCGTAAAAATTGAAATTTTTAAAAGATTATTTGTGTTGTTTGTCAGAAATCCTTTAAATATCTGTCACCAACCAAGACATTTTCATGCAGCATGCCTGCTGATGAATGACCATTTTCTTGTGAAGTCTGTAAAACACATGTAACTCACATGCGTACCACATATGCTAAAAAAAGGCACCTGTGTATGCCATGCAAGCAAAAGGGGTGTAGACATATAGCTCTGCTCATTCCTAACCTCAGGTCTGGATGGAAGTGAGTGGTTAACTTGATGCCCCAGCCACTTTACCCCCTAGGAACAACCCTGGTACCCACCAAATAGAAGACTATTCACACCCCAGAGCCATTCTGGATGTTTTGGAGAAGAATTGTGTGTGTGTGTGTGTATATATATATATATATATATATATATATATCGAGAGAGAGAGAGAGAGAGAGAGAGACAGCTCTGGTTCGTGATATACAAACCACATACAGCAGAACTTGCATAAGCTACATGGTGCTTCACACACTATGTTGACGATCCGAGACTGCTAGGGGTGCAGTGACTCGTGCTAGGATCCGTGGTCGTGCGAATAAAATATGAGAAGTGAAGCATGTGGGTCGCTGTAATGGTGGGAAATTTAAGTTCGTAGAGGTTTATTTTTTTATTTTTATAACACCATTCAAAATTTTTAAGTTGAATTTTCCCCATTTACAGCGTCAGATTTATCTTGTATGCGCTGATGACAAGACACTGAAGAGCTCGAAATTCAGTACACTACGTACGCCATAGGTTAAGAAATTAAAGGTTTGGTTCATCGCAGGTTAATATATTTTAAGCCACTATAAAGTAAGTGTATTTGGCTGAAGGATGCATCTTTCGGGTGATAATACATGAGTGATACGGATGCCTAAGATGTGATCATTCCCAATTTTGGGGCGAGCCTGTAGTTTGGATATTCACGTCAAACATGTCGTGCCTACATTATTGAGATCGGTCGGTCAATACTTTTGAGGGAAGTAATAGCTGTTTATTCCAGAATATTACTAAAATATGAATGCATTGTGTGGTTCATAGTAGTTACCGTGGTGCTTGATAGGTTATGTCACACGTTTGTTTTTTGGTAGGAACAATCCGTTCTGATTGTAATACAGATAGAAGAAATACCGTCGTTCACAACTTTGAAAGTTGGCTAAATATTTATTCGTTGAAAAATACTATGTCTTTCAGATTTTCAAGCTATCATGAGGTACTCTTTTTTTTTTTTTTAATACTGAGAGAAAAATGTGCATATAACGTAATGGTGTTATTAATAAGAGCTGAGGTCTGACTTTTGTAATGTGCAAGGTATATACTCTGAACACTCGGTTTTTGTGTTATGTTTTATCCAAATATGTTATTTATATTTTAATCGAGATTTAAAATGGAGTACTACAACCCTTGAACAAACTCATTTGTATGTGCACTTTTAACATAAATGTTTTATTTAAAATATTTCACTAAAATTGAACCCAAACTCATATGTTTAAAATGTACCTTACACATTGTAAAACATTAAGATCTCTATGGTTATTATTAACATCTTAATGTTGTATACATTTTTTCTCTCGGTATATTTGTAAAAAGGGTACCTGAAGTTGGCTTTGTAACATGAAACTTATGGTACATTTCTGACAAAAGTTTTGTTTACATTTAATTTGTATTCCAGAGTCTATCTTCGCTTTTATCTGTATTTGTTTGTTGTAGTGGTGTCATGAAAATGGTCTCTTGGTACTGCACTGCTGATAGGAAACTTTAACAGTGTAAGTATAAAGAATGTTATGGTTAAAGTTCATGGTACAGCTCAGCAGTCAGCAGGTGTTGGGCCCAATTCATAAATGAGACAAGACTTGTAGTCACATCACTTTTTAACTTGGAAAACCACTTAAAAAATGTGTCATTCCTATTTTCAGCTCTCCAAACACTACTTTTAAATATTTAGAATGTGTTCACTGCATTTAACCCCAGTTTGAAGCAAAATTTGATGCAGACACACTGCTCTTTCAAGTCTGCCATTTTCTAGATATACCATAATCACAATAGAATGATACATGCTTGTACTTAACAAGGCTTAGTCAACAATCACACGTGATACAGTCATATTCCGAGCAGGAACTGATTTAGCAGGCTAGCAGTGTAAGTTAGTACTAACAGCAGTAGTCCCATATCACTGCCACTACAGAAAATATTTGACTGCACCACACGTATTCTGTGGATTTCTTAAGTTTACCAACACTTACTCCTTCAGACACCCCACTACACTTTGTTTTTAATTTCTCATATGGTAAATGAAATAAAAAATCCTGCAGCAGAACAAGGCAGGCACTAGTGTGAATACAATGTGGTGTAATGTTGATTTTGTTTTCCCAACAGAAATCCAAGCATGAAACGAAACTGTACAATATGTTTAGCAAGAATAATATTCCTAAAAATGTGCATCAGACTGGATCTCGTAAAAGTTCCTTGCAAGACAGGGAACATAAAGTCCCATTTCCTCCATCAAAGAAACCAAGACCTGCTGAAAACTGTATGCCACGACAAGCTGGAGTTGAGGATGATATCTGGGGTGATGAGCTGGATGCCAATTCTGTGGAGGAATGCTTCTTGCTGGCTTCACAGGCATTGTCTCAGGTGTGTATCACTAATGAAGTGTGGCAACTGCCAAGTTTTTCACCACAATTTAATGACTCCATTGCTGCATGTGAATTCTTTCTACTTTTTTTTTTACATCTGTTTTTATCCTTACAAGCTAAGGAGTGGGGGTTTTATAGAGGTTACTTCTCTTGGTGCTGTATGCAGAAATTGCCACACTTTGATCATACATATTTTTGTTTTTTTGTAGTAAGTTTTTTTTTTTTAACTCTGATATTTGTGTGTGTAAAGAGTAAAGGTAAAGATAAAGCACCATGCTGCGAAAGTGTATGGAGGACTGGAGTTAAATCTGCATGCATTTGAATCCTGAAGCCTCAGTTGCCCAGCATATAGCCTAGTCACTATACCAACTGAGCTATTCCAGTTCTTTAATTTACATCTAATTTTTGTGGCCAAAACACACATTACTGCTGAAAGTCATATCCAGCAAGACGCACAATCCTAAAAGTGGTTTGCACTTGGTCTGGAAGGGTATTTGTTGATGTACTTGTAGTGAGAAAGGAAAGTACATATATTAGTAGCTGCTGCAATCAAAGCAGCATACTTGAAATGAGTTCTCATAATCTCTATGGAAGGGTGAGGACATTATGTGATAAAAAAAAATTCTGTATATTCCATTCCATATTCAGAAGGGCCATTGCCCAAGTAAATGTATTAATATCATAAAACCAATTGTGACCTTCTTCTCACATCTGCCTTAAGCCATTACATGTAATCATGACATCAGTTTAAATTTTAGGTAGGCTATTCAGCTATTTTATAATGCTGAATATCCTACTGAAAATTTTAAGCAAAGCTTAACATTGGAGTTATTTATTATATCTTTCATTTAGTTGTGTTTTGTTTCCTTTCTTGTACATGCATTTTGTCCTTTTTGCCTCTTTTATTTAGTTACACTTTATGAACCACTTACTTTATTTAGTGTCACAAAACAATGAGATGGTTATAAAAAGTAAATGCAGAAAAATACAGAATCATCCCTAGCCTCCTGTAAGGTACTATTTAGCATTTGCATGGACAGACTGAGAAAAGTCAAGATCTTCATGCAGCATAAAATGTGGGGAATTTCTGAAGTGGCTGCCAGCTTATAGCTTCTATAAGAAGCAGTCTTTTTTATGAAATCAGTACTTATAGTGTGGTAATATACAACACATTCACAGATGGTTAACTTGGTAATTTTGTCATGTTGCAACACTAATCTACAGTGTGCAAGTTTATGATTTTTTGTGTGTGTGTGTGTGTGTGTGTGTGATAATGTTACAACATTATTTTTTAATTTAAAGACATCCATCCCAGAGCCATCCAGAACCAGAGAACAGGCACACACAGGAGAAAATACTAAAATGCAGCCATTCCAAACACCTACAGTGCAGACATTTAAACCAAAACAAGCTGCAGCATTCACCAAAAATGCTCTGTCTACCTCAAAATGGACAGAAATACACACAAGAAAAATACCGTCTACAAGAATGCCTTCAAGTATATTGTCAAAGAGTGGACCACATTCTTTCAAACCTCCAGAGTTATTCTCAGAAGATTTTCAGGCTCCTTCTTCAGTTACTGCAAAATCAAAACATGTGGAGACTTTGCCAACAAATGTTGCACAATCGATGGCACAGGTGGAGATGGCACAAAGAAGTACTGTTCCTCCCAGCTCTAGAACATCATCAGTAAATATTCCATCTTCATCTTCAGTTAGTTCAGTGAACAACGTAAATACAGGTGATTATGCCTTAACTAGCAGGAACCCTGTGGCTATCTCATCACAGTTTTGTTATGGTATCTTACTTGGGGGATTTGATGGAGATTAATAGTAATAATAATAATAATAATAATAATAATGGGTGTACACAAATTTAAGATGAGAATATTTTTCATAATTAATCATCCACAGAATTGGAGTCGCATTATTTTGCACTAAGTTAAACACTTTCAGTAGAGATATTTTCCTGAATATTTAATATTGTGGAGGGAGTTGTGTTATGTGCAGGGCTATTGCATGTTTGAGTAAATGTAGTATTTTTGTCTTGTATTCTGACAATACAATTTCCAGGCTATCTTGACTAAGGTGTCGTTAGTTTTCATTAGCACCCTGCGGTATATACCAGTATCATGCCTTACCAACCTTTAACACAGTTTCATCCACAGACATCTTTCCATGTCAATCTACACTGTGGAACCTCTGAATAATCTTACTCTTCGTGCTCTAAGCATGAGCTAACCTACTGACCAATGCCTGCATAGGATGACTTTCTTTTCATGCTGCTCTCTCCAAGTGCATGGCCTGCACAACTTTGAACTTTAAGTGACATTATGCAAGCTGTGGGATTCATGGTTTGTTCAACAACCTGTGATGTTGCACATGCTGCAGAGGTTAAGTACTTTTGTGGGTGTAATATTTGTTTGTTTAGTTATTCCCAAGTATTTGAACCATGCCCTCTTATATTGCGTCATAGTCTGTAGAGCTGACAGTTGGTACAGCATTGTTGTCCTGTTTCTCTTCAGTTGTACATTCGGTTCTGTAGCATACAGAAACAAATAACATAGTTCAGTAGGCATGATCTTTGTTTTCCAGTTAATGAGCTTGATGGAAGAGATTTGCTTGCTCGTGAGTTACAGCAGCTGAGGCTGGCCTACCAGAAGCTGCAGGACCATGTCCTTACTAAGGAAGGAGAGGTGAGGGTGAACCTGAGAAGCCTTGACTTTATCCAGCATTTCACAACCTCTCCAGTAATTCAAGTTTTATTATATTCTAAGGCTAGTCGTGGTTATATCAATATTTCTCCTTGACAGGTATCAATTCTTCGCACACAGCTGAATAGCAAGAATGCAGAAGTTGAGACAGAACGGCTGACGAAGGCGCAGGAGATGGAATCCCAGGCACAGGAGTACAGAGACAAGATGAAGGATCTGCAGAAGGAACTAGAGCACATGAGAACTCAACTTGAATTCAAGGTGAGAGATGTATTTCTTAGTTATAAAGTCACAGTTAACATTAAACAGCTGTGCTTCCAAATATTTGATCGGCACATGCAAGGTTCAGCTGGCTGAGACTTTTATTTATGCAGTACTAATAATTGTAACTCCATGTTAAAATATGGGATGCCTGCCCAGCAAAGGAGGAAGTTCAAAATCCCAGTTTCCCGGCACTGAAACTTCAAGCAGCTTCCACTTATCCAGCATGCTAGAATTAATTTCTGTAATCATCTGTTTTGTAAACCACCTATTGACTAAGGTTATGTAAAGCAAAAATTGTTGTCTGCTTGTGGGGATTTAAACATTGTCAGTGGCAACACTTCTGGGAGGTGACTGCATCAAATCTTGCCTACAACACTGGCTATCTTGACTGAGGTTTGTTATGATTTTTCACACATTCTCTCCAAGAAAATGCTGCATTAGTACATCAGATTTTCTCAACACAACTTCCTCTCTGAGTCTTTTCAACTCATTATTCAACAATCTTTATAGATTTTTTGATGTTTATAAGGCTGTGCATCATAATATTATTTCTATAGTAAAACCAACTACCAACCAACCACCATTGTATCATATTTATTTTATTTTGGAATGACACTCTACATGTTTCGGTCGGTCTTTCCATCCATCATCAGGAGTTCAAGACTCTACACACTGCAACAGGCATTTGTCAAACAGATACCACTATCTGCTTGCTAGCAGTTATCCACAAGCAAGCAAACAGCAGTATCTGTTTGACAAATGCCTATTGCTGTATGTACAGTCTTGAACTCCTGATGATGGACAGAAAGACTGATCGAAACATGTAGAGTGTCATTCCAAAATAAAATAAATTTGATGCATAGGTGCACCTAGTTGGTTTTACTATAGAAATAATCTTTTTACCATTTGACACTATATATTTTGAGCTATTGACAGTGCTGTCACATAAAGTATAACTGCATAACTTATTTGTTAGTTTGTTTGTGTATATATCTTTTAGTAGTAGTTAAGGAAATATTTATGGACATTATCACATTCCAGTTTTGGGTTGAGAGTATTTCTAGTAACCCTTGCTGAGTGATGGATTGGACCTAACTGGCTTTGAATAGGATTCAGTTTTGGATGTTGTGAACATGATAATGAACTTTGGGTCTCATAAATGTAGGGAATTACTTGACTGACTGAGCAACTGTAATCTGCTCAGAGAAAATCTTTCTTAATGGAGTTGATATGTTTTGAGACTAAATTTCACTAGCTGAACAGTATGCATTTTGCAACACGAAACTCATGCAAGCTTCAAAGGAATCTGTATAAGCACTGGTGGGAACCACACGAGTTATGTCAGGTCAGGACCAAGAATCACGTAAGTAACAAATAACATTACAATTTATTACAAAATAAGTCAAAAGCTACAGTAGTCAGATACTTAAAGCTGATCAGTTGATTCACACACACACACACACACACACATACCATGAACACAAGACTGAAAATTCCCCACTCAACACCAGAAGTAATAACCAGAAATAAATTTAGAAAGGCTCCACACTCTTTACAAACATGAAACCAAACTCTTGCATGATGTTGTTAGAAAACTCAATAAACTAAAGACAGAAGTAGCAATTAAACTAGCTGCCACACAACACGTGCAAGTACCCGATTTCACAACCCTACCCATCAAATCATAATTTAGAATCTCAGTCTGCAACAGAATTGGAAGTGCTCAGGTCAAATCTTGCACACAAAGTAATGTTTGTAAGGCATTACAAGGACTACCAAGTAGGGTACATGGGGGAAGAGGAAAGTAGGGAAGTTAAGGGATAGTGCATGTGTGTAAGCTGGCCGGCCTTCATTTAGTGCCATAGTACAACACAGTTTAATTGTATACAGAAAGAAGCATGCAAACATTTGTATGAACCCAGGAGCACCTGAATACATGGCAGGAGTTCTGACATTTGTACTGTAACATTCGATGCATTAATGGGTTGTAGTTAATGTAGCCATATAGTTATATTCATGTTTGTATGGTTGCAGACTCTTGAGGTTGATAATGCCTGGGAGAGATGTCGTCTTTTGGAGTCGCAGAACAAAGTGAAGCTAGTGGAGCCACAGAACTCTCAAATACCACAAAAATTCCCCAAAAAGTGAGTGAAAATTGAGACAATTTCAAAAGTGAAAACACCATTGTACTTTGGATTCCCTGAAGATGGTGCCCTGGCACTGAAACACATAGGAATTTTATGTATTATGTATGATTTTTAGTCATTTTATGTGCATTTGTTGGTTGCTGTAGTTCTGTATAAGCCAAAGTTTTTTACTGGCTGATTACCAGTAGTGGTACCCATTTATTTTCACACTGTTACATTCAAAACAATCAGGAACTTGCCCGATAAATACAATGGGTACGGGCAACTGGAGCATTACTGATTCACTTAGCTACATCTAAACTGAGATTGGGTAAAATAAGGCCCTTAGTTGGCAGTAAAGAATCTTGCTTTAGGTTCCTGTGACCATGCATCATGAGCAAAGTGTGAAGAGAGAGAAAACCAACAAGATGCAACAGTCAGATGTTTATTATCAACTTCTGTCTCAACATGTTTTGGGCATCAATATGCCCATCTTCAGGAGAACAAAGACCATGTTATTGCATATGGTGTACTGCTCTGGTTCTGCTGGATGTGGTTGGTAGCAGTTGTGGGGTGCTGCATTGTAGGATGCGAGCAGTGCTCACATCCTACAACGCAGTGCCCCACAACCGCTACCAACCACATCTAGCAGAACCAGAGCAGTACACCATATGCAGTAACACGGTCTTTGTTCTCCTGAAGATGGGCATAATGATGCCCGAAAAATGTTGAGACAGAAGTTGATAATAAACATCTGACAGTTGCATCT
>Ga0209755_10008189_pt1 | contig 11223 bp, 2 predicted proteins | sample TergutCo191P1_FD_187301 | JGI IMG/M metagenome (GOLD analysis project Ga0209755, IMG submission 187301) | Cornitermes sp. P1 segment gut microbial communities from Petit-Saut dam, French Guiana - Co191P1 (SPAdes) (version 2) | ecosystem: Host-associated > Arthropoda: Insects > Digestive system >... | reverse complement strand
GATTTGCCCACACGACTCTACGAGTATAAAGCAGTCAGTATGAGAACCACAACGGAAATTTCTTTCACTTGAAAGGTTAATTTTTATTGTTCTAATAGCCAAAATTTCTGAGTCCTAACACTTGTGCTTCCGCGCTTCAAAAAATAAAGGAAGTGCACGTTTGGTTGACTTCCTTGGTATTTCATGTAGCGGTAAATTGTATTAATTTCAACAAATAGAGTTGAATTTTCGTCTAAAGTCATATTCTTGATGTGGTCTATCTTACCACAATTCCGCACTTGTAGCACGTGCAAAGTTTTGAAACCACTATCCCAATGTAAATAATTCATGAATGGAGACAAATATTGGTCTGTATTTTGAGAATGTGTACCATCACTTCTGATGCAAAGTAGTCGCAATATCTAAAGCAGTAGTTTTGCACACAATAAGATATAACAAATTCACAGCCGAAGTATCTCTTTCATATAATCTATGCAATGTGAAGTACGAAATAATAATTTTAGCAAGAGTATCGAAAACTTTCGCTTATTTATGTAGCCGGTGTACGGTATCGACCATAATTCAGAATTACGCATGTGCTGGTTATATTGTGGCTTCTTGAAGTGATATTAAAAATTTATTTTGGTAAACATTTTTAAAACAGAGAAGATTCCCTGGCTGCACGCATTGTATTAAATACAAACTTTAAGTTTGAATATAATGACAGATTATATGACTGAAAAATGTGTATGGTATAAAAACAATATGAGCCCATCTTTGCCTGTGTCACCTAACAGTCAGCGTCAAGGAAGTACAATATGAAGCCAGACCAATTGATGTAACCATGTCACATATTCTGTAAACCATTATAACTCAATGGCGGTGGTAATGTGTTTCATTTTTACTGAAAACCTTCACGTAGAGAGGGAGAACACGACGTAGTCGAGTCTAAAATCAAACTCAAAACCAGAGAACAGTGAGTAATATCTGATATGCTTAGTGATTCAAGAGGAGGTGCGATGGAGGGGCTTTTGTAAAAACAGTAATAAACATTCGTATTAGATGAAAGCTGGGAATTTCCTTCACACAAATAATATCTTGCTCACATTAACCTTATAAACTCTATCGCCTTTTTAATAAAACTCAAATATTTTGAATTATGAAGTTCCTTCGTATGTGATTGTCGTCCTTTACAGAGTAATGACTAGAATCCTGTTGTCATAACATATTCTTATGTTTCTAATAACTATCCAACACCCCTCATCAAATTCTTAAGTCTGGCAGCAAAATTACAGACCGGAACGCTCATCTATGTTGGTGTTCTGAGGCCCTCTTCCTGACCTACAGTAATAGCAAGAGTTGTAAGAAAAGGTTCCTATGATAGGGTAGAGACGTATGAAGACCTATCAGATCCGGGGTCACAGTTCAGAGACAATCAATCTTCAGTGCCTTGCAATTTCTGTTTTCTGTACAAATGGTGTTGTACGTCACTCCTTTTCTACCAGAAATATTTACATGGTCGGGTATTTCAAGCTTCAAGTTATCTTGACTAGCATACCAGGCGAATTAAAAGTAAAATAATTTATATCTCGCTTTGAACTGGCCTAGTGTGTAGTATTTATTTGCAGAGTGGCTGATAAAAAGGACCATATGGGCAAGATGTCATTTGGACCCGAAGTTTGCGGTGTTCTGCCTCAATGGGACTTTTTTTTCTCGAAACACAGAAGAAGTATTGATATAAAATTATTATTAACTTCTTCGCTCGCTTAAGATGTTATGCAACACAATAAAGGAATTGTTCTTGAGGTGAGTGACTTGAATATGTAACCGATAAGCTGTTCAGAAACGTCGGTAAGCAAACTCAAACTTACGATACGTTATCTCTCAGAAGAGCGAAGACCTCAAATACAGCGTGCACAGGAAGTCTGAAATATAGCATGTAGAGCAACAAGTGTTCTCAGCATCATTAAGAATATCAGCTGCATAACAAATGTGCAATATTTTTCCGTTCAGGTTCGACCCAATATTTTATAGGCTTTTCAAGGCAACTTTGTGTTCTTACTTCCATACTTACTCAAATACCTACCTGCTTACTTACTGACTTACTTACTCCATGGAGCAGAAACCTTGTTGAGAAGCTAACCACTTCTCAGTTAGTCAAGAAATTCCCTACATTTTATGGAACCCGCTTGTTCATTACCGCATTTACCTGTCCCTAGCCTAAGTCAGATCAATCCAGTCCACCCCCATCCTACTTTCTGAAGATCCACCTAAACATTATGCTCCCATCCATGCGTTGGTCTTCCAAGGGGTCTCGTTCCCTCAGGTTTCCCCACCAAAACCCTGCACAAACCTCTCCTCTCCTCCCACACCCGCTACCTTATCTCAATCTTCTCGATTGGATCAGACGGATAATATTTGGTGAGCAATACAGATAATAAAGCTCCTCATTATGTAGCTTTATCCACTCTCCTGTTATCTCGTCCCTCTCAGGTCCAAACGTCCTTCTCAGCACTCTATTCTCAAACATCCTCAGCCTACGTTCCTCCCTCAGTGTGAACGACCAAGTTTCACACCCATATAAAACAACAGGTAAAATTATAGTTCTGTTTGTCTTAATCTTTGCCTAGAAAATTGTAAGACGAGCGATTCTGCATCGAATGACAGTAAGCATTCTCTGGCTTCAATTTGCTCTTAATTTTTTCCTGAATAGAATTTTGATTCGTTAAGTTTGTTCCCAAATATTTGAACTATTCCATATTTTCAAAGAAACTACTATCAGTCTTTAAATTGTGACTTCGTCTTGCTTTCTGATCTCGAGATATGACCGTGTACTTGGTTTTATCAACACTTACTTCTAGCTCAATCTCCTTACTAGCAACTACTAAAGCTTCTGTGTTTTTCTTTATAGTATGTACGCTTCCACTCAATATATTAACATCATCAGCACAAACTAAAACCTGTTATGTACCATCCATTTTCAAGCCATTCTGGTTTACCTGAACCCTCCTAATGGGTACTCTACTGCAAACGTTGTGTCCTAAAGAGTATAAATCGTGACAGAATTTCAGCATAGGGTCTAATGATAGGCTTATATTCCTGAAGGCATTGCAAAATTCCAGTTTCGCAGAAAATATTAATTTTTTATGAACTGTCAGACTGTCACGGTGGCGAATATAAATATTACTGTCTTCGTAGATGTGACACCATGTAGTTTGGTATATAGGCACTAACATTCTGAAGAATCACCTGCCTCCATGTTCAGGGTCAAACAAAACTTAAAGTTAAAGTAAGAAGTTTTTGTTGGCATCGAACCAAGCTCTGTACTGCCAATAAACTCTGCCAGTTCACCCTAACCTAAATCAGCTCAACCTTGTTCACACCCTAATCTGTATAAACAATTTAATAGAACCTTCCTACCTATAGCAGTGTCACAAAAGCGATCTCTTCCTGTAACTTTGTGAGCACTTCTTAATTCTCGAGACATTATTTGACTTCTGTTCAAGCTTCTCTGAATATAATACAATCCAGTTAGCCGTAATCTGCCCAGTGTTTCTTCTGTTGGGATTCTAAATTATTAGACTATTGTCGACTAAATTACTATAGATCGTTCAACAGGGATCAGACCTGGGACAATATTCTTCAAATTATAAATGAATTTATGGTAAGAGCAAAGAGTGTGAAGACGCTCCTGTTCTTATAGAAGGCGTGTAGACGTGCAGGATAAGAAAATACATCACATATTATTACTTTGGATATTTGATGGTAGCGAGATTTTACAGTTTCATGTTCCAGATGGTTTACTTCCAAGGGAGAGGCACACTGCACTTCGTTTACATGTAGGTCTATATCTGACAAAATCTTGTCGCTTTTGAATATTTGCCACCCCTTGGGAACGGTAAAATTGCACACTTACTGGCTATCTGTCCGTGTCCCACCGACAGTCTGTAAATGCGACATTAGAAGAAGGAATCACGCATACGCGTGCATTTTCTCATCAAGTCGAGAGCCGCCGTTCCTTTTTCACGACTCTTTTATACTCGCCCAAAAAACAGATGGACAATCATACTCATTCGTTCCGTCGAGTGGCCAAGTACATGAATCGTGGAACCGCAGTTACAATTATCAGGTAAAAATTGGCAAGTCTACCCGACTAATAATGTTTGCCATTAAGTCTACAAAATCATTCATTTTACTCCTTGTTCAATGCACAATTATTGAAACATCTGTTAAATTCATTAACCGTGAGAACGCGGCTTGAGAGATGTTCGGTTTAGAAATATTTTTCAATTGGTAGAGGAAAGGGAAGTTTAGTGCCCAATGGATATTGCACTGAACTCGTTCAAATCGCAAACCACGGGTGGCGAAATTTACCAAGACCCCAAAGCAAAATGTAACTACAGAACTGTCTGTGCTCAAAAACAAATGTTTATTCCCTCGTATTTATGCACACGTAAATTAATATTTAGTTAATATTTCAGTTTTTAACCCTGTCTTTGAGAGAAACGTCATTCTTCTGAACACATTTCTTTGTGCGTGGCTCTGTGGTATTCGCGCTAATTGTTCGCCCTCACTGCCATCGATTAACAGTTGAATGACCAAGCTTCCCCTGCACTGATATTAATTACACATAAAAAGAAAAACATTTAACATAAAGATGAACGTCTTTTGGATACTGAATATTTAAACACGTGATACAATAAATAACAATATGCTCTGGAATGTGACGTCTGGTATATAGTAAATCTGCATCGGCGCTTCGGATTAACTGGCTGTATATTTCTTAAGGGTAAAGAAGCTACGTGTAGGAAAACATTTGTGTTATATGATTGAGGAGACTTGGAATCGACTTAATTGCTAATTACGCATCTCCCGTAATCACATAAGGAGAAAGGATAAATTCTGGGCCCGATAACGGGTCAGGCTGATTTAATTGTGATTTGCCTCTGTCCCTCAAATTAAGTTTTTTCCGCTTCTCAGATGTTCTCTGTAATCTTTTATTGACTTATCATTGTATAATTCAAAGCTAGTAGTCTGAGGTACAGACAGAATCATTAAATAAGCCATAACGAAGCAGATTAACCCTTAGGCCACTTTCAGTACAGAATCACGTCTTCACCTACAAACAAACGTGAAGTCGGCCTATAGGAATGTATTAATTAATACAGTACAGCATAAAAATCACTTCTCAACGTACTGCCAGTGTGATTCAAACCGTTAATCCAAGAATACACCCACACTTCTGACCACGCATCCACATGATAATACTTCTTATACACACACAGAAGCTCTTTAACAGAACTTTCACATATTTGCTACATGCTCCATTGATAATGATTCCTACAAATTTTTCCTTGAGTGGAACTCAGGAGATGTTCATTTCTTGTTATGAAAGCCGTAGACAGGTATGTATCGACGGAAGCGTCATCCAATGGCCACACCCACCACGACCGGCTCCACCGCACCACAATTCAGCATCATCAGGAGTTCCACTGACTTTAATGTCCAGAATTTCCAGATTTTCTAAGAATTATATAATTTTTCAGCGGAATTTTATTACAGCACTGCTCAGAAAATACAGCCTCCTAATCCGTTCCAAATTTTTTTGGCTTAGAAATCTTGCTTTGTTGCATTGCTTAGATCAGAGTCCGTTTAAAGTATTCTTATGAAATGTAGCACTGCTTCATGTCTATGATATCCTCGATTCGGCAAGGGTCCGTGATCCTCAGGTATTTCCCTGTGACTCAATTTTGATATTAGTGGCTCTTTAGCTTTGGGTCTATTAGACGTGGTGTCTATTGAACCAATCATATTCTAATAAGATAAAATGGCCTCTCTCCGTACCTCAGCGCCAAACAATTAAAATAAAACAAAGAACTAGTCAAACTTCACGTCCGGCCGCATTACCAGCGGTACCCATCGTCGGTCGAGAAGTGGCGGAGGATAGAAAACTCTCCTCAATATCTGGGAACCGAACTCCGTTTTCCCATTTGCCCAATCCATAGCTAAGTTGCTATACTGTGTGAATTATCTCAGATTCATCTGTTAATTAAGAGTGATTATGATTTCACCTGAATCCCCTTAATACACTCTTTACGCAGGCACAGGACTCTCTTTATCTTAAGGAACCGCATGTTAAACTTAGTCATCAGAAGAATATAAATCTAAATTACGTCACTCGTGATTCAGAACAGCCCGTGTCTGGGACGATGTGTACTCCATTCTCCTATGTGACTTCTAGCTACAGTAACTGAGTAGGTTATTGATCATAGATGGTGTGAAAGGCAAAATTTAATAGCCCATTATACTGCACTGCTGCTGCTTGTTGCGTAAAAGATATCGTGGTTTATCATGAACATTTTTGCTGGAATGGCTTCGAGATAATGGGACAAATTATAGAAGATCCTAATTGAACGCAGGTCCAACAAGCTATGCATTGAGTGCTTTCGAGTTAGTTGCTACACGACGCTGTTAGCAACTGGCTGTAGTGACGAATGTTATAAATTCATGAATGGTGAACTGGAAAAGAATGTGGCGTGTATTGGTCGTAGCGTTTCAGTTGCCAGGACCTACTGAAGGAAACCACAATGCACCACAGTCAGAACAGTCGACGACGCATTCGAATTTCGATTCCGATATCCCCCGAATAAAATTAAGGAGCACAACTACTAACACCAGCTGCTTCGATACTATGCACTCAAGTGTTTCGCACTCACAACCTTTCAGATATGAATTTATAAACTGCAGAACATCTAATGACATGAAGCATCACATGTCTTTTTATTGCTGCCCCATTCCTAGATTATTAACGATTTTATTTAGCAACGCTATAGTTTATTAACATTATATAGCGTCGATGGTAGCCGGACAAATATAGTATAGGTATGGAGAATTTGTGGAATATTACTGCCTGGGAAGAGCAATGTACTCGGATTGAAATCTGTTTTAGTGCCAGTTTGTTCATTACAAATTGCACAAGGTCTGGAATCGAACCTAGGCCTCCGCTGTGAGCAGCTGGCAGCCGAACACCCGAGCAACGGTGTACCAGTTTCTTGGGTTCCTTAATTTTCTTTTAACGCTTGTTATGTGAAATATCTAAAATGTGCTTGACAAACCGGCTTCTCTCTTTGATTCCTTATTGTTACTAGTGAAGAGTGGGACTACAATTCCCATCCTTAACCACACCGTTATACACCACAGCCTTTGAGACGTAATCTAAAATCTCAACGTCAATGAATGGGCACATAAAGCAACATTTTCTGACAATAGTCAAGGCCGCAATACTGACTGACACATAAGTAAACCTCACGCCTTTTACGATGCAAGTAATTTACGTTCATGACTAAAAAGCATGCACATTCAATCAAGTCGTAATGCTATTCCACAGAAACTCAGAAGGTAAAGTCATATTTCTGTGTGTTTCTATTCCTGAATACTCCAGTCGGTACACAAATGAACACACATAATCTGTGAAATTAATACCAGAGCGAGGAAAGCTTTCAAAAGGCACAGCGTGCCTAACAAGTACAGAACTAAGGTAGTGAAACACCGTGAATCTGAGTGGTCTGTGAGGTAACATGCGTCTCATACAGTTCAGAACTCTGTTGGTGGTAATGTTTTACTCGAGTTTTGATGAACTATATTCATGCGCGAATTACAGGACGCGTTTAAACGTTGGTTACTGAATATCAAGAGATATATAGTCTTAGATGCGACACGTGGCATTTCGAGGGCATTCCTAGCCATATAAAGGCACCAGATAATTTTAAATATCGGAAAATTCTCGCAGTCCATTCTAATTCTTGGCAAATGATTTTAATTAAGAAATCCATTCTTTGTAAAATTAAGTTGTTTTACATCGACAGTGAATGATTTTTCGTCTTACATCGAAGATTTCGGCTGCTATTGATAAGATGAAGTTGTTACTTCATATGGCTCTTTCTTTTTAAGGACAGACTTGTTAAGTATGTGCAGCAGGACGGAAGAAATATAGACTTCCTTATTAGTACAAAAGTAACAAGACAATGAAACCAAAACAAATGAGCTTTCTGCGAACAATTGTATAATACTTAATCACAAATAAAATGCAGCTGTAAGAAAAGTATTCGTTTTGTTAGTTTTGGAAGCGAAAGTATTTCAGGACACAGTTCCTACGTCACAGAAAACATTCCGCGTCTTCATTATAACGGCTTATCAATTAATGTTGTTTATGTAGTTTGCTCCGATAAGGATACGAAACAAAAAAATATATTCTTTTAGAAAATTAACATATATTTATATATTTTAAAGTCGGTGATCTTTACATAGGTGAGAAACTATGGTGCTTTAAGCAATTAAGAAGAACAGAAACAGTACGGTACTTATGGTAGTTGCGGTAGTTGCTGTACTTGCGGTAGTTTAACCCTAAATATGACGAAAGTCGGTTTGTCCGAAACGTTTTTAAATTTCAACCACTTCAGACTCCGTCACATCTCAAAAAACGGTAATTTTTTTCTGATTTTCTTCAGGCAACTTGTAAGATAACACAACATATAGGCACAGACCACTTCAAAATACTGTGAAGATGGAAGTAATGATTTCTCTTGGCAGGAAGTAAATAATCGAGCGGTTGTTTAACGTCCTTAGTGTTTGACAAACTTACACATTTCCAGTACGAAAATACTATAAAGGGAATTTAGCAATTTTGTACCTACTTAACACAAAGCACAATGGATCTCAGTTACCTAGACAAATCGATTATTTGCTGGATAAAGGAATAATCGCTGTCTTATGAAAACAAAAAAAGTGTATGAATATATTCTGTGCGACAAAGGCAGGGTGAATATAAAAGCAAGTGATTTATAGAGTGAGAATTTTTTTAACAGGACCAAAAAACTAACTACCATCGTAATTCCATCGACTTTCTAAGTACGCCATAGTTTATTAAAAGAGCAAGAAAAACAAAATTAGTCAATATTGTAAGGAATTTAAGTGCAAATTACCTTCACCTCCATATTCTTGTCAATGTGTTCTCGCAAAATACACTCCGCACTGAATAGTCAGATTATGTATCAATAGTAACAATGAACTCTGCCATCCGAATTATAAAAATTAACGTTCTGGATTTTGTACATGTATGTTGGTGAAACTAACCTGCTCAACTTCGGTTTCTTTGTAGTCTTTGTAATAACTAGTAAACATCAGCTTTGATATACACGCGTTGTATATTGTGTATTACTTCAGTTTCATCACAAACTTTGGATAGTACGAGTGTTTAGTTGTGAAAAGGTCGGAAATGTCATTATATGTAACGCATGTTTATAAAAAGTGATTTATACTGAGTATGACTACAAAAGTTCAAAATATTTCAAAAGACATAAATCTGCTGAATAGACATACACAAAGACTCTGTTTTGATGACACGTTATTGAATTTTTGTGAAGTGCAAATTCATTTTAATGTGTATTCAAAAGGCTAACTAGAATTTAGCTGCTATGGACAAATCCCGTAACACGCGCAACAAATTCGATGTCGATTTTAGTTTAAGTCAATTATTTGCTCTACGAATCAGACGTACACATCTACGTTCTGCGGGACAAATATCGCGAATTTTCAGTCTGAGCGATTACTAATCTCATATGAATTAAATTGAATCAATTATACAGCCAGACTAAATTAAAACAGTGTGCAGTCTACCGGACGGTTGAAACAAATTTGTACTCTTTACAAATTTAAAACACACAAGGATTAGTATCCGACTTGGAGTAAGAGGTAACTTGTATGTCCTTAATTCAAGACATATTAATTCTTATCCCAATAATGTAATTGTTATACGGGCGGTACCAGTTCTAATTTTACAGCGTAAATGACAGCCGCAATTTAACAGTTCAAATCAATATAGAGTACGGTTTATGCGGGTGGTCAGACTTCCACTCGCGAAAATGTACCTGGTGAATAGCCGGAAGTTAAAATTTCTGTCCAGGATAGTATAGTGGTGAAGTGAACAGAATACTGTGATTGTTGGGAAGGTAAGTCTTTTTCAGGACAATTTGGTTATTAAGGGGTAAGTTTCTAATTACAAATGTCGTAGTTAGGAGGATGTCAGTGGTTTTATTGAGAAGGTTACTGTGAATATCAATCCCCCTTTTGTTCTAGAGATTCTAAATTCTAGGATATTGTGGTTTCTTCTTGTTTTTCCATGAAAAGATTTTATTTTTTAAAAAGAACCGAACAAAGTTTCCTTCATTAGGTCATTATTCGTAAATTCGTACTGTTTCTCAATTGATTTTGTATGAAAAGTCGCTTAAAAGTACATAAAAAATCTAAGAACAGGTGGGTAATCCTAAGATTCCTTGCTATTTTCCGTCATTGTGTTGTTCTGTCTCTACATCTCCGTCACCTTTGGGGTATCCATTATATTTTAGTCCCTCTAACCAACACCCGAATTACGTCACGTCCCCTTCGACCAAAACATTTATGTTGAAATGTATAGATACAGGTACCCCTGTACTAAATTATACAGATTTATGGAGGACTGGAGGTACAGCTCCACTAATTTTTAAACTCGAGTAATAATTGGAATAAGACGTCAGCTTCACATATCAGCCGCATTACTCTCGGGGACAGACGTCCTGTTTGGCGTTGATTAGGGACCTAGCAGGACCCCATAGCCAATCTTAATATTTACAGAAAAAATATTTATTCGCGATACATAGGTGAATACAATGAGGCAGTGTATTAAATATTTATAGACGTCAAGAAAGCAAATGATTCAATTACGAGGGAGGTACTGTATAATATTCTTTTTGAGTTTGGTATCCCTGTCAAACTAACAAGTGTAATAAAAATGTGTCTAAATGGAACCTGTGCCAGTGACTGAGTACGTGACATTTGTTTGACATGTTTCATGTTAAGAATGGTTTGAGACAAGAAGATGCTTTAGCACCATAGCTTTTCAACTTTAAAATATGTCATTAGGAAGGTGCAGGGGAACAAGGATGGCTTGAAATAAGACCAGAAGGAAGTCGGGGAATGCTTGCTATCATTCGGTGCAGAATCTTTTCCCTTCCAGTTTCCTATCCAAAAATGTGAAGATTAAATCTGATGTGTGGTTGATCGTGCATCGTAATTCAGTGTGGATAAGAAAAATCAACTAGATGTCACTTTATGTATTCTTTATTTCTCTTCTAATAGATGCTCAACATGTTTCGGGCAACCATGTGCCCATCATCAGGAGCTGACGACTGCGTGATGTTATAGCCTTGT
>Ga0209755_10008187_pt1 | contig 11226 bp, 10 predicted proteins | sample TergutCo191P1_FD_187301 | JGI IMG/M metagenome (GOLD analysis project Ga0209755, IMG submission 187301) | Cornitermes sp. P1 segment gut microbial communities from Petit-Saut dam, French Guiana - Co191P1 (SPAdes) (version 2) | ecosystem: Host-associated > Arthropoda: Insects > Digestive system... | reverse complement strand
ATGTGGTATAATTCCCTATGGTTCAAGATGACACTTGGTTCGAATGCGACGATGGAACCAGATTATTTTTAAGGCGTTGGTTGCCATCCGTGCAGCCTGAAGCCGTGCTTCACATTGTACACGGAATGACGGAACATTCGGAACGTTACGGACGGCTTGCGGAAAAGCTCTGCGAGGCGGGAATTGAGGTTTGGGCTGCCGATCAACGGGGGCACGGGAAAACCGCGGACAAAGCCATAAACGGCCCCGGAAAAGGTGGGCTGCTGGGACACTGCGACGATACCGATACCTTCGAACGGGTTACAGCGGACATACACGGCATCAACATGGAAATACGGAAAACCCGTCCCGGTATTCCCCTTTTCCTGATGGGCCACTCGTGGGGGTCTTTCATCGTCCAAAACTATATAGGAAGGAAGCAAATGGAAGGCTCCAGCCCAGGCGGAAAAACGATAGACGGATGCATCCTATCCGGCACAAGAGGGCCTGACGGGTTCAAGATAAAGGCGGGCATTCCCTTCCTGACGGTGCTGGCGGCCCTACTGGGAAAACGCAAGGGGTCGCCTCTTGCACGGGCAATGGCCGACGGCCCCTATAACAAGGCCTTCGCTCCCAACCGTACAGCCTTCGATTGGCTTTCCCGTGACGAGGCGGAGGTTGACGCCTACTGCGACGATCCGCTCTGCGGAATTCTCTGTTCGGTCGGGTTTTACCGGGATCTCGCGAAGGGCCTGTATCGGATACACCGACCCGAGGCGATGAGGCATATCCGCAAGGATTTGCCCATACACGTCTCCTGCGGAAACGCCGATCCTGTCGGGGATATGGGCAACAGCCCGACGGCATTGGTCAACGCATACCGTTCCCTTGATATAACGAAAATGGAATTTGTCCTGTACCCGGGGGCAAGGCACGAGCCCCTGAACGAAACCAACCGAGATGAGGTAACGGCCAATCTGCTTTCCTGGATACGACGGCATATACCCCCACAGACCAGCCGGAACCCAACGGACGTGGGGGAATAACGCCAGGCATGAGATACAGATATTCCACAGGGGAAGACGGCAAGCTCGTAAAAAGAGCCTTGGTCTATACCCGTGACGAACATGGTATAAACCTTGACGACGTTGATAGCGAGGCGATAGGCGTAGTAAAAAGGCTCAAGGACGCAGGCTACGAAAGCTATATAGTCGGCGGTGCGGTGAGGGACCTTATCCTAGGGAAGAAACCCAAGGATTTTGACATAGTAAGCGAGGCAAGCCCCGTTCAAATCAGGAGGATGTTCCGCAACTCCCGAATCATCGGCAGGCGTTTCAAGCTTGTCCATGTTTACTTCGGCCCTCGCATCTACGAGGTTTCGACCTTCCGCTCGCTAAGGGACGGTCTTACGGGCAACACCTTCGGAACCATAGGCGAGGACGTTATGCGCCGGGACTTTACCATGAACGCGCTGTTCTACGATCCCGGGCAACAGGTAATCGTTGACTACGTTGGGGGCATGAAGGACATTCAGGCAAAACGGGTCAAGGCGATTATCCCCATTGCGACGATCTTCAAGGACGATCCGGTGCGGATGATTCGCGCCGTCAAGTACGCCGCCACCACGGGCTTTACCCTGCCCCTGTCCCTCAAATGGAAAATCAAGGCCCAGTCCCCCCTGCTTTCCTCGATTTCGCCGTCCCGTCTTACCGAGGAAATTTCCAAGATCATTCACTCGCCTTATGCGGGCCGAATCGTCGAGGCCCTGGATGGCATAGGGCTGTACGCCTACCTTCAACCCGATGCCGCAAAGCTTATGAAAACAAATGCGCTCTTCCGCAGGCGCTACCTGCGAAGCCTGTCCGAGCTTCACGGCGAGAAATACCGAAACCGCCCAGGAGAGGCACTGGGAGCGCTTATAAACGACTATCTCGAGGACACCACCGACCTAACGCTTGGCGCAAGCGAAAGCTACAAAACGGCCTTTTCCTCCGTCCGAAGTTTCGTACTGCCGATGAACCCACCCCGTTTCGAGCTTGAACACGCGATACGCCGCTTTCTTTCCACACGGGGCATACACGTAAGGAAGTCCCAGCTTATGGAAAGAGCCAGCGGCAAAAAGGCGAAGACGGAGGAAAGCACGACCGCCACGGAGACAAGGCCACGGCGGCACAAACGCAGGCGAAAGCCTCCCGGAAAAGCCGGGCAGTAAAGGGCTTGTCTACGGGTCCAGGTTGCCGAAGTGTTTTTTTATCAAATCGAGCTTGAGTGCGTACAGTTTTTCGGATATCGACACTTTGTATACGTGGGGGTTCAGGTGGCGTTTGTAGGTTGGATCAAAGGCCTCGAAGTCGGCAAGGGAGTGGGCGCGGATTTCGGCCAGGGACGGCTGTGGACCGCAGGGGCTGCCTTTCGCAAGGCGTTTTTTTAGAAGCGGTTCAGGCGGCCTTTCGATGACACTGTAAAAATGGCGGTAATCGGCGGCCGGGTGCCAGAATTTGTAACGACCGCCAAGTTCAAAGCTTTCCAGGCTGCCGGAGCCGTCCGTGGTATCCAGGGCCAGCACGTCGGCAACCGCAGCACCCTGACTGTCCTTTACCCTCCAGACCTGCTTGATTCCGGGGTTGGTTGTCTTGTCCGGGTTGTCGGAGAATTTCATCACCTGCATCATGCGCCCTTCCGTATCCTCGCAGGCGGCCATCTTGTACACCCCGTTAAAGGCAGAGTCGGTGCCCCCGGTAACCATCTGCGTCCCAACTCCCCACACATCGATTGGGGCGCCGGAATTCGCCAGGTTTTGGATGATGGATTCGTCGAGATCTCCGGAAACGGCTATCGTGGCCTTCCTAAGCCCGGCGGCATCCAGCATTCGCCTTACCTCGACGGAAAGGTACTGGATGTCCCCCGAGTCGAGGCGTACCCCGAAATTCTTTCCCCGTTTTTGGAGCTTCTTCCCTGCCTCTATCGCATTGCCAATCCCGCTTTTCAGGGTGTTGAAGGTGTCGATAAGGAAAACGCAGTGGTCGGGGTACAGGCTTGCGTAGGTGTCAAAGGCCTCCCCCTCGCAGGGGAAGGACATAACCCATGAGTGGGCCATTGTTCCGACAACGGGTATGCCGAACGTTTTGCCAGCCATTGTGTTGGAGGTTCCCTCCACGCCGCCTATGAACGCCGCCCTCGACGCGGACATCGCCCCGTCCGGCCCCTGCGCCCGGCGCATCCCGAACTCCACGACCGAGCCTTTCCCGGAGGCAAGCCAAACCCGACGAGACTTGGTTGCGACGAGGCTCTGAAAGTTCACGGCGTTCAGGAGCATTCCCTCGATAAGCTGGCATTCCAAGAGGCTGCCTTCGACCCTTATTATCGGCTCATGGGGAAAAACCACGGTCCCTTCGTCAACGGCCCAAAGGGAACCGGAAAAACGGAAGTCCCTGAGATATTCGACAAAATCGTCCTCGAAAAGTCCCAGGCTTTTAAGGTATTCGATGTCCTCCCCGGAAAAGGAAAAGGACACGAGGTTTCCAAGCAGGGTTCCAAGCCCGGCAAAGACCGTGTATCCGCCGGCGAAAGGCTGCCTGCGAAAAAAAAACTCGAAAACCGCCCTGCGGTTCCGGTTCTGCTTCCAGTACCCCTGCGCCATTACGAACGAATAGAAATCGGAAAACAGCGCCGATCCAGCGGCGGCATTCCCGGGATACGGAGCGTCAGACTGCATGGGGGAAATTGAAATGCCTCCAGGCATCGGCATCAGCGAAGTTCCTCAAGGATTTTCCGTGATTCCAAAAAAACTACGCCGGCCGCACGCATCTGGGCAACCGCCGTGTCCACGGAACCTGCCGGATAGTCAACCCCTCGCACCGCATCCTCCGCAATCACCGTGGAAAAGCCCAGCCTTTGGGCATCCATAGCGCTGTAGAAAACGCAGTAATCCAGGGCAAGCCCCCCGATAACCACGGTGTCTATGCCAAGCCCACGCATCCAGCCTTCAAGGCCCGTGGGGGTCTTTCGATCGTTCTCGAAAAAGGCGGAATAGGAATCCAGGGTCCGGCGAAAGCCCTTGCGGATTATCATGTTTACCGGTTCCAGGTTAAATTCGGCGTGAAACGCCGCGCCCTGTCCGCCCTGGACGCAATGATCCGGCCAGAGGACCTGCCTAGACACGTCCTTGAAATCCATAAAATCCCCCGGCTTCTTACCCTTGTGGGACGAGGCAAAGGAAAAATGCCCCGCGGGATGCCAATCCTGGGTGGCGGCAACCCTAGCCCCGGCAAGGGCAAAAGAGGCGGATAACGCATTGAGCGGAGCAACAACCTTGCCCCCCCCCTTCACGGCCAAAGCGCCTTCCGGGTATCTGTTCCCGGAAAACGTATACGCAGGACAGAAGTCATTCTGCACGTCAACTTCAAGCAGCAACGTCTTATCAACAAATAAAGGCATTTGTCTCCCACCTATTTTCCCATTCGTATGGGCAGAATCACTACACCGCCAGTTTCGTTTGTTTTCTGCAGAAAGTCAAGTAACTAACCGGACAACCTTGAATAATTCGCCCAATACTGGTATGATATTTCCATGGGCCAGCAGCTACGGGAAGATATGGTCAGGAAGATAATGGATAGCTATGGGAATGACCCCACACAGCTTGTAGCCATACTTCTTGACATCCAGAATGCCTCTGGCAGGAACTATGTTGACATGCAGTGGGCGAAGCTCGTGTCCAGGCTTATGGGCATACCGCTTTCCAAGGTTTTCGACATACTAACCTTTTATTCCATGTTCAGCATAACGCCCAGGGGTAAATACCTTATCGAAATATGCCATAGCACTCCATGCCAGTTCTGCGGAACGAAGGATGTAGTGGGCTGGTTCGAGGCGGCGGCAGAAATCAAAATAGGGCAAACCAGTACGGACGGGAAGATAACGCTGGTACGCACGAACTGCGTCGGGCACTGCGAGATAGGCCCGGTGGTAAAAATAGGCGACGATGTTTTCGGCAACCTGGACGAGGAAAAGGCGAAAACATTGGTAAAGCGTTGCAGGGAAGGCAAGCTGAATGAGGTGTTCCCATGTCAAACCTGAGCGGAACTATCTTTAGGGACATGGTCGCAACGGACAGTGCCGACCCTGTTTCGGTTGCCGAATACGAAAAGACCGGTGGTTTCGAGGCGCTTAAAAAAGCCGTCAAGATGACCGGCGAGGACATTATCGCCGAGGTAAAAAAAGCCAAACTCATTGGGCGCAGGGGCGAGGCACATTCGTTCGGCAACAGATTGGAACACATCCTGAACATTCCCGAAACGCCGAAATACATCGCCTGCAACGCCAGCGAGGACGAACCCGGAACCTTCACGGATCGTTTTCTCCTGGGCAGACTCCCTTTGAAACTTGTGGAAGGCATTGCCATTGCCGGCTTTGCGTTAAAGGCAAAGGCCAGCTACGTCTACGTGCGTGGGGAATACCGGAAATTACAGAAGCAGCTCATCAAGGCCATAGAAAACGCCCGAAACGCCGGCTTCCTGGGCAAAAACATACTGGGCACGGGCTTCGATTTTGACATTCACGTCAACTCCGGGGCCGGGGCCTATGTCTGCGGCGAGGATACCGCTGTTTTAAACTCCATCGAAGGCAAGGTCGGCAGGCCACGCATCAAGCAACCTCCGCATTTAGAGGGGGGGGGGGGGTTCCTAAAGCCAGCCCTGATCAATAACGTCGAATCCTTTGTCCAAATTCCCACCATTATTGGAATGGGTGGGGATGAATTCCTGAAAACCGGGCATCCGGATTCGGGCGGAACAAAGCTTGTCTGCCTTTCGGGCCATGTCCGCAACCGCGGCCTGTTCGAGGTTCCGCTGGGCGGACTTACCCTGCGTGAAATCATCTATGACGACGAACTTGGCGGCGGCATCGCCGGCGGCAAAGACATGAAGTTCTTCCACCTAGGTGGGCAGAGCGGTCCCATTGGGGGATCCGATCTTCTGGACACGGTGTACAGTTACACCGACCTCAAAAAAGCCGGCCTTAGCGTCGGTTCGGGAGCCGTCGTGGTCATGGACGAGACGGTTTCCGTCATCGACTACGTTAAATGTGTCGTCGAATTTTTCGCCAATGAATCCTGCGGCAAGTGTGTTCCCTGTCGTGAGGGCACAAGGCATATTTTGGATATTCTGGACAGGCTTTCCATCCTGGGTGCCGCCGGTTCCGACGATCTGGAAACACTGCGGCGGCTTATTCGCACAATGACCGTTGCGGCATTCTGCGGCCTGGGGACGATGGCGGTCTCGGCACTGAACAGTGCCTGGAGGCATTTCAAGGCCGAGTTCGAGGCAAACGTCCAAGTCGGGGAAAAAACATGAGCCACTACAAGCCTGATCCCGGCAACAACGTAAAACTTGTCATTGACGGCATTCCGGTCACCGTTCCGAAAGGCACGACGATTCTCGATGCCGCCAGAAAAATCAACATCAAAATCCCAACCCTTTGCAATCATTCCTATCTGCGCAAACGTGCCTCTTGCCGCCTGTGCTTGGTGGAATGCGAGGGAGTGGAGAAACTGGTGCCGGCCTGTGCCAGCGATGTCTGGGAAGGCGCAAACATCGTAACCAACAGCCCTCGTATTCTGGAAACAAGAAATACAATCATTGAGATGCTTCTGGCAAGCCACCCACAGGAATGCCTTGTCTGCATGCGCAACAAGAGATGTGAACTGCAAAGCCTTGCGAAACAGTTCGGCATTCGGGAACCTGTCCTTCGCCGGAGGATCATACAGGACAGAAAGCCCGTAATGGAAAACGGCGTTCTGGTTCGGGACATGGACAAATGCGTCAAGTGCGGCCGCTGCATGGAAGGCTGCCAGGAGATACAGACGGTGGGGGCCATAAACAATTTCCATCGCAGCATCCACTACACAATAGACGCCCCTTATGATCAAACCCTTACCGATGGCCCCTGCATCTTCTGCGGTCACTGTGCGGAAGTCTGTCCCATTGGGGCGATTTACGGATACGACCAGAGCCACGAAGCCTGGGCCGCACTTAGGGACAGCGAGCTTGCAAAAAGCGATCACAGCGTGGTCGTGCAATTCGACCCCATGCTTAGCATGGCTTTCGATATAGCCTTGGGCCTTCCGATTGGCACCATCACTCCTGGAAAGATGGTAAGCGCCCTAAGGCGGCTGGGCTTCGACAGGGTCTTCGATATGCAGTTTTCCAAAAGCGCGGCACTGACGGAGGAAAGCCGTGAGCTTATCGACCGCATCAAGGGCGGCGATAAAATTCCCATGTTAAGCGGCTGTTCGCAAAGTCTGAACAGGTTTACGAAGGATTTTTTCCCCGACCTTGTAGGCCATATTTCCCCGTGCAGAAATGCGGTTAACATATTCGACACGCTGAACAAAGGCACCGGCACCGCGAAAACCACGAGCGTCTCCATCATGCCATGCCCTGCAAAAAAATACAGGGAACGGAAGTCCGATGGAAATACCGACATCGTACTTACCGTTAACGAAGCCGCCCAAATGTTCAGGCTTGCAGGCTTGGATTTTGCGTCGCTTGATGAAAGCGGCTTTGATATAATGCCAGGCAAAAGGCCCGAGGACCTGACGGCTTTTGATTCCTCAAATTACAGGGACGTGCGAAAGGGAGTACGGGAAGCCAAAATCACCGTAAAGGATACCACCGTAAAACTGATGACGATCCAGGGTTTTGGCAGCGCGCGTGAAATCATGAATTCCATCCGCAACGGCGAATGCGATGCGGATTTCGTAAAAGTAATGAACTGCCCTCGAACGGACTGTTCCACATTGGCGGGCTGCGAGATGGCCAGCGTTCTTTGCAGGGTCTGCGAAGTCAGGTTTTAACGACAAACGCATTGGCATTTTGATCCGGGGCTTTGTGTTGTGGCTTTTGCTCCCCCCACTCCTGGGGTGCGCCTTGTACGTCACGGACATTCTCTTCATGGCCGGGGCGGACAAGGCGCACCCCAGGAGTGGACGGAACAAGTTCCGCCAAGGGGTAAATGGTGTACGGGTTGGAATTTTTTCCGAAAAGGAGAGGCAAGTTGACACACCTAAGAGCTTGGCGGTATACTCCATGCAGATATACATAATAAGTGGAAGAGGGCTTGGGCTACGATGAAAAAGGTCTTTTTATGCAAGGAAACCGCCAAGGATGAAACCAGGACTGCGCTCATCCCCACGGACATTAAGGGATTGATTGGGATGGGGTATGAGCTTGCGGTACAAAGCGGCGCGGGTTCAAAAACGGGCTATTCCGATGATGAATATTCGGCGGCAGGGGCCAAGGTGGTGCAAAGCCCCGACGAAGGCTATCAGTTCGCCGACATCGTGGTTCGTGTGAATAAACCTGACAATATCAAGGGCATTCGCAGGGACACGCTGCATATCAGTTCCTTCGACGTGTTCAACGAGAAGAAAGCCATAAAGGAATATGCCGAGGCGAGTTTAAGGCTTGTAAGCCTGGAAATGATCCCACGGACAACCCTGGCGCAGAAAATGGATATCCAGAGTTCCCAGGCATCGTTGGCTGGCTACTATGCGGTCGTGCTGGCGGCTACAAGGCTGCCAAAAATCATGCCGATGATGATGACGCCTTCGGGAACGATTTCGCCTGCCAGGGTGTTCATCATCGGGGTTGGGGTTGCAGGCTTGCAGGCCATAGCCACGGCGAAAAGGCTTGGTGCCAGGGTGGAAGCCTTTGACACCAGGCCGGTCGTGGAAGAACAGGTAAAGTCCCTGGGTGCCAAGTTCGTAAAGATCGACTTGGGGGAAACGGGACAGACCGAACAAGGGTACGCCAGGGAACTTACCCCCGAACAGATTGAGCTTCAAAGAAAGGCGCAGGCCAAGGTATGCTCGCAGTCGGACATTGTGATAACCACGGCAAAGGTGTTCGGCCGCAAAGCGCCCGTCCTTTTGACCGGGGAAATGATCCGGCAGATGAAGCCGGGTTCGATAATAATCGACATGGCCGTCAAAACAGGCGGCAACGTGGAGGGATCGGATCCCGAAAAGGATGTCCTGTTGGACAACGGCGTGCTTATCATCGGTGGGGATACCCTTGAACGTTTTGTTCCCAGGGACGCATCGAATATGTTCTCTGGAAACATAACGGCTTTCCTGTCCCACTTTTGGGACGACGAAAACAAGGCTTTCAAAATCGACACCGACGACGAGATCATGAAAGGATGCCTTATCACATCGGACAACAAAATTGTTCACAAAAATTTTTCGGATTTATAGCACAGGAGCGTTAACATGGGTTTTATGCTGCTCATCTTCATCTTCGTTTTGGCCGCATTTTTGGGCAAGGAGCTTATATCAAAGGTGCCGTCCCAATTGCACACGCCGTTAATGTCGGCAACAAACGCAATAGCCGGCATAACGGTTGTGGGTGCGGTGATTGCGTCTTCGATGTTTGCCACGGGAACTTTGGGAATGATTCTTTCCTTTTTGGCCGTGGTGCTCGCCACGATTAATATCGTCGGGGGGTATCTGGTTACGGAACGCATGTTGGGAATGTTCCGCAAGAAGGAGGACAAAAGCAAATGATTATCAGCCTTGCTTACATAATCGCCTGCGTCCTGTTCATACTTGGCATAAAAAACCTTAACAAACCTGCCACAGCACGGCGTGGGAACATGCTGTCCGTTTTGGGTATGGCGATAGCGGTCGTCGCCGTGTTTTTCGAGGAAGATGTTGTCCGATCCTGGAACACGACGGACTGGTTCCAGAACGCATACCTATGGATCTTTCTGGCCATTGCGATAGGTTCGATCATAGGCGTTATATGGTCGAAGAAAGTCAAGATGACCGGAATGCCCGAACTGGTCGCCATTTACAACGGGTTCGGCGGTCTTGCGTCTTTTCTGGTGGCGGTTACGCAATTCCTTAGGGAGACCGAGGGCAGCGAACTGCATACGGCGATATCGATATGTCTGACAATTTTTACCGGTGCGATAACCTTTTCCGGATCCATGCTGGCATGGGGCAAGCTTTCCGAAAAAATATCGGGACGTGCTGTGGTGTTCAAAGGGCAGAAGCTGCTGAATCTGGCGCTGTTGCTGGGCGTAATTGCCGCATCGGTCATTTACGTTGTCCCAGGCATTGACCCCGGGTTAAACGTCAAGGCGGTTATTGCGATAACGGCTGTTTCATTCATCTTTGGCCTCCTGGTCGTACTGCCCATAGGCGGTGGGGATATGCCGGTGGTCATTTCCCTGCTGAACAGCCTTTCCGGGGTGGCCGTCGCCATGGCAGGCTTCATAATCTCCAACACCGTGCTTATAGTCACCGGCGCATTGGTGGGGGCATCGGGCATAATCCTGACCCTGATAATGTGCAAGGCGATGAACCGTTCCATAGGCAATCTGCTGTTCAGCGGCTTTGGCTCTGTCGATTCCGCATCGAAAAAAGGCCCCGGGGCCGAGCCAAAGGCGGTTTCCGTCGAGGACGCATACATGGTGCTAGAGGCGGCCCAGTCGGTGGTGTTTATACCTGGTTATGGCATGGCCGTCGCCCAGGCCCAGCACGTTGTCAAGGAATTGGCGGAAAAGCTGGAGGCGAACGGGGCCGAGGTAAGTTTTGCGATCCATCCGGTCGCAGGACGTATGCCCGGCCACATGAACGTGCTTCTTGCGGAGGCCGACATCGCCTACGAACAATTGAAGACCATGGATGAAATGAATCCGGTAATGCCATCGCAGGATGTGGCCATCGTAATCGGGGCGAACGACGTGGTGAACCCTGCCGCGGAAACGGACGAATCTTCCCCCATTTACGGTATGCCCATTATCAAAGCCTATGAGTGCAAGACCGTGTTTGTCCTTAAGCGTGGGAAAGGCAGGGGGTTTTCCGGCATCGAAAACGAGCTGTTCTCCATGCCCAACACGCTCATGATTTACGGTGATGCCAAGGCCACGATATCTTCGCTTGCGAGTGAATTTACGGCTTGACAGCCATTAACCCGAACCAAGAAAAAGCCGTCCGGGAAGGACGGCTTTTTTGCGTACCAGCATGGCTGGCAACTTCCCATTGGCTTCATCGACCACCGCCCTAATCCCGACAACGTTTACCTGGCAAATCGCCCTTTCCCCCATATCATGCCGCCTTAGAGCCTGTTTAGTATCTCCGTAGAAGAACGGAAATGAAAGCAAGAGAAACCATCTGATGTACCGTATGCAGTTTCCGTTCGCAATTTTTCCAAAGCCGCCGAAAATGGTCAAGCCAGCCCAGAG
>Ga0209755_10008186_pt1 | contig 11227 bp, 6 predicted proteins | sample TergutCo191P1_FD_187301 | JGI IMG/M metagenome (GOLD analysis project Ga0209755, IMG submission 187301) | Cornitermes sp. P1 segment gut microbial communities from Petit-Saut dam, French Guiana - Co191P1 (SPAdes) (version 2) | ecosystem: Host-associated > Arthropoda: Insects > Digestive system >... | reverse complement strand
TAGGAGTCATCTTTAGCTGCCTGCGCGAGCCGTTCCTGACTAACCATACCCAGCGTCCTTACCGGGCTTTGTTGAGACAGCAGCCATGAGTCAAAATCAAGTCTTATAAAAAGTTGAACTGCGTCATAATTCCATGATAACCAGAGATTGTGGGCAATCTCTTCCAATGGTTTTAATACCGGGGGAAGCTTTGGCTTCACTGTATATGTGGATATGTTCATAATTTAAGTTTAGGGGGGGAACTGTAATATGTCAACGATTTAAATATACAAGAAATAAGAAAATTTTCCTGAATTTAATATATTCAGGAAAATTTTTGACAATAATATTAAAGATCGCTCGTTAATATAATCATTGTAACGCTGCTACGCAACATAAGCTTGCAATTTTCTGGAACGTAACGGATTTTGAAGCCTGGAAAGAGCTTTTTCTTCAATCTGCCTTATACGTTCCTTGCTTAAATTATAACGTACGCCGATTTCTTTTAATGACATTGCCTGCTGTCCAAGGCCGTAATGACAGCGGATAATATCCGCTTCGTCTTTATTAAGAGTTTCAAGAACAGTCTCGATATCTTCCTTCATCAAGCTATGTTCAGCGTTAATGTCCGGTGCTATATATCTTGTATCTTCAACTAAATCTTTTAAAAGCGATTCGTTGCTGTCAGATACAGGACAGTCAAGCGAAAGAATTTCTTTTGATATTTCTAGAAGGTCTGTCACCTTTGATTTTTCCATGCATAATAAATCCGCAATTTCTGTGATTTCTTCGTCATGCGACTGCTGCTTTTCTATGATTTTTCCGGCTTTCTCTATTTTTACAAGCTCAGCCGCGCGGTTTACTGGCAGACGTATCATTCTGGCTTTTTCACAAAGAGCGCTCATAATCGCCTGGCGTATCCACCATACAGCGTAAGAAATAAAATGATACCCCTTTTCAGGATCAAAGCGATCTGCCGCGTTTATAAGACCGACATTGCCTTCGCTTATAAGATCATCAAGCGGTAATCCAAGCCCTTGATATTTTTTCGCAACAGTAATAACAAAACGAAGGTTCGCGCTTATAAGTGTATTTCTGGCTGCGCTATTGCCGCAAACTGCTGCGCGGGCTGCAGTTTTTTCTTCTTCCCTGCTTAACATGGGAATGTTATTTATCTCTCTAAGATAAATTGCAAGATTGTCATCTTTAACTTTTTTCTTCTTTGTCATATTTTCCACCTTTTTATACTTTATATATAGCAAGAAGCGTGCCAAGCTAAGATTTTTTGTTTTTTTATCATTTTTAAGAGAAAACAGGAATTTTAGCGATAAATTTCTGGTTCTATTCAAATTGTTTTATTGGTAATTGGCGGAAATGATACAATGGTCAAAATGCGTCACCATACTGTGTCATATTGACCCATTGGTTTACATAATCTTGAATCCTTGCTTTTCAATTTATTTCCATATATTATTAACTGTTATTTTAAAATTTGGTTTTAGTGGTTTTTTTGCCGAAATATTAAAGAAAGATTAAAAAGGAAGGTTTATATTATGACCCCTGCTCCCGAACTGGTTGTAGATGAAGAAAAAATCAAAAAAGCCATTCAATCAGGACTTCCCCTTACAATTACTACCTACACGCTTCCAAAAGAACTGGAAATCTATATAGAACAGGTTATTGATGTTTTTTTAAGACAAATGAATCAGCTTAGATTAAAAGATTATATTGTTTACTGCGTTCAGGAACTTGTTGTTAACGCGAAAAAAGCAAATACAAAACGGGTCTACTTCACAGAACGCGGGCTTGATATCAACGATGACAGAGACTACAACGACGGAATGGAAAGTTTTAAGGAAGATACAATTAATAATATCGCGCATTATCTGCAGCTGCAAAAAGAAAAGGGCCTTTATATAAAAGTAATTTTACAGGTTAAAAGAAATACAATACACATAGAGATTAGAAACAATGTAAAAGCTAATAAAATGGAACAGCTTCGTATTCATGATAAAATGGCAAGATCAAGGCAGTACCACAGCCTTGAAGACGCGCTTTCCATGGTTTTGGACGATTCAGAAGGCGCGGGGCTTGGATTAGTTATTTTAATTTTAATGTTAAAAAAAATGGGTCTTGATGATGACGCGTTTTTGATAAAAACAACCAATCAATACACAATAGCGAGTATTTCGATTCCGCTTGATCAAACGCTTGTAAATAATATGTCGATCTTATCCGGAAAAATTGTAGAAAGTATAAACAGTCTTCCTCAGTTTCCTGAAAACGTTCTGCTTGTTCAAAAATTAATTAACGATCCTGATTCTGATATGCCGGCTATCGCAAGACAGATTTCCATGGATCCCGCCCTTACAGCCGACCTGTTAAAGATTGTTAACTCCGCTCAATATATGCTTTCAAAAAAAGTTGATAATATTTCCGAAGCGGTAAAAATGATTGGCATTAAAGGAATAAAAAATCTTCTTTATTCTTACGGGACTCAGAAAGTGTTAGGTGACGATACGCTGGACAAGAAGAAACTGTGGGAACACTCTTATAAAACCGCGTTTTATTCTTATAACCTTGTTAAAAATTTCAAGAACGACTCCGGCCTTTTAGATGATGTTTATGTCGGCGGCATGCTGCATGACATGGGTAAAATAATATTCTCCAGCGTACACCCTGAGCTTCTTGATAAAATAAAAAGTTTCTGCACCGATAAAAATCTTCCAGCGTCAACTTTCGAGGACCTTTCCGCAGGAATGAATCATGCGGAATTAGGCGCGTTAATCGCGGAAAAATGGAATTTCCCGGACAAGCTTGTCTCTGCAATCCGTTTTCATCATGATCCTGATTCCGCGCCGGAAGAATGTAAAGACATTGTCGATACTGTCTATCTTGCGAATATGTTCTGCGAATACGAAAACGGCAATATCAATTTTGATCAGATCGAGTTAAATCCTCTGGATAGCTATAACCTGAAAAGTAAAAAACAACTTGACAGCCTGCTTGAGCGGTTTTCAAAAGGCTTTATGAGAGAAGGCCAGCTTTAATTTAAATTAAAAATGAATAAATCTAAACTGCTCGCTTTAAATATTAACGGGATGCTGGTGCAGGCATTTTTCTGGTTTGGCTCCTGTTCCTACATGGCGTTTATGGTCGCGACGCTTATCGACTACGGATGGTCAGCAGGAGGAGCCGCCGCCGCGTTAACTGTCATGGCTGTGATCGCGATGATTGTGCAGCCGTTTTACGGTTTTTTAAGCGATAAATATTTATCTGAAAAAATATTATCCATTACTTTCTTTGTGATATCAGCGGTTTGTTTTTTCTTACTGCCTCTTTCGCTTAACACAGGAAATATGGCGTTGATCCTTATTAACATGGCAGGCATTACAGTAACAGGAATGCAGATTAACGGCCTTCTTGATTCGTGGATTGTCGGACTAAAACAGGAATTTAACTCGATCAATTATGGCCTGATCAGAGGATGCGGCTCTTTTGCGTACGCGCTTGCGGCGCAAATGATGGGAATGATAACTGTCAGTTTTAGTCATGATCTGCGAATGTGGATTGGCGCAGGCGTACTCCTGCTTGGCGCAGTTTCAGCTATTACATTCCGTTCTGCAAAACGCATTAATAAAATTAGCGCACAGCAGCAGGAGAATATGCCTGTCAGCAGGCTTAAGGGAATCGAAGCGTTACGCATTGTTTTTTCATCAAAAAAATATAATCTGCTTTTGGCGGTTTCTTTTTTCCTTTTGTTATGCAATTCCGCCATCGGAACATTATTACAGATACTAATCCGTGATTACGGCGGAACTACAGTTCATGTCGGCACTGTCGCAGCGGTCATGGCGGCTAGTGAAGTTCCGTTTATGTTTTTGATGGCATTCTTTATTAAAAAAATAGGATATAAAAAACTAATCATTATTTGCGCAGTTGTGTATGTTATTCGTATGTTATTAACAGCGTCTGTCAGCACTGTGAACAGTTTAATTAATGTGCAGTTTTTACAGGGGCTTACATACGCTGTTCTGCTGCCTGTTGCAATGAATTATTTTACCCAAATTGTTGATGAGCGGGTCAGATCAACTGCGGTTACAATTTTTACTGCGGTTACGGCATCATTGACAGGTATACTTGGTAATTTGATAACCTCAGCGTTTTTGCTGTCAGGCTTTTCTGTACAAAGCACGCTGATTTTCTTTATATTTTCCGCGTTTATCGGTTTATTATTGGCTTTATACGGCTCTTTTAGAAAAATATGGACGCACGGTTAAGAATTTAAAAGCCTGCATCCAGGATATTCCCCCATAATGCGCTTTCATGCTATATTTAATAACTTATGTTTCTCAAGCGTCTCACAATTAACGGCTTTAAATCATTTGCAGACCGTACAAACATCGAATTTAATGACGGTATCACAGCTCTTTTGGGCCCTAACGGCTGCGGAAAATCGAATGTTGTAGACGCGGTTAAATGGGTTTTAGGCGAACATGCAATTAAATCTCTGCGCGCCGAGAAAATGGAAGACGTAATTTTCAGCGGCACAGAATCCAGAAAGCCGCTTGGTATGGCAGAAGTATCGCTTTGCATCGCTAATGAGACCGGGCTTCTTCCAATGGATATGCCGGAAATTGAAATTAAAAGGCGGCTTTACCGTTCCGGTGAAAGCGAATATTTTATTAATGGAGCGCAGGTCAGGCTTAAAGATTTAAGAGAACTTTTCTGGGATACCGGCGTTGGAAAGACAGCCTACTCTGTTATGGAACAGGGAAAGATCGATCAAATTCTTTCTTCAAAGCCGGAAGACAGACGTTATCTTTTTGAAGAAGCGGCGGGTATAACACGGTACAGGGAGCGTGGCGCAGAAGCGGAGAGAAACCTCGCAAAGACACAGGAAAATGTCCGTCAGGTTGAGCTGATTTTAAACGAAGTAAAACGATCCCATGACAGCTTGAAAATTCAATCAGAAAAGACAATGAAGTACCGCGGTCTGCGCGATGAAATTTTTAACTACGAATTAGATATTCAGCTTCTGCGCCTTAAACAGTTTAAGTATGAAAGGGACGAAAAAAATGAGACTTTAAGGCGAAGAACCGCCGACCGCGACAGGATACGCGCGGAAATGGAAGCTGAGAATAAAGCGTTGGAAGCGCACATGGACGAAGTAAATTCCATGGAAGCGCGGCTAGTTGAACTTCAGAAAAATATCTACGGTCTTGCTCTTGAGAAAAACGCGAAAGAAAACGAAGTCCGCCTTTTTAACGAACAGCGCGGCGAAAATAAAATAAAAATCGGTCAGAACGAAGAACGTGAGAAACAAACATCGGAAAAAATTACAGAACTGAATAATGACGCCGCCGGTCAAGACGCGGTCGTTCAGGATTTAAAAAGACAATGTGAAAGCATCGGGGAAAATATCCAATCCTTTGAAGACAATATCCAGCTTGCGGCAGGCCGCATCAGCGAAAATGACAAAGAATCGCATAAAGCAGAAGAAGAAATTCAAAACATCAATAAAGAAATTACCGAATTAGAAAAAGACCTTGCGAAAATTACAGACGACATTGTCGAAGAACTTGACGCCGGTTTAAAAAAAGCGGGATACTCGGCAGCTGAACGCAGGAACGCCGAAGAAGCGTTAAACGAAACTCTCAGCCGCCTTAGCACTCTTCTTTCCGGCAGGGAAGCGCTGATTCGCGATTTATCGAACGCTTCGGCAGGAGGCGTTGCAGGCGCGGAAATCGGACGCATCACGGATACTATAATAAACGGACTGGCGGAAGCCGCCGCGGGTGCGAATAAAGCTGTTGTGCTTTTTAACAATTACCGCGAACACACTCCAACATTCCTTGACGAATTCCTTGCGCCGCAGGGAATTATAACCAAAAAGCGCGCGCTGGACGCGAAGATAAGAAGCGCGAAAGACGGAATCGATCAGCGCAGACAAAGAATAAAAGCATTGCACGAAGAAAACATCAGTTTAAATAAAAAGATTGATGAATACAGAGCGACTCTGGAGAACATGAAAGTTAACCGGGCGCAGATGAATGTCCGCGCGCAGTCTGCGGAAGATCAAGCCCGTCTTATAAGACGCGAATTATCGGGGCAGGAGAGCATATTAAAAAATATCCGTGACGAATTGTCGCTTTACCGCAAACGGCTTGATGATATTGATAAGCGCATCGAGGGGCTTCAAAAAGAAATTGCGGACAACGAAGAAAAAACAAAGGCGTATTCATCAGAACTGGAAAAGCTGGAAAAAGATATCCGCAAAAGAAACGATAATGTCGCAGGCAAAAAGATTGTTATTAATAAAAGAACGGCGGAACTTTCCAAAGTGCAGGAATCACTTGAAAAAATACACCTTGAGCTTGTTCAATCAGAAATGGAAATAAAAAACATTCAGGAAAATTTCCGGGAAACACATTCAAGGGATCTAATGGAGTTTGAAGAGCGCATTTTTAATATAACAACTGCCCCCGCCGTATTGCGCGAAAAACTTGCTTCTTCGCGCGCGAAAATGAAAGAACTTGGCTCTGTAAATCTGATGGCCCCGGAAGAGTACGCCGAAACTAAACAACGTTATGATTTTTTAAACACGCAGATGACAGATTTGGAAAAAGCCCGCAAAGATCTTGAAGAATTGACAACGGAAATTCGTCAGGAATCATCGCAGCTTTTTATTGACACATATAACAGGATAAAGAAAAATTTTCATAATATGTTCAGGCGTCTTTTCGGAGGCGGGCGCGCGGAACTGCGTCTTTCAGACCCGAATCATGTGCTGGAATCAGGAATTGAAATCCTCGCGCAGCCGCCTGGAAAAAAACTGGAGCATTTAAGCCTTCTTTCCGGCGGCGAATGTTCAATGACAGCGGTCGCGCTTCTTTTCGCTACATATATGGTAAAGCCAAGCCCCTTCTGTCTTTTGGACGAAATTGACGCCGCCCTTGACGAACAGAATGTAGGGCGCTTTGTTCATCTTCTGCGCGAGTTCAGCGACACAAGCCAGTTTATTATAATCACGCATAACAAAAAAACTGTTACAGGCGCCGGTACGCTTCTTGGCGTTACCATGGAAGAGTCCGGTATTACAAAACTTATCGCAGTACGTCTTGAAAATGACGAGCTGGCTTTAGCAGAGAGTCCGCCTTTCCAGAGCGAGCTGTGGGACGCTGACGGCAAATTCGAAGAAGAGGAAATTACACCCGAGGAAGGCAGGCAGCTGCCTGTCGGCATAAATGATCCAAAAAAAGTAACAGAAGATCAGCTGCGTCCGATAAAGTCGAAAAAAAACCGCACGGCGCGTGCATAAAAAAAAGGCGAAGCCCTGCTCCGCCCCTTTCCATATAAAATAATATTCTGTAATTTATCGCGTCGCTGTGTTAAATCTTGTTTGTCTTGAAGAGCTTGTATCCGGTACATTGTACTTTCCAATGCTTTTTTGCGCATTGGTTATTCGCTGTGCCGGCGACGGATGGGTTTTTCCAAAGCCTGAATTTGCAACCTGTATAGTGCTTAACACGTTGAGCATTTCAAGCAAGCCTGCTGGTCTGTATCCTGCGCCGGCTAACAATTCCATTGCGGCATTATCAGCTTCGAATTCCTGCGCCTGTGAATAACCGCTTGTAACCATAGTTTGAATGATAGAGCCGATTGTTTCATCGAACGCTGAAGTTAGTTCATTAACATCCATACCTGCCGCCGCTCCTACTGCCGAAGTTCCGGTAACTAAAATCGCCTGAGTAACACGGCTGGATTTGATTGCTTTAAGGCTGTGCTGTAGCTGAATATGGCCGATTTCGTGCGCTATAACGGCGGCAAGAGCGTCTTCGTTTTGCGCCGCGCGGATTAATCCGCGGGTAACAAAAATATGACCGCCCGGGGTTGCGAACGCGTTTACTTCGTCAGTATCAAGAATGGCGACATGATAGCCGTTAAAAACATCAGGGCGCGGTGAATGAATTACAATGGCGGCGCAGATAAGGTTAAGGTATGAAGTTAACGCCTGATTCCCGTTATAAATTTTATAACTAGTAAGAATGGTTGCGGCTACCGATCTTCCGATGTAATATTCCTGTTCGGGCGTAATATCTTCTGCGGCAGTGCCAATGGCATCGGCGGAATTGCTGATTGCGTTTGCGATATTCTGATCAATAAGCCCCGTAGCTCCGGCTACCTGTGCAAGTATCGAAACTGTTCCGCAGCTTGAAATAACGCATGTTAGGGCAATTAAGACAGAAATAATTATTAATACTTTCTTTTTCATTCTTCTGTCCCTCCGTTAAGCCTTCCGGCCTCAAGGAAGCGTCGTAGTTCATCTTCATTGACTGTTATCGTTTCGACCCTGTCAACTTCCGCAAAATTTAACTCCCTGTGCTGACTGCTGTAAGAACGCTCAACTTCGGCGTTAAAGCCTTTTCCCGCCAGAGCGACTTCGCTGGCTGAAGCGGTGCTCGAGGCTCCCGCAGCTACCTGTCTTGCGGATAAGTTGGCATACGCTGTCCATCCTGTAATTGAAGGATTTCCCGCGCTTCGCACTTCCACATTTCTTCCGCTTACTGATACTACAGTTACGCGATCGCCGTAATTAAGCGTTCCTTTGTTGGATGCAAAAATAAACGTAGATGATTTTAAGGAGACAGTTTTTACAGCAACGTACAGAGTGCCTCCTACTGTCTGCGCCGCCGCAATGCCTGCGGTAAACAGAACAAGACAAAGAATAATAAAAGTTTTTTTCATTTTAACCTCGCTAATTTAAAAAGTAGAACAATTAACTATAATTCTATCCTTAATAATATAACTCTATCAAGATCACTTTTCTGTCAGGTTATCAACTGCGTTATCCCATTCTTCTTCATCAGGCGGCGATTTAATAAATTTCTCGCACCTTAATAAATATTTTTTTGCAGCCTTGTCTTTTTCATTATTTGAATATATTGAGCTGAACAGTTTTCCCGCAGACGAAAAATCCTTTTGTTCATACAAATCAAACGCCTGTTCCCAATTTTTAACCATATCAGAAAGCGCGGGCGGAGCTTCTGCAGCAATATCCAGCAGTTCATAGAGCCGGATAGGCGTGTTTATTCCGACAACTCTGACTTTGCTCAGGCGGCGCACGATAAACTCTTCGCCGATTACATCGCGGGTATACTCGCTGATCAACATTCCCCCTGTGTCATATTGTTTGTTAACGCCTTCAAGTCTTGCTGCAAGATTTACAGCGTTTCCCATAATTGTATAGTCCATCTTGTTGGGAGTTCCCATGTTTCCTACAACCATGTCTCCTGTATTAATGCCGAGCCTTGTGAAAATCGGATATGGATCATTAACGCCGCTTATGATCCCTTTATCCGCCATTGCCGTCATTACTTTCGGCGTAATAAGCCCAAGCTTTAGAGCTTCTGTGTTTAATTCCTTTTCCGCTTTCTTCATATTTACAACGGAGCGGCAGGCAAGAGCCGCGTGGTTTTTCATGTGAACAGGAGCGCCAAAGAACGCGATAATCGCATCGCCTTCGTATTTATCTATTGTCCCCTGATGATCCATTACTATATTGCTTAGTTTTGTCAGATAGAAATTAAGCAGCTCGACAAGCTTTGACGGATCGCCTAATGCTTCCGAAATGGTGGAGAAAGAGCGGATGTCGGTAAAGATCGCTGTCATTTCCCTTTTTTCGCCGCCAAGTTTTAACTGAGACGGATCGAGGATAAGCTGATCAACAACTTTGGGCGAAAGGTACTGCGAAAACGCGGACTTGATAAAACGTTTCTGGCTGCCTTCTGTCGCGTAATTGTAAAGTGTTACAGTGATAAAACCGGCTAATATTCCCGCGATGTATGTTACCATCGGTATCCATAAACTGCCGAACTGATACGCGGCGAATGCGCCGATTATAATTACCGCGACTAGCGCAATAATTCCTGCAACCGACAATGTAATGCGGTTTGAAAAAGTCGTAAGAACCACAACAATAACAACAACCGCAAGAAGAATTAACAGATTCATCACTTCGGAACTTTCGCGGATAAATTCATTCAGAAGCATATTATCAAGCATTGTTATGTGACATCCCATTCCGGGATAAATATCCGCAATCGGTGTATTGAAAACATCAAAAAGCCCCTGTGCGTAAAAGCCGAAAAACACATAGGTGCTGTTGAAATTTTGCGGAGTATAATTATACCATTCTGTTCCCATAGCTGTGCGGTATGTTCCAAACTCAAGCTTTTCGCCTTTTTCATGCGCTTCCGCGCTTAGTAGAATATCCATTGCTCTGTAAGGGTTGTAATAATCAAGCCCCTTCATTTCGCCTTCAATATCTTTTCTGCCTTTAAAACGCAGCAGCGCGTTGCCGTCTTTATCAACAGGGATAATAATTCCTTCCCATTCAATCGAGTTTGTTTTGCTGTTATAGTAAATGTCCTGTCCTTTACCGGAAACCAAAAGCGCCGCGGACGAAAGACTAGGTATTGCTTTGCCGTCAAATAAAGTGAAAGGTTTTAAACGGCGGATAATTCCGTCAGGATCTGTTTTACCTGTGATGCTTCCCAAAGCTCCTGCCGAATTTCTTAGACCCTGAATCGGGAACTGCGCTTTTTCATCAGAGCCGATTCTGAACCGCGCAAGATCATCGCCAAAATTAACAAGATTAAACTGAGGCACTGTTAAGCCGGACGGCCATGATAATGTGTTACCGCTTGTATTACTGAACATAACAGTTTGAACAACATGACCGTAATTTCTTGAAGCCTGAGCGAATGACGCGTCATCTTCTCTTGCGCTTAGTATTTGAATCGCGTCAACTGACGCCTGCGCGTTGTTAAGATTCCTTGCCGCGCTGTCAATTATTTCGCCTTGCTTAGCGTTGAAATACACAGAAGGCTCGGAAAAAATAACGTCAAATATTAACGCGCTGGCGTTGCTTATATTCATGTAATCGACAATTTCGGCGTAAGCCTGTCTTGGCCAGGGCCAGCCCCAGCCTCTTTCTTTTTGCGCCCAGTCAAGACTGTCCTGATCAAGTAAAACAACAACAATTTCGTCTGACGGACGGTTGAAAGTAGATTCCGCCCAGAATCTGACTCTCATATCATAAGATTTATTTTCCAAAAAGCGGAAAACACCGGCTAAATGAAGCGCTAAAACAAATAAAAACACTAAAACCGTTATAATTAAAGAGGCAAGTTTTTTCCCGATTTTTATCTTCTTAATCATATCTCTACCCTTTTTATCTGAAATA
>Ga0209755_10008185_pt1 | contig 11229 bp, 12 predicted proteins | sample TergutCo191P1_FD_187301 | JGI IMG/M metagenome (GOLD analysis project Ga0209755, IMG submission 187301) | Cornitermes sp. P1 segment gut microbial communities from Petit-Saut dam, French Guiana - Co191P1 (SPAdes) (version 2) | ecosystem: Host-associated > Arthropoda: Insects > Digestive system... | reverse complement strand
CTGATGATGGGCGCTTGCGCCCGAAACATGTAGAGTGACTCTGCAGAAATAAAACCTGCACAGTGTTGCATCAAGTTGGTGTTTCATTTGACTTATACTATGATGCACAGAAGCACAAAATTAAAAGTTGCTGCTGCTGCTAACTTCATAACAGATATTCAACTGTGAAACAGCACACAAATAAATAAATGACTTATAGTAATAATACATGTATTACATTAGCTGACTACAGCATAGATTACGAAAAGCTTTTGCACTTGGTGTGACTGAGTAAGTCACAGCTTCATTATTATTGACCGTTACAGTTTTTCAGTGGTGTAGAGCACGAACATTATGGTAGCCCATCATATAATGGGCACATGACTTGTATACTTAACATATCTAATAGATTACGATGTGACGCAGTGCACTTGCTACCTTATCCCAATCACAGCCAGAGAGAAGTTGCGGTGGTGTAACAGTAACTTGCACAAGGTGTGAACGAGACAGAAAACGGTCCGCAGCAAACAAGGGCGGTCCGAGTCCGCTGGTGAGAGGTAGCAGAACTCCATTCAAGCGACGTCCTCCACGTGGTGGGCGATGACTATGAGGATGCAATGGCGGTGGTGGAGAATGACGGCCAGAATGGTAACGCCGTTTACTTTGATAGGGGCCCTCACTCCGAATTAATCCTGGCTGCAAAGGTTGTTGTTGCTGTCAAAAAAATACAAAAATTACAAACAAATGGACAAGGTTATTTTTGCTGTGGCACTATAGACCACATTGGGTCTAGGTTGCCTTATTTTGAAGTTTATGGATCACAAACAATGACACACACACACATACACACAATAAGATTCCTCCGAATGAATGATCAGCTTACCGCAGAGTACGCTACCCCACACAACATACAACAGACACAACAGCAAACATCCATGTCCTCAGCAGGATTCAAACATGCAATCCCCGTAAATAGGTGGCTGTAGACCTAAGCCTTAGACCACAGGGCCACCTGGATTGGCCAAACAACTCTTTACAGTACCGTATTTCACTTACAAGAGCGGTGCCCGTTTATTCAAAAGCAGAGAAAACAACAGACACAATTACACATACCATTGTAACTGCTATAAGTAGGGACATTCTAGTGTTAGGTCATTCTAGTATTACAGATAAAGATTCAGTGCTGAGTTCACAGCAGTCCACTCCTATCTTGAGAAACATGAATCCATGCCAGTCCAACCCACTTCTTTAAGATCCATTTTCAGATTATCCTCCCACTTCAGGTTAAGGTCCTCTGAGTCATCTCTTTCTCTCAAGGGTCCCCTCCAAAACCCTTTATGCATTTCACTTCTCTACTTTACAAACACATTCACTGTGTCTGACTTCAAATTATTCACTTCCGGAAAATCTCCCTGAATTTGTTCAACCACTGTGCTAAGCCAATGTGTTTTACATGTAACATGAATGAGCTGTTTAAGTACTTTAAACATATATAGCAGATATAATAGAAACACATGAAATATATTGTTTGTCCCTGTTGTGCCCACAAAACAGAGAGAATCATTCACAAAATGAGCAACTGTAAAACTAACATAGAAAAACTATCAGTTAATCCTCTTATTATAATAATAATAATAATAATAAACCAACCCGGAATGACTCACATAAAATTGAAGACTAGATAGTGTATGTACAGCATTTGCAGATGGTGAATGCTGATGGAAATATTGTTGCTGTTGATGTTGCTGATGGTGCTGCTGCTGATGACCATTTCCCATAGCAGCATTATGGGCCGGTGTGCCATGTACCTCATGTAGTCGTCTAAACATGATTTCTTTGTATTAATAACATTACCAGTAAAGCACCAACTAAAGTTTAATGGAAATATTTGAAAAATCTCACATCTAGCTACAGTTTCCACACACAATCCTTCTGGGAATCTTACTATACATTATAGACCTCAAGGGACACTGTGATACCAGAACTCCACTAATATTAACAATGTATACCTGAGTGGTGGTGGTGGTAGTAATAAAATAATAGTAGTTACATTAGTTGTGGTAGTGGTAGTAGTGATATGGACCAGGATAGCTCACTCGGTATAGAGACTTGCTATGAGCTGGATGGTCCGGGGACTGAATCCCGGTGGGGGCGAAATTTTCCACACCCGTCCAGACAGGCCCAGGGACCCACCCAGCCTCCTGCACAATGGGCACTGAGTCTTCCCAGAGGTAAAGTGGGCAGGGCGTAGTGTTGACCACCCACCCCATCTAGCGCCGAGGTTAAAGAAAGAGTATAGCTATACCCCCTACTCCCCCTCTGGGCCTTCATGGCCTGTTCTAGGGTGAAATTTACCTTTTTTTTTTGTGGTACTGGTGGTGGTGGCAGTGGTAGTATTAGTATTAGCATCAGTATTAGTAGTAGTGTAAAGGAAACTTCTTTTGGCACAGAAACACTGCTGTCCTGTTCTTTACTATTTGTTTTGAATTAATTTTCATTTTGTTATCTAAGTGAAAACTAAATGCTCATAACACTGAACTCAACCTCCTTCAAATAGTATAAAGACAGCTTCACAGAATAAGCAGCATGACTCAGTGATAAACATGTAATGTTTTCCAGCAATGGTGGGACGACAATAATATCACCTAAAGCAAGCATTCCAATGTGATTTACTGCTGTTATGTGATGGTGCTTAATTTGGTTTCAAGAGGCTCTGGGTCCAAAGAAATGCAGTCAACAAAGTGGAAAAGGGGATAGGAGAAAGAGGTGGAGGAGGAGGAGGAAGAAGAGAAAAGATGAGCTACAATAGGGAATACTCTCTGGTAATGACACACAATGTGATAAAGGTTAATGGTATTTTTTAACAATATATCTATCTAATCACACACTACCCCTGTTTCAGAAAAGAAACCAGTAGTGTTAAGACTTCCCTTAAAACCTGCTTAAAGTGGATAATAAATTCCACACATATCCAGATTCTGACATCACATAAGTCAAACGATTTTGTACCAAATCTAGCATGTTATGATGGGGCGTACATGTTCCATAACAAACATTCTTACCACATCAACAAAGACTTCTCTGCTAACCATAAACTCTGGGGTATAAATACTACATTTGAAATTCAAGTGATCTTGTATGATTTTTGGTCTATAAAATCTCTTGCAACTTCAAGTGATTTCATAATAATTTTCATAATGTACATTCATTCAGAAGCTTGAGTTGCAAGCAAAACTTTAAGTACAGATATTTGCCTTATGATGCTGTTGTCTCATACTATGCAACATCAAACCATAAAAATTATGAATGATGAATTTGAAAAGACTTCTATAGAAATCACAATGGACTACATGCATGTGCAGGCCCAGTATTAGAATACAGGAAAACCACACAACGCCTCACAACAGCTGATGTACTAAGATGGGATTTGAAATGGTTACTTCCAAATACATGATGACAGAGTCTTATAATACATACTGCTTATCATATTTTTTACAGGAAATATAGCTTACTCTGTGGTTTTGGTGAAGTCCCTGTAATAAAAATAACCATTTCATTGCTGTCCATATAATTAGCTACCTGCATAACAAGCAAAAATAAACATGGCCATCTACAGAGACAAGATCATACACACAGTATGTCCAATTTCACAGTGCAAGTTCCAAAACTCTTTGCTTACTTGATTCCTTTAATGTCCGAAACACTAGCGCTAGCCTGGGCATGGTCAGAGTCCTCCTCACCAGCAAGCTGTTCTGAGCTCATGTCTGAAAGTGTGGACTGCCGTGACTGCTGCTTACTGGGGGTAGGCGATCGAGATGAGAAACCAGAGTCAGAACTTGAGTTACAAGACAGATCTGACTTGCATGCCACTTGATCCCGCTGCCCACTTCTCGGTGGTCTGCAAAATGTGCAGAACAGATATTTTAATGTACAAAAGTATTATTGTTCTGAATACTGTATAAACTATTTGCAGTATGAATATCATACAAATATCAGTAATGGAAAACAATGGACATATTCTGTAAGTCTGTCATGCAATTTATGAAAAACATTATTTTTTGCATTCCTGCAAATATTTGAATAAATCAGATTATTTATTACAGCAGTTGCTTCATGTATGTGTTACATGCAAAAGAAAAAAAAAAACAAACAATACAGATGACATGCAAAAAAAAACTTTTGCCCAAGACATTTTACTTCCACTGTGAGCCGGCACCTGCAATAAATCTGATGCTTCCATGTACTTCCTGTCAGTACACTATGTGTTTACCAAAAGATTTTCTCTCCATATCAAATTTAGCCTTGAATACTGCTGTCACAGGTGAACAAGAAAGAACATAAAGGCAGTTTCCCAGGAACAACAAAACAAAATCTCATTTTAATACAGAACATGTGCCACAGACCATCTGCAGACAATCACTGTTGTACAGATTCATATATTTATCTATGTACAATCGACTTTAAAATGCACTTGGACTACATTTTTTGACCAGTAATGGTTGGCATCATCATGCACTCTCACTACAAAGAATGTCACATTTATTTTCAATTTATAAACAGGAATTTGTTACAGTATGTTAAAACAATGTGAAGTATTAGAGATATTATAGAATGTAATGCACAAGCATCTATGTGGTTTCTTATTTATATCAGCATTCAACACTGGGAAGATAGTAATTACACTTTCTGTGGTCTCACAGATGGTGTAATTAATACTATCTTATGTCAATGTTGGTTGTGTGGTAGTATTAGTAAGACGTGCTTAGTTTTCCCCTTTCATTTATTTGTGGTTTGTCAATATGCGGATGGTGGACTGCTGCATTATTTGTAGACAGAATATATGTGCAAGACTCCTGTGTAGGCAGCATATAGAACAGACCTGCCCAACACGTACTTCATGGGAAATATACTGTCCATGACATAGTGTTATTCTGCATGTGGAGACATTTTAAATGGGAATATGTCTTCCAACCCTTTAACTGACAAAATGCCAAAGCAATCTGACAACTTATTAGCAGCTTATTTATGGAGACATACATTACATGACTAATTAATTTTTCTAAAAATGTGCTAAAAATAGTTAACTCCCGAGCTTTGGTTGTGATTTGCATTTTTATACACTGTTACACATAATGTAAACACAAACATATATAATTTAAGTTATTCATTATTACGTCTATTGAATTTTCTGAACTTGTCTGCACTACATGAAAAGTTCAGCAGGCCTTTTTTTGACATTATGGAATTCCTATCAAGCTTCACACACTCATCTGTGCAGCAGCAATTCAAGTACACTTACCTCCCATTACTCTTGTTCCAGTAATTTCTTTTTACTGTTGAGTTATGAATGAAAGGTCGGAAGCCCAGAGGAACAGGGGGTGGCATCAAAGATGGGCTAGAACCATGAAGATTTCCACGATCCCTCCAGCCTCCCTCTCCTCTTCCACCAGGAGGATGACTGTTGTAATATCGGTTGCGGACTGGAGGCATTTCCAGGCCCATTAACTGTAATAACTCCAAGGGGTATCGGTGCTCAAACGGACCGTGACTGTAGCAGCTATCTGACAGAATGCGGTTCTGCCGATTATTACTGTTATTATTATTATTTGTGTCTGAGTAATTATTGTGGTGATGGTGTTGCTGGTGTTGTCGTCCAACAAAATGCACTACCATATGAGGTGAGAACATTGCATGATACATTGCCTTCCAGTCAGGTCTCTTTCCAATTGAACACAATATGGGCTAAGCGTAGGAAATATGATGAGAACACAAACGGAAAAAGATACTTTCCTGTCTCTGGCACCACTGTTCTCTCTAAAAAGCAAAAGCTTGCCTTCTGGGTATCACCACAACTGCTGAGAATGTTCCTTAACACTGTGTATATTTAATGCTGATTCTTTATTTTTGCACGATGTATCACTTGATGCACTTCTTATATCAAGCAAACAGAATTGAATACAAGTATATAACTAACACTTGGGACTAAGAATAATGGTTCTTTTCAGTAATTTTATATCCAGCTTGCAAGAGTCTGCACTTGTGCTACAGATTTTAATGAATCTGTATTTTGCAAAATTCTGTATCTGACATTTCAGTCCTATATCTGAGTGAAAGGTAAAACATTCTTCTGTCTCTGTTTCAGCTGAAGTTGCTACTGCCAGTCTCCTGTGTTCCACTACCCGTATATATCACAGCCTTTATAAAAAGAGGACTGAATTATGGCCCACTGCTTCTTGATATGGCTAAATTATAGATGCATTCCTATTCACTGAAAAATGTACATCTTAATAACATGAAATTGCAAGCCAATACAACAATTATATGCTGTTAAATACATACTAAATGTTTGCTTTTATATAGGGCATTTAAAAAAGCACACAGTTTTTGTTTACTGATTTACTACAGCTTCAGAGCTGTTTAACTATAAGCACTGATATCTTGTCAATACAATAAAAACAAATAAAAAGTATTAAAAGGAGGGTCAATTGTTCTGGGATGTTATGCCATGTCATTGGTTAAGGAGTTCCTGACGTTTTGAGGCATTATAATACCTTCAAAATGCAGGGACAGTATTTCGCCACTGACACAGTGTTTTATCCCAGAAGATTTGTATCTTCACACACACCGTTGTCAGAACATCAAATTTCGTAAATATGCAATACCTTTTCTTAGAGTGATTTCATCGAAACTGCTAAAGATCGTGCTCATTACACCCCACCAATAAAAACAATGCATAGACTTCACAGTGTTTATGTGAGACTTGTGGTTCTCACATTCTTATCCAGATTACAGTCTTAATGGATGTGACGCCCAACACTTTTGTAAAGAGATGACGATGTTTCGAAGGAACCTGCTGACTGGAGGAACGGGGCCCTCCGAATCACAGGTAACAGTAGACCAAACTAACAGGCATCACATACCAAAATATTGTAATTTTGCGGTCCGTGCCCACTTCAATATCTGAAACCTAACGTGCAACATCAAAGCTAAAGCAAATTAACCCCACTCTTCCACGACTTCTACCACCGGTTTCCAACTAATAAACCACTAGCCAAATGTCAATGTATCACCACGTAATAGCCTATAGAAATTTTGAGTTTCTGAAACAGCAAATCACAGTTCTGCATACCGTACACAAATTCAGAAACATAAACTACAGTCATGTATTACATTTTGTTCCAGTGATTCCGTCGAAATGGTCTAACCAGACTTGGCCGGCTTCACGTTATTTACCTGGAACTGAAACGCAAGTGAAGAAAACAACGCACAAAACTATTATGTATACATATGTCAGATGGACGTCCAAATTCAGAACACGCGTATTTAACAGAAATACACACACGAGATTATAAAATGCGTTTTCCCCGACAACTTACCTCTACCTTTCAATTCTCACAAACTGCCGCCATGTTGACCTACCCTAGCGGCTACGAAACAAATGAAGTGATGACAGCGCAGAATTAATGTACAAAATCCGAAAGGAGAGTCACGTACCCCGGACCGGTGTTTTTACATTTATTCAATATTCCCGCCGGCAACAAATAAAGTATCGTACATTGCCCTGTGAATACAATAATTTGCTACGACGCCCTTATATACTGGGAGTGTGGTCACTTTACAAAAATGTCCCTGTGCTTCCGCATAAATTGTACTATAGAGTATGAAAGGAGGTGGGTTTCCACGCCTTGCTAATGTTGACAATAAATGCAAGCGCGTAGTTAGCTTTACTCTCCAGCCGATTTACCCTAAACTGACCATTTTATTTTCCGTGATCAATTCGAGGATGGCGACAGCAGTGAAATATGACGCATGTTACTGTCATGCTTTTTGTATCCTTCAGACATCTTTACTGTTAACTGCTCCTTGAACAGGACTGTTGATGTTGTTGCCATCTCCTGGACGGGAAAGTCTCCGTTCTAGAGAATATTTTCAGGCATACGGAATAATCAGAAAACTAACGAAGGGGTTAAAATTAGTTCGGAATGGGTTACAAAACACAGAACTAAAAGGGTCACGGGTCTAATTTTTCTCATGGTTATTTCATGATTATCTACTGTATAAGTCTTAAAACAAGCTTACCAAACACATAAATACCAATTTGATGACAATACAGGGAAACAATGTTCACTGGATAAACAGAAAGGAAGAATGCACCTACAAATGCACAACATATCAGCTGGTGTTTTTTGGACATCAGTCTGTGTTCCCCAAACTATGCTGTCAGATTCATCACATTTCCCATGAAGTCCATCAAGTGCCCCATGATATACTTCACCTAATACATAAGTTTCATCACCAAGTTATACAGTACTCTCTATGCACAAATACCTGGATCTTCTGTAATTATCGTTGTTGATTACACGTAAATGACATTCATTTCATGAGTATATTAGCTGTAAATACTAAAAAAAGTGTGGTGACACATGTGATACGATCATAGAAGATCATGCACAAGCGATGAATTTCTTGGTACAGAGAGTCAGCCTTATGTTCTTATAATAAAACCGATGAGATACACTAATTTCTCAAATTCATTTTTGGAATAAAACTCTACATGTTTCAGACAGTTTCTCTGTCCATCATCGGAGCCTACAGTGAAAAACTCTTATGATGAACAGAGGAACTGTACGAAACATGTGGAGTTTTATTCCAAAAATAAATTTCAGAAATTAGTGCATCTAGTTGGTTTTATTATAAGAACTTATCATGATGTACAATCACCTGAATGTCAAAGACCAGCCATATGTGTAGACTACCTATGGCATCAATTTGTAGACACCAATGACCATAGGGATCCAGTAATGTTACACGTGGAGCAAAAATGTGGTGTTTGAACGCAAATAAAAATTACAAGTTAACTGTTGCGCTCGGAAAGCATACTGTGACCCAAGACAGGTCCATTATGAGAAGGCAAAAATGTCTGAATTGGCATATGCAGCACTGAATTTTTTTCTGCAAAAGTAATACAATTATTTCTTTTTTATATTTCCTCTGTGAAGTAAGGTAACGCTACCCCATTATCACCTGGACAGGCCCTTAGGGCTCCAAGAGATTCAGGCTCCCAGAACTTCTAGATAATCAGCACATGAAGGTGGTAAGGTTGTCTCTCCTATACACTCCCAGGAGACATCCCTGGTGCTGACTTGTTAGCGGCGGAGTTGACCCCAGGGTCACAATGTGGCTGGAAGGATTAAGTCAAAGGAATATCCCAATGCCCCCACTGTGAAACTAACCCTTGACTTTCTGGCTTGCAGTGTGGTGCCCCAACCAAACCACCAGTACCCCCTCCTCTGGAAAGTGGGATATCTTATCCTGAAGGCCATCCTACAGTTGGATAAATGTGATATTTAGTCATCCTCTACTGCATTACAAACAGCAATGTCACAACATAACTATGGACTCTATCCAAGCAATTTGGGAAAATGTCAATATATTTAAATAAATACAGAGAACTGCAGACTGAGGTCTCCATTCTTCTTATATGTGGTGCTGTGTCACTGGGTAATTGGTTTGTGACATTTGAAGATGGTGTAAGGGTCTCATCTTCAAAGGCCAAATTCATTCTTGGGCAGTTGGACCCTTGAAGAAGACATCATTATTTAATCTTGAAATGTCTGGGACCATTTACCCAGTGAGATGGTACAATGCTCTACTGCTGCTGTAAACTGGAACAGAAATATCAGCAAGTGAATGTGTAAGGGAAACAAAATCGTGGTATTAAAATAAATGTGTACACAATAACAAAAAGCACCATATTTTCTGAAAGAAAATGAAGGTACATTGTATTCTTAAGCCATAAATTATGATCACATATCTCCATGTTGAACAAAAAGCAATACAGAATATTTCCATTTTGAAACAAAATGAGTACTTTTTATTTTCAGCAACAAACACACAGCTAACAAAAATATCATCAGTTAAAGTGATGTCAAATTTGAAAGGAAACATTTTCTAAGTGTAATTAAAAAAAAAAAAAAAAAAAAAAAAAGAAAGTAGTGAACAGGCCAAATAGGTAGAGACTCATATTTTTATAAAAAAAAAGAGCAAGGAAAAAAGAAAGCAGTGAAGAAACAGTCAAATGTTTGAAAACTCATACATATGCATTACAAACACAGTAAGAACAAACTTAAGATGAATGACTGGGACGGTATACAAGTGATACACTCTATTCTTAAATAAACTCCTATTATAAGCATCCTGGCTTTGATTTTAATTAAATGTCCTCACTGTCTCCAGCCACTTAGGAGAGGACTTCACCCTTATCAGAAACAGGACTACAGTATACATATATGTATATCGAACACAATGACACTGTGGAATTTTGCTTATTCAAGTCAGGATGTAATACCCAAATGTAACCCAAAACATATCCAAAAAAGGAAATGAAACACATTTAATGACGGAAAGTGATCAGAGAAACTTCCTGATAAGTTTCATGTGTCATGCCACCATAACAGTTGGTGGCATTCAGCATTATAACATTTTCATATAGCCTTGACACAATTTCACACCAGTGTAAACTTGCAACCCTGAGCACTGTGTGAAGCATGAATACACATCACAACCATTTGGTCTTGCTAAATACTGTGATCTGTAATTCATCCAACAAATTTCTCCTTTAGTAAAATCACAAACCTATGAAGTTAATCCTACCTTCAACCAAACTGTTTTGTATTTAACACATGTGTAACATTAAATTACTGATAACTCATCAATAACATTTAAACGATACACATGAAACGTTACCTTATTTCCTACAAATCAATTTGTATTTATTTGACATGTCAATACTACACAGTTATTTAAGTATCAACACAATGTGAATATATGTGTGTTTGTGAATTTAGCCACAACAAGTGTCATCTGTGATGGAGATAACTGTCCCTGAGCTCTGGAAAATACTGTTATCAGCTTGTTGACATATGGTCACTGTATAACTGCCACAGTCTGCATTAAACTAGGAATGTTGTGTGATCTCTTATATTAACAGTAGCCTGCAGACACTTAATGGATTGGTGAAATGCATTCAACTAAATAACATATTCATTTGCAACACTCCTGCAGGGTGTGTCATGAAAGAAATGCTTCTGGAAGTTCTATATAAAACATCTTACGTCAATGTTTGTTTCTGCTGGTCAGTAGAACAGCAGGGGGAAGAAGAAGAAGGGGAAAAAAGAAAGAAAGAAGAAAAAAAAACTAACTAACTCAAGATCTGGATGACACGAAAATATGAAAACATGTTGGTCACAG
>Ga0209755_10008184_pt1 | contig 11229 bp, 10 predicted proteins | sample TergutCo191P1_FD_187301 | JGI IMG/M metagenome (GOLD analysis project Ga0209755, IMG submission 187301) | Cornitermes sp. P1 segment gut microbial communities from Petit-Saut dam, French Guiana - Co191P1 (SPAdes) (version 2) | ecosystem: Host-associated > Arthropoda: Insects > Digestive system... | reverse complement strand
ATATAGCCTTTTCTATAGCCTCGCATACTACCTGTTCTATATTTTTGGCCACCGCCTGATAGAGCCTGTCCATTTCCCTGGGAAGGGCAAGGGGATTGATAAAAAGTTCATGAATTTCCACTTCCAAGGCATTGGCGATGCGCTCGACAAGCTCCATTGCGGGGTAATTCCGGCCTATTTCCATCATGGCGATATGATGGGTCGAAACATTCACTCTTTCGGCCAGTTTTTCCTGGGAAAGGCCGCTGTTTTTACGGTATTTCCTTAGATTATGGGCAAAAATCTCTCGAAGAGTAGACATGTGATTACCTTCTTGGTAATGATAAACGCTTTCTCCTGCTTGACTAATTACATATGACATACTATAATGTTACCTCATACATAATAATTGTGGTTCCATTGGAGATAGATGGGATCCTAGGGACAACCTGTTTTTGTGTAGATGAACCCCTGCAAACCTGTTTCGGCGGTGGCAAGGTTTCCCATAAGTACCTCGTCCTTCTAAACAGGCTAAGTTGCGTGTATTTAGGGGATGTCCGTTGTATGAGGGAACACGCAGAGGCATGAAATATTGGGAGAATATTTTGAAAAAATATGTATTTCTTATATTGCTGTTTTGTCTTGTGCTGTCTGTGCTACCCGCGCAGGAAGCGCTTTTGTCCGTCGAGGAAAGATATTACAGTTTTCTATCTTTGCGCGGCTTGGTGGATCGCCCGACGCTAAATTTCCGTACCTTTTCGGATTCAGTTTGGGCGGTAGATGAATCGGCAGATCACCCTTGGGCGAACAAGAACATGGGGACATGGCATGATTTATTTGCAGGCTTTCGCGCAAGGATTTACGGCCCCGACCTGTTCATGTCGGTGAACACTGCGGTCCCTTTTGGGCAGAATGACGGGGTTTTGTGGCAGGGGCGCGGGTTCAACGCCATGTTCAGGGGCGGCGTGCGCTTTGAGGGGCACGGGCTTGAACTTACCGTGTTGCCGCATTTCGCGTTTTCGCAGAACGCGCATTTTGAAATAATGCCGTCTGTTTTCGAAAACGAGTTCGGCTATTTTTGGGGATACGGCGTGGATGCTCCCCAGCGTTTCGGTGACAGGTCTTTTTTCGATTGGGACTTTGGCGATTCGGAGATCCGCTACACATGGAGAACCTTGACGGTTGGTTTTGGAACCCAGGCAATCTGGCTTGGGCCGTCGTACTTGCATTCGATTCTGCATTCGAACAATGCCCCAGCGTATCCCAGGTTTGATATAGGACTGCGCCGACAGCGCGTTACTCTGCCTTGGTTGGGTTGGCATATTGGGGACGTGGAAGCGCGGCTATGGGTTGGGCGACTTACCGAGTCCGATTTTTTTGACAGTGATGATTCCAACAATCACACAATGTTTCACGGTCTTGCCCTTGCGTATGCGCCGTCGTTCCTGCCTGGGTTGACCTTGTTTGCGAACCGTGTCGCGCTTGTACCGTGGGCCTGGGAGAATCTGCGGTTTGTTATTCCCAGTCCGGATAATACTATTGAGGATCAGAAAGCATCGTTTGGGTTTTCATGGCTTTTTCAAAGTGTGGGATTTGAGGTATTTGGCGAGATTGGTATCGATGATTTTCCAGGCGGGTTTCAGTCTTTTTTCACGCCAATCCAACATTTTTTTCTATGGGCTAGGTATCCGTATCGTACATTGGTGGCAACAGTTGGGGCAAGAAAAGCTTTTACAATTTCAGAGGAACGTAATATATCTGGACAACTCATATTTGAGTGGAGCCACATGGAAATGTCAATGGACTTTATGTTTCAATGGCCTTATTCATTTTATTTTCATCATCAGTTAATCCATGGGTATACTAATAGGGGACAATGGTTAGGCAACGCATTCAACCCTGGCGGAAATGCCCAATACTTGGAATTCAGGGTGTTCTACCCAATGGGCACATCTTCCATTTTCATTCATAGATATAACCCCGATAACAATTATATCTATCAATATGCAATATGGACTACTCCCAATGACTATGATCATAACACATTTCTGCGGTCGTTCAGGTCTAATTTTGTGGTAGGGATAACGACATACTATAGATTTACGGAAAGCCTTGGTATCGGGGCCAAGCTGGCTTACAATTTGATTATTGCCCCATTTTATTTTCACAACCAAGTACGTCCTAGAGACGAAGACTTCATGCATAATTTTCATTTTTCCATAACCGTAAGATATACATTTTGAGGATAATGTGACAAGTAGTTCGGCAATACCAATAGTTTTTTCAGCCAACAATTATTATGTTCCATACATGGCGGTGACGATTCAGTCTGTCATGGAAAATGCCAGTCAGGATCGACAATATTCTATTTATATTCTCCACCAAGAAATCAAAAATGATAACATGGAATTGTTAAGAAAGCAAGTCTCTTCCTACCATCAATTTTCAATAGAATTTATTAATGTGATGGAATATATCGATAAATATGATCTGTTTGTTTCAAGGCATATTACCGTAGAAACATATTTCAGACTGTTGATTCCAGAACTGTTAACTAAATACGCCAAAGCTATTTACCTAGACGGTGACATGATTTGTTGTACAGATATTGCCAAATTGCTTGACATTAATATTGAAGGGTATTTGTTGGCATCGGTTCGTGATACTGCTGTTGCTTTGTATTATAGCAAATTAGAGGAAGAATATCTAAAAAGTAGACATCAGGTTTTACTAAATCTAAAGGATCCTAGTACATATTTTAATGGTGGTATGTGCATTTTTAATATCAAATTGTTTCATGATGCAATATCAACGGAAGACCTTTTTAAACTTGCTGCATCACGGAAATGGGAAGTTCATGATCAGGACGTATTGAATTATCTCTCGGAAGGGAAAACACTTCTGTTGCCATATCACTGGAATTACATGCCTATGCCTTTTTCAGAATACTTACCAAAATGTTTGAGTGATGAATATAATGATGCCAAGCAAACCCCAAAAATTATCCATTATGCGGTAAAGCCATGGAATTGTTATGGTTATATAGATAATTTTGAATTGTTTTGGAAGTATGCTACACGAACGCCTTTTATAGGTGTCATTATAGGGCGCATGAAAGTGAAAGAATTTATATCCAATAAATCATTTAAAGCTAGGGTACTGTCAAACATAAAACGTAGGAATGGACTTGGTATACGGTTTGTATTGTTGGATTGTATAAAGGCATTGCTTTTTCGCGATAATATACACAAAGGATGAATACATGAATATTTTATTCCATAGTAATCAAATGAGCGAACGAGGAACGGAGGTCGCTCTCTTCGATTATGCACAAGGTAATAGAAACATTTTAGGAAACAATTCTTTTATTGCCGTACCAAGTGATAGGGTATTCGATTCTAACATATTACATAAATTTGAACAAAATTTTCATGTTTTCTTATATGTATCGCAAGGCCAATTGCATGAATTTGTGGAACAAAATAAAATAGACTTGATATACAAGATAATAAGTGGAGGGGAAGACACCGCAATTTTTCATGACAAAATTCCCCACTTTATGCACTGTGTATTTTCTACTAAATCAAGGCACGGAACGTTTTACAGTCCTATATCACCGTTCCTTAACATATGGTACAGGACATCCTATCCAGTATTACCGCATATAGTGAAAAAATTTCACGGAAGCAACCAAACATTCCGAGATGAGTTAGGTATTCCGCACGATGCCGTTGTTTTTGGCGGATATGGTGCGGAAGATAAATTTGATATTCCATTTGTGCACGAGGCAATAGTAAAAGTAGCCAAAAAAAGAAACAATATTTATTTCTTATTTATGAACTTTAAGTCATTCATTGATGTAAGTAAGGAGAACATCATTTTCTTGCCTAAAAATACTGATATGGAATATAAGGAAACATTCATCAATACCTGCGATGCAATGATACACGCACGTAGTGATGGGGAAACATTTGGGCTCTCTGTTGCCGAGTTTTCGGTTAAGAATAAACCGATTATTACTTGGTCTCCAATTTTTTTCAATAACACAAAATTATATTTAAAGTCAATTGCAAAAAAAATACTAAGAAAAAATTATATTTATGCTAAAGCACATCTTGGTTTTTTGGGGGAAAAGGCAATTCGCTATACATCGGAAAGAGATCTGATAGATATTTTTCTTAATTTCAGGGAAAAATATTTTCAGGATATTAATTATGATTGCTATTCTGAACTTTTCAGTGAAGAAAAAGTAATGCGTATTTTTGAAGCCATTTACAGTAAGGTGATTTAAAGAGAAGGAAACGACATGAGACTTTTTGTATACTATCGTATATCCGATAAGGGTAGGCCGAAGGAAAAATTGGCAAATGGGAACAGGTTTTTATGCTTACAAAACGCTGTTAAAGAATTTGGTGCAGAAAACATACACGTCATTGCGGATAACTGCGGGGATGAAACACTCGGCTTTATCCGTTCTTTTACGGAGCAGGGATTAACCGTGGAGGAAACATCATTAGGCAATTCAGGTTCTTTTATGTACATGATAAACAGCATAATAAAAAAACATGAGCCGAACGATTTTGTTTATCTTCTTGAAGATGATTACCTTCATTTGCCAAATTCAAAAAACATAATTCTTGAAGGATTGGAAATAGCGAATTATGTGACATTATACGACCATCCAGATAAGTATATTTTTGCCGAAAATGGTGGCAACCCTTTCAACTATAAAAAATTACAAAAAACACGATTGTATTTAACAAAAAGTTCTCATTGGCGCGAATGCAATTCAACGCCTATGACATTCTCTTGCAAAGTGCAAATATTAAAAGATGATTACAATGTATGGGAAAAGCATACCACAAAAAATACAATTCCAAGTAGTTTTTTTACTTTTACGGAACTAACGCAAAATAATTTTTTTGATATGTTTTTGCTTTTCTTTAGGTTCAAAAGGAAACTCTTTCTAATATTATTGCGTAATCAATTTTGCAGAAAGAAAATGAGAAAACTTATTTCTGCATTGCCCGCTTGTGCAACCCATACAGAGACCCAATTCCTTTCACCGATCATAGATTGGATAAAAATAGAATAGTAAAAATCAAGGATGACGAAATGTTACCTATTAAGATTGGTTTTTTAGTATCGTATGATTACAGACTTCTAAAGTATTCTCTTCCTCCAGTTTATGATGAGGCCGATAAAATAGTGCTAGCAATCGATAAAAAAAGACTTACATGGGCTGGCAATAAATTTAGTATAGAACCCAGTTTTTTTGAATGGGTTAAATCGATAGATACAAAGAAAAAGATAGAAATTTATGAAGATGTTTTTTATCGAAAAGGCTTGTCTGCAATAGAATGTGAAACACAGGAACGCAATATGCTTGCCCAGTACATGGGTGAAGGTGGATGGCACCTTCAGATAGACAGTGATGAGTATTTCGTATCTTTCTCCGATTTTGTGCATTTTCTGCGTAAAATAGAAAAGGGAAACCGTCCAATAGATGTGCAGGTCCAGTGGGTTGTTATTTTTAAAAAGACTTCTAGTGGATATTTGATTGTGAAAAATGGAGGAGGGTATATTTCTTTAGCTACGACATCTCCTGAATATATTATTGCTCGCAGAGTTCAGAAAATGAAACAATATTTTTACCATCAGCGAATTTTGCATGACAGTTGTGCCAGAGATGAACATGAAATGATCACCAAACTAAAAAACTGGGGTCACAACTCAGATTTCGATACTGATGGTTATTTTCATTATTGGAAGAATATTAATGAAAAAAATTATATGTTTGCGCGAAATATACATCCAATCAATCCAGAATATTGGCAGGGTTTAAACCATATAGAAGGTACCAACATTGAAGATTTATTAGAACATGCAAAAAAATATAGCGCGTTACTAATGTCTTCAAAACCACTTCGTAAAATTGATAAATATGTGACTCTTTTTACTCCTCCAATAGTTACAAGATTATTGCTGAAATTACGTAATAATTGAAACGGAGATGATATACACCTGCAATATATAAATATTTTCTTACATAAAAATAATTTCTTGCATTTGAAAAATTGTGATACGGAGATAATAATAGGAGATATACATAATATATTAACACCTTTTATTTCGTTTATTATAACCGTATATAGGCGTAAGGAATATATTCACGAAGCAATCAACAGTGTACTACATCAAAAAAATATTGATTCTGATTATGAAATTATAGTTCTATACGATGATCCTGATGGGAACATGGCAGAGTTTGAAGTTTATGGGAACACGAAAAATATTTTTATTTACCGCAACCGTAGCAATTTAGGTTTATACAACAGCGTAAATCTTGGTGTAAGAATAGCACGGGGAAAATATGTTTCCTTTCTTCATGACGATGATATTTTGTATCCAGAATATTTATCGGAGCTGAATAAATTTATTAATAACAATAAGCAAAACCCAAAATGCATTCTTGTAAATCGTGATATAATTGGCTTCCCTGCAAAACGGTCTATTCACAATAAAACCATAAAAGCCATAATCCCTTTTATCTTTTGGCCATTTTTTCTTCTCCGATTCTTGTTTAGAAAGTCATACAAAATAATTACCTTAAAAGAAGGTTTAACTTATATTTTAAGCAATATATATAAAGCTCCCTCCTGTGGAACTTTGTTTGAACGTGAATCTTTTTTAAACTCGGGTGGATTTGATCAAAATTTTTGGCCCGTAAGTGATTACTATTTTTTTTTGAGGTTCAATAAGGAGACTCCCGTTTATATGTTACGAAAAAAATTAGCTTGTTACCGTTGGTTTGATAATTTATCCCAAAACAAATCCGTACAATATGCAGGGTTTGAGCATCTATCGGTATTTTTTAAATCGATACAACCAATAGTTTCTGTCAATAAGTATTTTTCATTTTTTATTAATGAAATATTGTATGCCAAATTTCTTATGGTAAAAAGAGAATATCGTAATGAAGTTATAGACAAGTATCCCGAATTAAAGCAACGAAATAAAATTAAATGGGTGATATTCAAATTGTATAATATTGGGTTCCGTTTTTTTCACGATCTTATTATTTAAGAGGGCTACAGATGAAAAACATCCTTTTTGATCTAACTTCCATACAACCAGTTTCAGCTTCAGGTACTGATTTTCATGGAGGTGGAAAATATGCAAAAACAGTCTTTTACAGGCTTTGCGATATGTTACCAGATAATACACTGATGGAGGTCTTCTTCGACCCAAACCGAAGTATCGAAAAGGCCATATTAGAAACCTGCCAGGTAAGGCAATTTAAGGTGCATCAGTGCAGGGGTAATGAGGATTTAAGTGAATTGTTGCATTATGGAGCGTATGATACATTTTATTCTGCTCTACCTTACTCGTATATCAATATTGTAGTGCCTCCAAGTACAAAATTTGTTTATACAGTTCATGGGCTACGTGATTTAGAACATCCAGCAGACAAATATGAGTTAAAATATAAAAAGGTAAACATAAAAATAATAATTAAACACATATTGTTTTTATTGTTTCCATCATGGTGGAAATCAAACCGAACTAAACAAAGAAGGAACCGATATAATTCTTTGTTTTCTTTAACGGAAAATCAAACTATCATAATTGTTTCGAACCATTCAAAGCATGCGATTCGTTATTTCTTTCCAAATATAAGTGATTCAGAAATTAGAGTCTTATATTCACCTGAAAAACAGTATAACCCCGCCGATACTGTTGCTAGCCAAATATTACATACATTGTCCTTGCAAGCGGGAAAATACGTCTTTATGATTTGTGGGGACAGAAGTGAAAAAGGAGCTTACAGGGCATGTAAAGTATTGGATAAATTAATTAGGCTCAATAAAATTCCAGAAGACATTAGAATTCTTGTTTTGGGTGTATCTTACAGAAAATCATATCAAATACTCACCAAGAATAGCAAAAGGTTTGAATGGTGTGATTATGTTTCCTCTATGGAACTTGAAATACTCTATAAGAATGCTCACCTTTTTATATACCCTACACTCAATGAAGGTTTTGGTTACCCACCGCTTGAGGCTATGAAATACGGAACTCTTTGTGCTTGTTCTGCTAATTCCGCAATAACGGAAGTCTGTGGTGATGCCGTGATTTATTTTAATCCACATGATGAGACAGAGATGGGCATAAGAATCATGCAGGCTTTTGATAACGAAATTCGAATGGAAAAGCAAGAAAAGATGTCTGCCCGTTGTCGATTCATTGGAGATAAACAAAAAAAGGATCTGGACTTACTGATAAAGGAAATAATACCATGAAATATGTTTATGTCCTGACAAGTTCCGAATACGATTTTTATTACGAGCAGTTTTTTCTTTCTCTTACTTCTTTGCGTTTATATAATCCATATGCGCACATCACAGTTTTAATAGATTCAAAAACAAAAGAAGGCTTAACTGAAAAACGCTCTGGATATGAACATATTATTTCGGAAACAATTACAATTACCGCACCACAAAAATTTTCCCAGAAAGAAATTTCCAGATGGATAAAGACATCCATAAAAAATTATGTCACGGGGGACTTTCTTTATATAGATTGTGATACTATCGTTACTGGAGTAATTGACTGTAATTTCCCATTGAGTATTACTGTGGGTGCAATTCTTGATACACATGTTCCTCTTTTAAGGCACCATCTGGCTACTCATTTCGAAGTTGAAGATAAAACGTTAAAATTTGTCTCTGCATTAAGAACAGGAATACGCTATAATGGCGGAATAATTTTTTGTCGTGATACACCAGAAGGAAATGATTTTTTTTCAAGGTGGCATTCCCTTTGGCTCTATAGCAATCAAAAAGGCATTAGTCAGGATATGCCAGCATTAAATCAAGCAAATCACGAGATGAATGGAATAATAGCCCAATTACCAGGCGAGTGGAATTGCCAGATAACTCATAATGGGCTTCCTTTTTTACCTAATGCGAAAATAATACATTATTATGCTACAGCATTTAATTTTGTCGATTGCCCCTACTTGTTGGGGACGAGAGCTGTTCTTACTGCTGTAAAAAAAGCAGGGGTGATTCCATCCGAAATTATGGAGTTATTAAAGAAGCCAAAAAACGCTTTTCAGTTAGATTCAAGGATTATCTCTGAAGAAGCAAAACTTGATGTAATAAATAGTAATTTATTTTCGTTTTTATTAAGAATCAAGAGAAAAAAACCAAAACTATTTGATACTATTAATTCCAGCGCTGCTTATTTATTGTCGCGATTTAGATCTTAGGAAATAGTTTATATGTCTATAACAATTGCAATTGATTGTAGAATGATAAATGCAAGCGGTATTGGGGTATATCTCCAGGGGTGCCTACCTTGGTTTATCCAGACTAAAAATAATTTTCTGTTAATTGGAAAGTATACACAATTACAGAATTTTGTTTCGAATGAAAATGTAATAATTATTGACTGTGATGTAAAATGCTTTTCAATTAAAGAGTTACTATTTTTTCCCTCAAAAATAATAAGCAGAATCAATAAAGCAGATGGTTACTATTCTCCCTTCTTCAATATTCCTCAAGGAATAAAGGTTCCCATATATACCACTATCCATGATATTATTTTTCCTGATATGGTGAATCTTTTCACGAAGGCTGGTCTTGTTGCTCGCATGTGGTTTTTTCGTAGAGCATATAGTAAATCTTGCAAAATTTTTACCGTATCAGAATTTTCAAAATCAAGAATCGAATATCATCTGGGTAGCAAAAAATGTATTATCGTTACGTATTCTGCAATTCGGGGTAAATTTATTGATCGTTGTAAAAATATAGAACATATGTCTAAGAAAAAATATATTATATTTATTGGTAACATAAAAAAACATAAGGGTCTTGATTGTCTACTAGAAGCCTTTCGTTTAGCGAAAGATAAAGGATTGACACACCAGCTGATTTTAATTGGTGCAAAAGATAATTTTCGTAGTTCAGATAATTCTATCTTGCAAAAAATAGGATCCATGGGCGATTCCGTTTTGTTTACGGGCCATGTTTCTGATGAGGAATTAATGAAGTATCTTTCCCTTGCGGCATTACTTGTGCAACCATCTCTTTATGAAGGTTTCTGTATTCCTCCACTTGAGGCTATGGTTTTAGGGACAAAAGCACTTATTTCCGATATTCCTGTATTAAGAGAAATCTATGCTGATTTTCCAGTGACATTCTTCAATGTGGGAGATTCAGTTGACTTGGAAAAGAAAATGTTGGAATTGTTACACGATGCTCCCCCAACTTTTATCACTCTATCCGATGAATTGATGTCAAAGTATACCTTTGAGAAGACTGCATTAAAAATAATGGACCATTTGGAGGGAAAGCCACAAGAATTATGAAGGGAATTATACTGGCTAGAGGCTCGGGGACAGATGCTCCTTCACGGGATACGCGGGCGTTTTAGCGTTGGGGAGGGCCCCACTTTCGTCTAAGCCGACGCGCTTTCCCTTAGGAATCCTATTCAGCTTTCCGGCAAACTCCGCGCGTTTCTCCTCGGACTTCTCGCGATATGTAAAGGATTTTTGAAAGTGTACCCTGTATCCTTGTACTCCACTGCATGCTTTTATTGGCAACATTTTTATGAAGATTATAAAATTAAACTAATATACCTACGACATGGCATAACGTGAAATTTGTTTCAGAAACAGGAGGTTCAATGTGAAAATCGATCCGAAACCAATGGGGAAGCCACTGCTCCTGCTATGCTTTCTGACGCTGGGATTCAACCTGTACGCGGAATCCGCGCCCATCCCCGATCGAACGGAATCCGCGTTCGAGCTGCAATTGAGAAGGGAAATTATTCTATCGACCTTGGCCGCGGGCGTGTTTTTGGGATCGTTCCTGACAGATGAATCATTAGAAATGCCAAATCTGAGTAAAGATGATGTCAATTTCATTGACAGACAATTAATGTTTCACTATAGATTCGATGTTGTTCGCATTATTCTAAGCCCTGTGCTTAGCACCATGCCAGTAATAGTTCCGATAGCCTTGGCTGGAGGGATATTAAGTAATTTTAGTATATGGCTGACATGGGGCGTTATGTATGCCCAGGCGGCAGCTTTTACCTATGGAATACGCCAAGCTATGGGAAGAATGATAGATAGAAACAGGCCTTACCAATATTTAGTAGATTGGGACAGACCGATTCGAGCCAGCAGCTTCCCTTCTGGCACAACTGCTATGGCTTTTATGCCAGCTACCTTTCTAAGCG
>Ga0209755_10008183_pt1 | contig 11230 bp, 11 predicted proteins | sample TergutCo191P1_FD_187301 | JGI IMG/M metagenome (GOLD analysis project Ga0209755, IMG submission 187301) | Cornitermes sp. P1 segment gut microbial communities from Petit-Saut dam, French Guiana - Co191P1 (SPAdes) (version 2) | ecosystem: Host-associated > Arthropoda: Insects > Digestive system... | reverse complement strand
AACCCGGTTTCGAGAGAATGCCCAAACTCGCGCACGCATCCCCGGTTTTCGCCGGGCGCACCCGCTAAATCTTCGCCCGGTGGAAAACTTTTTTGCCCTTTTGCACCAGAATGAATCCGTCTTTTGCATCAGCACCGGAAACGATTCTCTCGTGAGAGTCCACTTTTTCGTCACCTATTTTTATGCCGCCCTGGGCTATCAAACGCCGCCCCTCGCCACGGGAGGGGATAAGGGCGAGCTTTTCCAAAAATTCGATAATATTCATTCCCTCTGCGGGGATGGAAATTTCCGTCGTTGGCATATTTTCAAGGTTGCCGCCCCCGGCAAACAAAGCCTTTGCCGCCGCACGTGATTTCGAAGCCTCTTCCTCGCCATGCACGGTTTTTGTGATTTCATATGCGAGAATATCTTTTGCTTCGTTCAATTTTTGACCTTGCCATCTCGCCATTTCCGCAATTTCTTCCAGTGGCAAAAACGTGAGAAGTTTCAGGGTTTTTATCACGATGCCGTCTTCCACGTTGCGCCAGTACTGGTAAAAATCGTAGGGCGAAGTTTTTTTCGCATCCAACCAAATTGCGTTTCCGGCGGATTTGCCCATCTTTGAACCATCACCGGCGGTTAGCAAGTTAAACGTAAGCCCATACGCCTGTGCGCCGTCAATTTTTCGGATAAGCTCCACCCCTGCAATAATGTTGCTCCATTGGTCGCTGCCGCCAAGTTGCAACACGCAACCATGCTTGCGGTACAACACCAGAAAATCGTAAGCCTGCATAAGCATATATGTGAACTCGAATGCGGTTAACCCATCACCCAGGCGAGACTTGTAGCATTCCGCCGTAAGCATTTTGTTTACGTTAAAGCAAACGCCGTAGTCTCGCATAAACTCCACCAGTTTCAAATCCAGAAGCCAGTCGTTCTCCTCCATTAGAGCCTTGCCCTCGCCGTACTCCACAAAGCGGGCAAACTGCGCCTTAAAACAGGCGATGTGATGCGCCACGGTTTCACGTGTCATTACACTGCGCATATCGTTGCGACCGGATGGGTCGCCAATCATGCCTGTGCCGGTGCCCATTAGGGTGATAAGACGATGCCCGGATTTTTGCAAATGTGCGTGCGCCATAAGCGTAAGCAAATGCCCGGCGGTAAGGCTATCGGCGGTAGGGTCGTACCCCATGTAGAACGTGAGTTTCTCACGCCCCATTAACTCACGAAGTTCGTTTTCGTGGGTACACTGCGAAATAAAACCACGTTCCTCCAAAATATCATATGCGTTACGCATTTTGTTCAACCTCCCGCATTGCAAGCAGTGTTTCGTTCATCAGTTCGTCCAGCTCCCAGCCTAGTTTTTCTGCGCCCAGGCGTATTACGTCACGAGAACAGCCGGCGGCAAATTTTTTGTCCTTAAATTTTTTCTTCACGCTGGAAAGTTCCATGTCCAGTGTGCTTTTGCTGGGGCGCATCAATGCCGCCGCCCCAATAAGCCCCGTAAGCTCGTCCACGGCAAAGAGAATTTTCTCCATAATATGCTCGGGTTCGTGTGGCGTTTTTGTCAGCCCCCACCCGTGCGACATTGCAGAAGCGATAATATCGTCCGAAACGCCCTCGTCACGCAAAATTTCTACGCCTTTCACGCAATGTTCCTCCGGAAACTGCTCGAAATCCGTATCGTGAAGCATCCCAACTATGCGCCAATGTTCTTCTCTGGTCGGGTCGTGTTTTTTCGCAAAATAGCCCATTACGCCAGAAACCGTTTGTGCGTGCTGGATATGAAAAGGCTCGGTGTTGTATTTTTTCAAAATAGTTTCGGATTGTGCCAGCGTCATGCAAATCTCTCCTTGGCGGCAACTCCGCCGCATTCTATAGCAGAAACAAAAAGGTGGCTGTTACGAATTTCGCAACAGCCACCTCCTCTTTTTGTTGCGCAGGACGAACCCGGCTTCGTGAGAATGCTTACAATTGAAGACGTTCCCCCGTAATCGGGTGCGCACCCTGCGTGCGCTGGGCGGAGAAGGATTTGAACCTTCGAAGTCGATGACAACAGATTTACAGTCTGCCCCCTTTGGCCACTCGGGAATCCACCCTAACGGCGAAAATATTAACACAGCATGGACACGATTGCAAGGGAAAGTTTTAAGAACTTTTCCTACCGTTGCCCGGGACTACTATACTCCGAATTTTTTAAGCCAGTAATTGACTTGCAGAAAGTATGCAATTGTTTGCGGGGTTGTCATAAGTTGACCGTACCAGGGCGTTGGGTTTTCGGCAGACAGCAGATTTTCCAGCGCAGTTTTGCAAACGAAGCGCAAAACGGGTGCGGCAGGGTTTGAGATAACCTCACGCAACCTTGAAGACACCGCCGCCAAATATGCGGGATTGTGGGTTTTGGGGTACGGGCTTTTTTTGCGCCACAAAACATCATCGGGAAGAAGCCCTCGCATTGCTTCACGCAACAGCCCTTTCTCCCGCTTGCGGTAATCCTTCATCTCCCACGGCACGCTGTACAAATACTCCACAATTCGGTAATCGCAAAACGGTACTCGCACTTCCAGCCCGCTGTACATACTCATTCGGTCTTTGCGGTCAAGAAGCGTTTGCATAAACCACTGCAAGTTTAGGTTCACCATTTCTTTCATGCGGCGTTCGTGAGAAGAATTTTCGGGCAAAATATGTGCGTGCCGGATGGTTTTTTCGTAACGCTTGCGCACGTAATCGGAGGTGTTAATTTCTGCCGCAATTTCACTGCGCAAAAATTCCCTGCGAGAATTTTTCATCCACGGAAAACCGTCGTGCATAAGAATTTCCTTGTCACGATACCACGGATAACCGCCAAAAATTTCATCGGCGCACTCGCCGGATAATGCAACGGTAACATGATTTTTCACCTCTTTGCAAAACAAAAGCAAGGATGCGTCTATGTCTGCCATGCCGGGCAAGTCCCGTGCGTCCACGGCAGGCTCGATGGCGGAAACCAACTCGTCGGTGTCAATCTCTACACGATGATGTTTTGCACCCAAAAATTCATTCATTTTGTCGATAAAAATATCATCGGAATCGGGCTGAAATTTTGATTTTTGAAAATGGCGGGCGTTGTCCTTATAGTAGACGGAAAATGTGTGCAAATCCTCGCCCCGTTCACGGAAGCGGGCGTTTGCCACGGCAGAAATTGCACTTGAATCCAGCCCGCCTGAAAGGAATGTTCCAAGGGGAACGTCGGAAACAAGCTGGCGTTCGATTGCATCAAGGATTAGGCTTCGTGTTTTCTCCACAGTTTGCGAAAAATTATCCGAATGGGGTTTATCCGTGGGTTTCCAGTACTTGCGCAGGGTTAGTTCTCCGTTTTTAAGCACACCGCAAAAAGCGGGCGGAAGTTCCTCCACGTTGCGAAAAACGCCGCAACCCGGCGTTCGCCCCGGCCCCAGCAGCAAAATTTCTGCGATAGAATTTATGTCAATCTGCGGCGGCACGGCAGGATGTGCGAGAATTGCTTTAATCTCCGATGCAAACACGAAAGTCCCGTCTTTCTTCACGAAAAAAAACGGCTTTACGCCAAGCCTGTCACGGGCGATAAATAGCTTTCCGGTAACATTTTCCCAAACGGCAAATGCAAAAATACCGTTTAGGCGCATCACGCAGTCTTCGCCCCATTCCAAATATGCGTGAAGAAGCACCTCCGTATCGGAATGACTGCGGAAGCTGTGTCCTTTTTGCAAAAGCTCACGGCGCAAATCTTCCGTGTTGTAAAGTTCGCCATTGTACACAAGGGTGACTTCGCTTTCATCGAAAGTCATAGGTTGCTTTCCGTTTTCCGGGTCAACCACACTTAACCGTGTATGCAAAAGCGTTGCGTGTGGGCTTGTGTAAATGCCGTCAGCATCCGGTCCTCGCCGTTTTAACGCCGCTTGCATTTCACCCCACACAAATTGATTTTCTCGAATTGGCTCGTGACTTATTTCCCCTGCAAACCCGCACATAATCGTCTCCCGTTTTAGAAGTTGTAAGACAGCTTCTTATTTTTGTATATTGTATTTTATGCGGGTGCAGTTGTGTATGTTCACCCGGGGCGTGTTCTCAGTATGACATTTGCATTTTATATGCCATATCCCAAAACAGGTATTCAAATTCGACGCTGGAAATAAAAATTTCCTCTATTTTTTTCCGCTGTACAGCGGACATATTTGCCACAAGTCCATCAAGGGCATCATAAAACCACTCGAATGAATCCAAAAATTCATCGCTTGCGTAATTTTCAATCCATGTTTTGTAAAAATTGTCCTCCAGATTGGCGGCATATTGTTTTTTCAGTCGCTTTCCGTAATCGGAATATGTCCAAGCGCAGGGGAAAACGGCAGCAAGAACCTCTGCCAATCCGCCTGTAAGCCCATGGGATAGCATATTGGCGGTGTACGACCTGTTGTAAAGCGAGGATTTGACCGATTCAACCTCTTGCGGTGAGATGCCAAAGCCTTTCATATATTTGCGGTGTACATTCATTTCGCCTGCGAGAATATAGTGCTGTGATTTCGAGAAATTTGCCATGTATTCCTCGGTGTCGGACTTGATTACGGCAGTTGCAAACACCTTTGCATATTGCAGAAGATAAAGATAGTCTTGCAAAAGGTAAAACTTGAACCGCTCCCTATCCAGCGTACCCTTGCCAAGTTCCTGGACAAAGGGGTGATTGTAGCCGTCCTCCCAAACCTTTTCCGCTTTTGATTTCAACTCTCTTGAAAATGACATTGTGAAACCTCCCTTTATTAGTGCGCCGCCGCCCGCCTTTGCGCAAATTTTCAAAACGAACCGGTTGGTGTCACTAACCGGTTCGTTTTTGCATCTGGCTAAAATCCGAAATTACACCGTGGGCGGTTTTTTTTATTTGCTCCCAATCGGATTTAGATGCGTTATCATACACGCCGTACACGGTCATTCCTATGCTTTTTGCGGATTTTACCGCCGCCAAAATATCTTCGAACACAATGCAGTCTTCGGGCGGGATGCCTAATTTTTTTGCGGCAAGAATAAAAATATCGGGGCGAGATTTTCCGCAGCCAACTTCGCTTGCGTCGCAAATTACATCGAACCAATCGTAAATTCCGTGCTTGTGAAGTGCCGGTTCGTACAATTCGGGAACAGAGCTTGTGGCAATGGCTATTTTTGCGCCACGCTTGCGTAATTCTGCCAGATATTCTTTTGCGTGCGGCTTCATTTGCACTGTGTTTCCGTAGGCAAGTGCCGCCATGTCATACCATTCCTGCACAAGACTTTCTGTGGTATCGGGCAAATTAAACCGCTCGATTGTATATGCGGCGGATTCTGAAAAAGTCATTGCGGAAATTTTGCGGGCGTAATCCGCCGGCGCAACAATTCCGCGATTCGCCAAAAACACAACATTAATGTCCAGCCACACGCCCATAGAATCCAGCAATGTGCCGTCAAGGTCGAAGATGTAGGCTTTCATGCTTGCCACCGGGCTAACATTTGTTTTGCGGCGGCCTTTGGGTCGCTTGCTTCCGAAATTGCTGTTACTACGAAAAATCCCGCCACCCCTGTTTGTGCAAGTTGCGGCAGGTCTGCGAGTTTTACGCCGCCGCCAAGCACAAGCGGCACAGGGCTGATTTCTGCCAGCATTTTTATTTCGTCAAAACTGCGAGTGATAACCTTGCCGTCCAAGCCAAGCCCGCAATCGGGTTTTGTGGCGGTTTCCCGCAAAGGGCCTATGCCAAAATAATCAATTTCCCGCACATCTGTTGTTTGGATATAATCACGCAGTCCGTCGGCAGCGGCACTTACGCCAATTACCGACGCTTCGCCCAAATATTCACGGCACACATCCACAGGAATGTCCGATTGCCCAACATGAATACCGTCAACTTTAATCCCTTGCTTTCGTGCCGCAAGTATTACGTCAAGCCTGTCGTTTACAAGAAGCGTTACCTTGGCAGATTTTTCGGATATTATTTCTGCGGCTTGTTGTGTTAGGCGGATTAATTCCCGTGCCGACGCTTCTTTCGAGCGAATTTGCACACAGGTAAACCCCGCTTCAACAGAAGCACGAATAACATCTGTAACGCTGTGTTCTTTCACGTTTTCCGGACCCACAACAAGGTATGCCGAAATGTCAAAATTTTTTATCATGCTTGCAACACCTCGATGGGATTATTTGCGATTTCCTCGGCAGTTGCGAGATAAAGCTCGTCCAAAAATTTTTGCTGAAAGCTCCCCGGTGCAGAAACTGCCCTTTCTGCCTTTGCTCCCGCTAGGTTAAAAACGGCGTGTCCCGCAATAGCCGCCGTAAACGGGTCTGTTGCCGTAAGATATACCGCCATAACCCCGCCCAAAGCGCATCCCGCACCTGTTATTTTTTCCATAAAAAACGAGCCGCCCAAGGAACGCACGATGCCGGTGCCGTTTGTGATAAGGTCTGCCTCGCCAGAAACAGCCACTGCGCCGCCTGTCCACAAGGCAAGGGCGACCGCCGCTTCCTTTGCGGCAACCACACAGTCCGTTGAGTCTACCCCTCGCACATTGGATTTTTCCGTGCCGCCAACCAGCCCCCACAAACCTGCCAATGCCAATATTTCGGAAGCGTTGCCACGGATTATGCTGGGTTTATAATCCTTGAAGCACGTTAGGATTTCCCCTCTAAGCTGTCCTATTCCCACTGCAACAGGGTCAAGCACCCAAGGCTTTTTGTTGCTGTGCAAAATTTTTGCAGTGTGCGGAAGCGTTTGTTCGTAAACGGGGAAAATTGTACCCATGTTAATGTAAGTAGCCCCGCCCGCCAGTGCTAAAAATTCGCCCTCATCCGGCAAATATACCATTGCGGCAGAGCCGCCCACCGCAAGCTGTGCGTTTGCAACAAAATTTATTGTTACCGTATTTGTGATAGAACCCGCCATCGGGTTTGTTTGCTTCACGGCTTCAACAGCTTTAATAATCTCGCTTGTTATCCCTGTTGTCATTGTTTTTCTCCTCCCAAAACTGGATTTTTGTAAAGTTCGTAAAAATGGTGTGTTGGGCCGTTTCCCTTGCCCAGTTTTGGCGCATGGATGATTGCCGAGTTTATATATGCTTTTGCATTTTTTGCGGCGGCGTTAACCGAAAAACCAAGTGCAAGATTTGCCGCAATTGCAGATGAAAAAGTACAGCCCGTGCCGTGAGTATGTTTTGTGTTAACACGGGGGGCAGGGTATTCAAAAAAATCTTTGCCGTCAAAAAGAATGTCCACTGCATCACCCTCGCTGTGTCCGCCTTTTACTACAATGGCACGGCACCCCATCGCATGAATAAGCCTTGCCGCATGGCGCATATCCTCGTGGTTTTTTATCTCCACACCCGTCAATTTCTCTGCTTCGGGAATGTTTGGCGTAAGCAAATCCGCAAGGGGTACAACTTCGGAAATTAGCGTACCAATTGCGGATTCTTCCATTAAGGCAGAGCCGTTTTTCGCATACATAACCGGGTCTATTACAATGTTTTGCGGCTTCTTCTCACGCAGTTTTTTTGCCACGGCAAGCATTGTTTCGCAACAAGAAAGCATCCCGATTTTAACTGCATTAGGCGGAATATCATCGAAGATATCGTCGATTTGCTTTTCGATAATATCACTGCGAACATCCTGGTAATCTGTGACACGAAAGGTATTTTCGGCAACGACAGATGTAATCACGGTCATTCCATACACGCCATGCGCCGAAAATGTTTTCAAGTCTGCCTGTATTCCTGCGCCGCCGCTGCAATCGGAACCGGCAATGGATAGTGCTGTTTTCATTTTATCTCCCCTTTTTTTTACTGCCAAAATAAAAAATACCCCCGCCAAATATTCGACAAGGGTACGATAATCGTCCAAATATTTGCTTCCTACGCCGGTGTTAACCGACAGGTTCAAAGGGTCAGGTTTTAACCTTCTCAACTCCTAGGAGTCCCCCTGCAAAGGATATTCAATTGGCGTGATTGTAACGCAACAACTGCGAAACAGCAAGCAAAAAATGTTTCCCCTGCAAATCCGTACATAATCTTCTCCCGTTTTAGAAGTTGGATAGTGCTTTCTACCGAAAATGAGGGCTACCGTTGCGCAAATTTTCAAAACGAACTGGTTGGTGTCACTAACCGGTTCGTTTTTGCATATGCCGAAAAATTGAACCCGGCTTCGAGAGAATGCGCACGCACACGTGTCTACGGTTTTCGCTGTGCGCCGGGCGCACCCGCTTTTTGGTTGGCGTGGATTGTGCTAAACTTTCTGCGGAGGCGGTGATACCACTTGAAAATAACAATCAAAGAGCCACCGGTGGGGACAGAGGAAGAAATTATTGTGCTATGCCATAACATTAGCCCAGAACTTTTGAGATTGCTAAACTCCCTCAAAACTCCAGAGAATATGCTTGTTGCAACTATTGGCAATGAAATTCACAGGATAAACCCTTTGGATATTTTTTATATTGAATCGGTAGAGAGAAAAACATTTCTTTACTGCGAACATGAAATATACGAATCCCGGCAAAAACTTTACGAGCTGGAAGAATTGGCGATTAAGGATTTTTTACGAATATCAAAATCCGTCATTGTAAATGTGAGAAAAATAAAAACCCTTATCCCCTCGTTATCCGGCAATGCTGAAGCTGTTTTGATGAATAATGAAAGACTGGTAATTTCACGGCGGTATGTTAACGAACTACGAAAAACATTAGGAATGTGAGGTAGGTTTTATGGAGTTTAGAGATTTTGTAAATGGCAGCTGGAGCGGAATTTCTTTTGTTTTTATGCTAAGTAACTTGGCTATGGTTGTACATTCGCTTATTTTGGGGACGGGCGTAGTATCAACAATGGATATTATCGCCGTTTTCATAATGTCAATTTTGATATATTCGGCAACTATCGTATTATGTTCCGGCAGGGCATTAAAAAGGATGGAGTTGCTTGTGCGTCATATCCTACGCTTGCTGCTAATAATCGTAATTGTTTTGTCTGTCGCAACTTACATGAATTGGATTTTATGGGGAGAACCGGCTACGATTATTTTGTTTGTAATGTTCATTCTTGCAATCTATAGCATTGGAATGGCCGTGGAATTTTACGAATCTAAAAAGCTAATGGATAAAATGAATGCGAAGCTAAGAAAACGCAACTGAAACAACTAGGGCGTGTTCCCACTTCTGACAATGCACGGATTTTGAGGCGATTTTTCGCCAATCAAGGAGGATTTTGCGCTGCGTCCTAGAGGGACGCAAGCAAAATCTCGACGCAGAGTGGCGGAAAATCGACCAAAAGACGGGTGTTGGCGGAAGTGGGAACACGCCCTATACCGCTTATGTAGCAAAAATCGACCGCTTACGTTCGCCCTTATTGAGGTTGCCACATCGCCTGCTATACTTGATGGAACAAAAAAATATCAAGTAGTAGGTGATTTTAATGAAAGTACTTGTATTAAACGGTAGTCCCAAAGGAAATGCGGGCAATAGTAACACCATGCGCATTACCCGTGCATTTTTAGAGGGAGCGGGTTTTGATAATATTGAGATTATTGATGTGTCTAAGCAAAAAATCAACCCCTGTACAGGTTGCTATGCCTGTTGGAATAAAACGCCGGGAAAATGTATTTTTAGGGATGGCATGGATGAAATTCTTGAAAAGCGAATTGCGGCAGATGTTATTGTATGGTCATTTCCATTGTATGTGTTTAATGTCCCCGGCGGGTTAAAAAATCTTATTGACAGGCAGTTGCCAATGAAAATGCCCGGCATGGCTAAGGGGCGAGAGCATGGAGGGCATCCATCACGATATGACTTAGCGCACCAACGTCACGTAATTATTTCAACCTGCGGATTTTGGACAACAGAAGGAAACTACGGTAGCACCACGGCAATGTTTGACCGCTACCATGGCACTGAAAAAAACACATATATTCTTTGTAGCCAAGGGGGTCTGTTTAGTAGTGAGAAAGCTCCTAAGTCCATAGTCGAGGAGTATCTGAAAGTTGTAAAACGTGCAGGCGAAGAATATGCAGGCGGAGGGATAAATGCACTAACGGCAAAGGAGCTTGCCGAGCCGATGATACCAAAAGAGTCGTATGAATCGGCGGCAGATGCGTCTTGGGGCATTGAAAAAACTGATGGATACGATATTAAAGAAATTGGTGCTAAAATTTCCGAGGCAGAATGTACGAAATTTACAGCTCAAATGGCGGCAGTTTATGTACCCGATGGTAAAGAGCGTGTTTTGGAAATGCACTACACCGACATTGAAAAAACGTATCAAATTCTGCTTACTGCAAAAGGGGCTACGGTTATCACAGAGGGCTTCAAAAAGTATACAACCAAAATTGTAACGCCTTATTCGCTTTGGCGTGCAATATCTGATGGCAAAATTGATGGACAAGATGCACTATTCCAAAAGAAATACAGTGTCCTTGGGGATTTCAATCTTATAATGAAATTTGATGAATTGTTTGGCGGCACAAAGCCCAAAAAAGAAATATCGACTTCGGTTGCTCCGGGAGAATCGCAACGCAAAACTGACATGAGAGTTCTTCTTCTGCCGTGGATTGTAATTTGGATAGCTATTTCCATTAACCCCATCGTAGGCGGCGTGTTGGGTATTGCATCGGCTGTGGGTGTATCGTTGTTGTGGCTTAAATACCGCCCTGTGGTATATGAACATCTTTCCATTCCACTGGTAGCAGGCGTTTCACTTGCCGTTATATTGGGTGTAGACATAAGAATTGTTATCCCTGCCAGCTATCTCTGTTTTGGGCTAATGTGGCTTATCAGTACATTCACAAAAATACCGCTAACCGCTCATTATTCGTATAATGACTACGGTGGCAATGAACTCTTAAAAAGCCCAATATTTATGAAAATCAACCGCATTTTGACTGTCTGCTGGGGGTGCTTGTACCTTGTTATGACAGTTGCAATGTATTTCTTAATGGGTACAGCGTTATTGCCGTTTACAGGAATTCTTAGCTCTGCGCCCCCAGCCATATTAGGAATTTTTACAGCATGGTTTCCCGGTTGGTATATGGCTAGGCAAGCAAAAAATTTTTGACCGGTTCTAAGCACGACAAACGCATGAATGAACAAATTATTACAAGCAGTTAAAAAAGTGATAAAGTAGCCCCAAAGGGGCTGAAAAAATGGAAAAGATATTGATGTATTTGGATTTTGCGCCGGAGCAACGGCAATTGACGAAAATACGCCACAAGATAAAAGATGTAATAGCATTGACATTTTTTGCT
>Ga0209755_10008182_pt1 | contig 11230 bp, 10 predicted proteins | sample TergutCo191P1_FD_187301 | JGI IMG/M metagenome (GOLD analysis project Ga0209755, IMG submission 187301) | Cornitermes sp. P1 segment gut microbial communities from Petit-Saut dam, French Guiana - Co191P1 (SPAdes) (version 2) | ecosystem: Host-associated > Arthropoda: Insects > Digestive system... | reverse complement strand
TGGCTGTGTCCGCCCTCGCCCATAGTCGAGTCAACCATAAGATCAGCCTTCCCCCTCGGGGCCAGATACTCCAGCGTCTGCTCCAGCAGCACCGGGGTATGTACTATTTCCGCCATCTCCCAAATCCTTCCCATTCGCTCTAGGTATGCTCAGTTTTTCCAGACCAGCCCTAAAGTCTTCCTCCGTGGCCTCAAGATACTGCTTGTAGCGATCCTCGGCCCAAATCTCGATATAGTCGTACTGCCCCATGACCAAGCATTCCTTGCTCAGTCCCGCATATTCACGCAGGGTTGGGGGCACCAAAATCCTCCCTTGCTTGTCTATGTCAACCGGCTGCATCGAGCCGATAAAATGCTGCCTCATACGGCGGCCATTGGAGGAAAACGGATTTTCCCTGTTGGCATCGATGATAGCCTGCTCCCTGGTTTCCCATTGGTCGGCGGTATACAGCCAAAGGCAGGGATCGGCCCCCTTGAGCAGTACTATTTTGCTTTTCTCAACTATGTCACGCAAACGGCGTGGAAGGCTTATCCTACCCATGTCGTCAAGCGTTACAGCAAATTCACCGCTTAGCATACGCCCCAACTTTTCCCAGATTTCCCCAACAAATCCCAGTTAATATATGAATACCTTATATTTTCGGCACGGTCAAGAGGGGAATTCCGGAAAAAAAAACTTTGTCTCGAAAAAACACGGGATCCACTATATATCTGTGTAGGTGTCCGTTAGGTATGTCCAACAACTACTTTTTTGCTGGCGGTTTTTTCCATTTTCTTGTCCTGGGGCCTATAAGCAAGCGATACACAAGCATGTTGCCCTTTTTCCCAGTTTTTTCCACTATGCCAAGTTTTGCCAGCACGTACAGGGATTTTCTTGCCAGACCGACACGGATTCTCGCCTTTTTCCCAAATGTTTCCGAAGTAAAATCCTCGCTTTTGGAAAAAGGGACAAAACGGAGGTAATCGGCAGGGGTTTTAAGGCATATCTTGTCATGCAGATCAAGCAGGCGGCGATCCCCGATGCTCACGCCCTTGCGCCGCCACGAGCCTTTGCCGTCGTGTATACGCTGCTCGGCCACGTCCACCAAGGCAAGCTCAATCTCAAGGCCCTGGACAAGGGGCAGTTCTGGAGCGTAAACCAGCTCGCCGAGGATGTCCCAGATGCTTCCCACTCGGGTGCTTTTTTTCCGGCACAGTTGCCTGCCTTCGGCATCAAAAACCTCCAGGTATTTGGCAACCACCACCGGGTAGACGACCTTAAGGCTGCCCAGTGAGGCAAGTTTTTTTGCCTTGTTCATGAATGACCCAAAGTGGCCGGTCTGTATCTCGAAACACTCACCCTGGGCGTTTATTCCGTCGGCCACAAAACCGGCAAACTCCACCTCCGTCTGCCCACCATACCCTGCGTAACTGGATTTTAGCGCCCGGTGAAGGCTTGTCTCGTGTTTTGTTCCGATAATGCGGGGCATACAAAAAAATAGCAGACAAAAAAGCAGACGGCAAGGTACCCCTTGCCGTCTGCCCGTATTAACTAATTGCTAAGCGCGTTCGTTTTTTACCAGCCGTCGATCATGTCGTCCGGATCTCTTTCCATGGCAAACACGTCCGACACAGCCCTAAGGTCGTCAAAGTAGATGTAATAGGAACCGTAAGACTCCAGGGGATCGGTATAGACACGGAAACCCACGATTTCTATACCCATCCGTTGGCTATGACGCAGGGTCCGCTGGACAACGCCGCTTCTCCCGTCAAATGGCTGCGGGGGAATAGCCGCCGTAAGCCGCCTCCAGCCCTGGAAATTCAGGTTGCCCATGTGGATGGAATGAACCCTTCCATGTATGTCCCGTACCAGGAGCCTAAGCTCGTGGTTGGAATTCCGTCCGGCAACCCATACGGAGACAGTCTTGGCGACTCCCTCGACAGGAATGGGGCGAACGGGACGAACCGTGAAGCTATGGTAGCCACGGCGAAGGAAATCCACCCTGACACCCAGGACGTTATCATCCTGAATGTCCTCTTCCCCAGGAATCGGCTCTTTGGCCGCAGGGCTACCACGGAACAGCCTCGAAATGGTAAAGCCCGCATCGGACGATATAGTGGAATACCAGGTTCCTTCAAGCTCGAACCTATCAAGCGACATTTCCACCAGTTCCTGCTGACCAACAACGACACCAATCCTGGAAGGATCGGCACCACCAACATCCTCTTCCTGGGCATACACCATACCGACAGCAGCAATCAGAAACACTGCAAAAATTACAAATGGTTTCATTTGATTCTCCTTTTAATTAGTCGTTTGCCCAGAATTCAGCCAGAAAATCCAGATCGGCCAGTTCGTCACCGTCAAAGAAGGATTCGTACAGATCCGTAAGTATCTGGAACCGGTTCAAGTACACGAAGAAGTTATCGACCCTTTCGTTGGGCTGGGTCCATATACGGAATTTTACGAAGTGCAGCGGGGCGTGTGCCGGCAGAGTACGGTTATCCTGGCGGATACCGCCAGGAATATTCGCCGACATGTTTCTCCAACCGGTGAAAGCCATGCTACCGAACTGTATCCTATGCACTATTCCTTGATTGTCCCGCACGTAGGCTTCCAGACGGAAGTTATGGTTTGAACCCCATACCCACATATCCATGGTCCGCACACGGCCAGGCATAGGTATCTCGAAAGGCTCGCCCTCGGCATCGACGGGGAATATGTCTATCCAGTTATGGCCCTGGCGATCAAATCGACCGTTTATGCCAAAACTCTGAATCAGCCTTCCCTCGCGGTTATTGCCGAAAAGCGCCCTTGGCCATGCCTCGACGAAGGTCGAACGTGGAAAGCTTGTCTCGTTCCCGTCCCCATCGCTCAGCGTCGTCGCGAACCTGCTTGCCCTAAGATCCCAAGAAAAGTCGTAGGTCCTAACCTGTCTTCCATCGTGCCACTCGCGGGTTGTTTCGCCGTTGAAGCTTTCCAGCACTACTGCGGACAAAGCAACGGGGCGATCCCTGCCGTAGGCTGATAAAACCGCAATGCACATCAAGCCAAAAAAGCAAACAGCCTTAATACTGCCGTGTTTCATCCCTTTACATCTCCTTATATGATGTCTTTCTCTACTCTACTTTATTCTATTCCCATTCCAGGCCCATGTCAATGTTTTCGAAGCAATTGCTGCCTATGGAATTCTGCCCGCCGACCTTCGAAGTAGGCGGCTTATAGCATTATCGGCAATCCTATCCGAAAAAATTAAGGGATCCGAGGGAATCAATCCCTCGGCGACTCCCTCCATGGCCATTCGTGTCGCAGGAACCACCAGCGCCCAGGGGGAATCGTCGAACATGACGACAACCTCCCTGGAGGTAAAGGAAGGATCCAACCAACTGAACAGGATTGTCGGGATCCCGGGATTCCGTTCGAGGTAATCCGCCCCGGCCCCCGTAAGCACCAGGGAGGAAACCCAGCGTGTATCGGGCATGTCGGCGGCTGTGTTCACAAAAACGACGGCGGAATCGGGATCCAGTTCCCTGACGGTCTCGGAAAAGAGCGTCCGCCCCTCGTGGGTTACGAAGCGATCCTGCCAAAGGACGTGGGTTCTTTGGGCGACGGGCTGATCCTCTGCCCCATCCTGCCCCATCGTTTGCCCCCTGGAACCTATTATCCCGGCAAAAACCCCAGCCCGGAACAGATCCGTCCCCCTGTCGGTACCGAAAACGTTGAAAATACCGCTCCCAGCCGGCAAGTCGGAAGCCGGAGTGGTCCCCCGGAACACCACGACCGGGATTTCCGGGGATTCCCTGTGAAAACGTTCCGCCACGGCCGCAAAACGCCTGGGAAACATCACCAGGAAGGGGTCTTCGGAGGCAACCATGATGGCGGCAATCAGCATGTCTGGGCTGGCATCGTCGGCGATCATCACGGGCCTTACCTGCCGGAACAGGGAAATGGACGCGAGCACCTGCCGCACCCGTATGCGATCCTCGCCGTACAGGGCGGCAAAGGGAACGTCCGTCACCACAAGCACCGGGGAACGGGACAGGAAAACCAGTGTCGGCACGGAAAGCCCCACCAGGACCAGGGCGAGCACAATCAACAGCCTTATGCGTTTCATTGGATACTCCTAGATTGTCATCTCAATCGTAGCACAAAAGCGACCGCCAGAAAAGCAATCGTGAATTTTAGGGTACATACACGCCCCACCATGCAATTTTTTCATTTTTTTCGAAAAAACACTTGACTTTTGCCCCCGATACCAGGAAAATTACCACGCAACGGGCGACTGGAACGCCGCCCAAAGGCGGTTTTGATGCCTGCCAACATAAAAGGGGGATTTTACGACACAATGTTGAATATTAAGCCTCCGCTCTTGTTCCTTACCCCCCCCCCCCCCCCCCCCCCCCCCCGGACTAATTCCTTACCAGATATAGACTTACATGACAAAAACGTAAAAAAGCACCCAGCCGAAAGCTCCACTATTTATAGCCCTGGCGTGTTTCGCTTGAAACGCATAAGGGGAAAGATCCGTCCTTGGGGAAAACCGCGCGTCGCGCGACCAAATACAGTATCTCGCACATCACTCTTCCAAACGAAAGGAGAATCGACATGAAAAGAAATGCACACTGGAAAATGACGGCGGCACTGGCGGCATTCGGCCTTGCCTTCGCACTCATCCTGGTCGGGTGTCCGATGGACGCACAGGACAACAACGAAGGCCAAGGAGCCGGCATCCCGGCGGAGCTTGTCGGCAACTGGGGACTTGGCGCCGCCGAGATGCTCAGGATCGGCGCAGACGGCACGGGGACGGTTCAGGGCAACGCGGCCCGATGGTCGGTTAGCGGAAACAGGCTTACGCTGACCCAGGACCTGGGGGCCGCACACGGCGGCGAGGCATCCGGCTCGGCGGCATGGGCCATCGTCGGCGGCAGGCTGCGCCTTTCCGACGGACAGGGTACACTTGGCACGCTTTTGGAGAGCTTTCCTGATCTCGACAGGCTGGGCGACGGTGACGGCACCATCATCAGCTGGACCGCGGTCGCCAACAGCGCAACGGACACAACCGCCATCGACTTTAGCTTCGGCGCTTCGGTCGCGGGGCTGACCGTAGACGACATAACCGTTGCCCCGGGAACCGGCGCCGCAACGACGGGCGAGCTTGTAGGCAGCGGGACGACCTGGTCGCTCATGGTCGCCGTGGCGAACCCCGGAACCGTGTACGTCTCGGTTGACGTGGCGGGGGTAGCGCCGGGGCCGCAGCAGGTGGAGGTTTTCCGGGGCGGCACCGCCATTCCGGCGGAGCTTGTCGGCAGGTGGTACCTTTCGCCCATCGGCTTTATGTACGAGTTTACCGCGGACGGGCGGTTTATCCCCGCGGTGGGCTACACCGGGCAGGAGATATCTGTAAGCGGAAACACCCTTACCGTTTCGATGGGCGACGCAACTGTGGGGACGGCGGACTTCGAGTTTACGCCCGGCGTCCGCGTCATGACGCTTTCCAACGTCGCCGGGGCGGCGGGTTTTGTGGCCGGGGCGCACACCTGGCGGGGGATCGCGTTCACCGCCGCGGCGAACTGCGAGATGTTCGCAAGTGCGATAGACTTCGAGTTCGACTACCCGGTTTGGGGTCTTAGCCCCGCGCACATCACGGTTACCAACCAAACCGGCGCGGTGGTGAGGGGCGATTTGACGGGCGAGGGCAGGTTCTGGTCGCTTGGGGTTACCGTAACGACTGCCGGGAACGTGATAGTGGCGGTAGACAGGCCCGGAATCGAGGGCGGCCCCGAACTGGTTGAGGTGAACAATACCGCAACCTGGTCCGCGGTAGCCGACAGCGCGACGGACACGACAGCCATCAACTTTACCTTCGTTACCCCTGTTACGTCGTTGGAGGCCGGGCATATCACGATAGCCAGCGGGACCGGATCGGTGACAAGGGGGGCCTTGACCGGAGGCGGGGCGGAGTGGTCGCTTGCGGTGACCGTTACAAGCCCTGGGTACGTGCTGGTTTCGATTGCCAGGGCCGGGATTGACGGCGCACCCAGGGCGGTGGAGGTTCGGCCCATAACCTGGACGGCGACACCCAACACCGCCACGAACACGACCGCCATAGACTTTGTGTTCGGCGCTCCCGTTTACGGGCTGACTGCGGAAGACTTTGACTTTGTTGGGTTTCGCGACAACGGCAATGGCAACGGTGCTGGAGGCGTGGCGGTGATACCTGGCAACTTGACTGGTGCAGGCACGGAATGGACGCTTGCGCTTACCGTTACAAACCCCGGGAGCGTGTCGATTTCGATTGCCAGGGCTGGAATTGACGGCGCACCCAGGACAGTGGCGGTTCGGCCCATAACCTGGACGGCGATGCCCAACTCCGCCACGAACACGACCGCCATTAATTTTGTGTTCAGCTATCCCGTTTACGGCTTGGTCGCAGACGACATTGTAATTGCCGCCGGGACCAGCGTGGTGACAAGAGGCGATTTTACCGGCGGCGGGACGGAATGGACGCTTGCGCTTACCGTTATAAGCCTGGGGGACGGTAACATATCGGTTTCGATTGCCAAACCAGGAATTGCAAGGGGGCTAAGGACGGTGGATGTTTTTAGGCCGCCTGTTTCATGGACTGCGGCCGCTTACGGGGATCCGTTCACGATCGCCATAAACTTTGAATTCGACCAACCGATTCTGGGGCTTGATACGGACTATATCAGGCTTACTGAAGGGGTAATCGCAGGAATCCTGGCCGGCGAGGGAAGATATTGGTCATTGGCGGTTGCCGTTATACATAGCGGAAACGTAGATGTCCAGATCGAAAGGCATGGAATAGCAGGCGGATCAAGTACGGTGGCGGTTTATGTGCCGCCCGTCAACTATGTGTCCGCTAGGGGCTTTCACACGGTGGCGATCCGTGAGGACGGCTCGCTCTGGGCCTGGGGGTTCAATAGCGGCGGCTCGCTTGGCGACGGCACGACAACCCGTCGCCTCAGCCCCGTGTGGATAGGGACGGACACGGACTGGCGTGCGGTGTCCGCTGGCGGCGGTCACACAACGGCGATCCGCGAGGACGGCTCGCTCTGGGCTTGGGGATCTAATCGGGGCGGCTGGCTTGGCGACGGCACGACAACCGACCGCCTCAGCCCCGTGCGGATAGGGGCGGACACGGACTGGCGTGCGGTGTTCGCTGGCGAGGGTCACACGCTGGCGATCCGCGAGGACGGCTCGCTCTGGGCCTGGGGACGCAATCAGTATGGCCAGCTTGGCGACGGCACGACAACCGACCGCCTCAGCCCCGTGCGGATAGGGACGGACACGGAATGGCGTGCTGTGTCCGTTGGCGGCGGTCACACGCTGGCGATCCGCAAGGACGGCTCGCTGTGGGCCTGGGGATCCAATTGGGGCTCGCTTGGCGACGGCACGACAACCGACCGCCTCAGCCCCGTGCGGATAGGAACGGACACGGACTGGCGTGCGGTGTCCACTGGCGGCTCGCACACGGTGGCGATCCGCGAGAACGGCTCGCTTTGGGCTTGGGGATTCAATTTTCAAGGCCAGCTTGGCGACGGCACGACAACCAACCGCCTCAGCCCCTTCCAGATCATGCCTGGGCCATAAAACGCCAGACTATAGGCAGCCAGTGCTTGCCGGGACGCAGCACGCTTCCCGGCAAGCCCCACTTTTATCGTGGGGCAGCCCCTCGCCGCCGTGCGCATTCCGCCGAAACCTGCGTGCCCTTGCCAATATGACTTTGCGGTATGACTAGCGAAAATGCCCTGGCGACATACAAAACCAAACCCGCACCGGTAAAGGAGAAGGCCCAGGACAAAATCGTCATCGCCCTTTCCAATGGCGAAAAAATCAAGGTACGGGAAAAGAGTACTATGGAAGTAATCCACCCAGGCAGGAAGACCAGGTACGGGCGGACGGAAAGCAATCACATGCAGGGACCTTACAGACGGGGATCGACCGATTCGCTTTCCATTGCCAGTACCGCGAACACGCACTCGTGCACACGGTAAAGCGGCTCCTATGGCTGCATGATGGACGGCGGCTTCGGCTACGACAGGACCGGTAGTACCAGCAAGAAGCTTGCCAACAAAAGGGCTGGTTTCGGCATGGGTTACACGATCCGCCTATAGAGGGTGCAAATCGAGTGCTGTGACGCGCTGCGGATTATCGGAAGCCGGGATACGCCGGAAACGTTCTTTTACCTCGATCCGCCCTACGTGGGCACGGATCAAGGTCACTATGACGGCTATTCCCAGATGGATTTCGATGCTCTCCTCGGAAAGCTGGAGACTATCCAGGGAAGGTTCCTGCTGAGTTCCTTCCGCAATGCAAGGTAACCCCGAATCTGGAATCCCCCAACCTCGAATCCCCTTCCGAGACATCCCAGCCGGACTCTCCAGATCGCGAATTCCCCAAGCATATTCCGGGACTCCCTGGCTAAGGACATTCTGGATCGCCCACAGAAGGCGTAAAAGGTGACAAGACTCAACGCCAAACGAAAACACGCCCCTGCTCCGCCTTCTCGATTATGGACGTGGCTCTTACCGCCGGTAAACCATGGCTTTCTTCCAACACGCCGGTTACTTCCACCCAGGTCTGATCCGCAAATGGTGCCAAACCGTCCGGCATGAATATCTCGAAACCAATTGGATCCCGAGTGCAACAGCTCATTATATATCGATGTACGACAAAGCCGTCATGGGGTGTCGGGAACCAATCAACGGTTCGGAAAAGGCCCTCAAATTGAATTGTTCGACCCATATGTTCCCGGGCGTTTATGAAAACATCGGTAACCTGAGTGCGGAAAAAAGTATCGCTGATTACAAGAGTATTGTCATTCTCCTCATCTGTACAGGCCGTCAGGATTAGGGCGAATGCGGATATTGCAAATGTAATTTTCGTGAAATATTTCATAACAGCTAAAACAGGGCAAATGAACCCAACGGTTGTGGATGCTCTATATACACATTATAGCCATGTTTCCGCTAAACCACAAGGGGAAATCCAACAGGCTTCCCCCTTCAACTAAACCATGCTAACCTGAACACAGGCATGAAACTCTACCGCCTTCTTGGTATACTCACCGTCTTACTGCAAAACGATCGCATAACCGCGCCCCATTTGGCGGACAAGTTTGAGGTAACCCGCCGAACAATCGCGCGAGACATCGACACGCTTTGCGAGGCAGGAATCCCTGTCATAACCTATCAGGGATCCGGCGGCGGCATTTCCATTGCGGAAGGGTACAAACTTGACAAAAGCATTTTAACCGCGGACGAGCTGTCCGGCATTATCGCCGCCGTCAAAGGCATGGGAAGCGTGTCGGAGCCTTCGCAAGTCGAACGGACTTTAGACAAACTGGGAGCCAGCTCCAACACGGCGCGCGAGCCGGTGGTAATCGACCTTGCATCCTACTACAAGGAAAGCCTGACCCCGAAAATCGAACTGATAAAACGCGCCATTATTGAAACCAGGCTTATCGAGTTCGACTATTACAGCGACAAAGGCGAATCCCGTCGGCGCATAGAACCGTACTTTGTCGCCTTTCAATGGAGTTCATGGTACGTTTTCGGATTCTGCCCAGAAAGGCGGGACTGGCGGCTGTTCAAGCTGGCCCGCCTATGGAATTTGCAGATCCGCGACGAACGATACGCGCCGCGCGAGATACCGCCGGAAAAGCGGGATTTCAACGCCATGTATACCGACGACATAAAGCTGGTCGCCGTGTTCGACCCTTCCGAAAAATACAGACTTATCGAAAGCTACGGCCCCGACAGTTTTACCGAAACCCCGGACGGACTGCGTTTCGAGTTTGGGTTTACCGGCATGGATTATCTGGTTTCGTGGCTGCTTGGCTTTGGCGACAAGGTCAAGGTACTGGAGCCGGCGAACGTCGCGGAAAATATTCGGAACACGGCGAAAAAAATATTTTCCAGATACGGGTAAACATGACACACTGTTGTCGTGTTTGGCGTGCTATGATTTTAAAAACCACGAAGGAGTGAAACATGAATCAGGAAACCTACCCACTGGTTGTACCGAGGCTGTTGTTTAACGGACTGTGCAACCAAGCGTTGGAACTGTACAAGGAAGCGTTTGACGCAACGGTCAAGGAGATAATCCTCTTTTCCGAAGCCGACCCAAGGGATTTTCAATGCAAGAACGAGGATGAAAAAGACTTCGTTTACTATGCCGAATTGATGATCGGAAAGCACATGGTCATGATGCACGATGACGCGGATGGCGAATTGGACAAGGAAGCCAAAGGCAGGGCATCTTTGTCGGCGCTTTGCGTCAGTTTTGAGTCGGAGGACAAGGCCAGGGCCGCTTATCAAATACTTTCCGAAGGGGCAAAAATTATCACGCCTGTTAGCAGTTGTTCGTTTGCCACTTTTAATGTAACTCTGCTTGACAAATTTGGGATAGCTTGGGATTTGTACTTTGGGGACGCATAATCGGATAAAAAACAGAAAGGAGCGAAACATGAAAAACGAAGCTATCGCAAAAGCCGAGGCGGTTATTGCGAAAAAAACGGTCGGGTGGAACGAAAACAGCGGCTATTGCGCCGTTACGGCGATTGACGAAAACGGGTATCCCACGACATCGACAATATCCGTGCTAAAAGCTGACGGCATACGCCGGCTCATTTTCGGAGCCACCCTAAGCTCGGACAGGACAAAGCGCATAAAAAACTGCAACAGGGTATGCGTGTGCTTCAATTCCGACGACTACCACATTTCCCTTGTCGGTACGATCGAAATCGTGACAGACCCGCAGGCAAAACGGGATGCATGGGTTGAGGGCTTGGAAGAATATTATTCCGGAGCGGACGATCCGGATTTCGGTACCATGAATTTCACCACGGAACGGTATAACCTGTTTTTCATAGACGGCGGCTCGGCGGACGCTGGCGTTCTGCCCAAGGAGGGGAAACAATGATTAAGGTTGCGCCTTTTTTGCCTTTCTACGGACAGTGCGCCAATGCCATAGCGTTGTACGAAAAGGCTTTCGGGGCAAAGCTTATCGAACTACTTCGCTATTCGGATGCAAACTCGAAAGACAGAGTGAAGGAGGGAATTTCCGAAAACGACACTGACAAAGACCTTGTTTACCACGCCAAAATAAAAATTGGGAACCAGCGCATTCGTATGTGGGATGCCGCCGGGGACGGTTCACCAAAGGAACCCTCCATGTCGATTCTCGTCACGTTCGAGACGGCCGATGCGGTCAAAGCCGCTCATGAAAT
>Ga0209755_10008180_pt1 | contig 11231 bp, 11 predicted proteins | sample TergutCo191P1_FD_187301 | JGI IMG/M metagenome (GOLD analysis project Ga0209755, IMG submission 187301) | Cornitermes sp. P1 segment gut microbial communities from Petit-Saut dam, French Guiana - Co191P1 (SPAdes) (version 2) | ecosystem: Host-associated > Arthropoda: Insects > Digestive system... | reverse complement strand
AGTTGCACCATCCGCGTCATACCAGCCGTGATGCGACAGGATTGTTAGATGCTGCACAAAAGTATGGACTATTCACAACATCCGGCAGTGACTTTCACGGCATGTATGTACGCAATCCCGTCCCTATCGGATACGGCTGCACAGCAGCACCGGAAGAGATATTGCACTTACTCTCTTGATATTTCCCCGTAGTTTTTTCCTGATTCTCTCAGGCGGGCTATCTTAATCGTTCAGTAATTTCCTGTCCGGCTTGTTGTAGCCTCCGAACGTGCTTTCGTGTATAATATTGCACCAAGACAATATCAAAGCATACTTGAAAAACTTGTTTTACACAGGGTTTTCTATCTGCCACAGGGTAGTCTTGGATTATTAGATTGGACTGAAAAGGTTTACAACTTTGTGGAAAGGCTTGGTGATGATAATGCCTAAAATCATGTTGGTATGTGGAAAAATATGCTCTGGTAAAACAACGTACTCAAAACGCTTGGCAACAGAAAATAATGCTGTTATTCTCTCTGTTGATGAAATCACGATTGCGTTATTCGGTCAGCGTATTTGTGAAAAACATGATGAAATGGTAGAGCGAACGGAAAAGTATTTGCTCAAAAAAGCGGTAGAAATTTATGATGTTGGAGTTGATGTCATTTTTGATTGGGGGTTTTGGCAAGCCGCAGACCGACAATTTATTACCAACCATTTCAAAGATAAGAATATTGAAATTGAATGGCATTATGTTAATGTTTGTGATGATACATGGAAGCAAAACCTCGAAAAGAGGAATGGCAGAATAACAAGTGGTCAAGATAATTTTTACTATATAGATGAAAATATTGCCGCAAAATTTGACCTAATGTTTGAAGTACCTAACCGTAATGAAATTGATATATGGTATGAAAATAATTGGGCAAAGGAGTCTGTATAATGAGACGTCTTAAAGCCGAACGACTTATTATTCGTGACTCATTGCCACCATTCTAAACCTCCAAAAAATGTCGTTATCCCTCAAGTGCCATTGGCTCTGCTATACAACCGGGAATTTCTATGCCCGTTGCATAACAAAATGCAATAATCTGCCCAATGTGCATATTTTCATGCCCTATCATGCATGAAATAATCTGATGTACGTTTTGCTGCTCTCCAAAATAATCTATAGCCTCTGTACCGTCCATGCTCTCCAGTGCCTTTTCCAGCTTGGTATCAAGTTCAGCCATTCGCTCTACGATTTTAGTAGTTTCCCAATTTTCATATATATACTCCGTGCCAAAATCAACCGTGCGTGTAGTAAGTGAATCCACAATATCACGCTGAAACAAAGTTAATTCATAAGCCTGTAGACGGATAGTGTTCAACACCTTACGGGGCAGAATTTTGTCAAGGTCTACATCGCTCAATTCTTCCAAGAAGCCTAAAATAATGCTTCGTGTTTGCTTCCAGTCTGCCATTTGGGCTTTTAATGATTCAATCATGTTAATTCCTCCGAAAAAGTTTTTTTGCGTTTCTCTGAATTTAGTATAGCACGGGTTTGTGACAGCGGTATGTCACATTATAAATATTTTGCCGAGATTTTTTCACCTCGCCCATGCCCCCGAAGAACTTGCACCAATATTCCTAAATGGTGTATTATTAAGCCAAAATGCTTGCTTCTTTTGATTAGCAAAGTTATAACAAGAGACCATTACTCCCGCGCCGTGCGCGGCATTATTATATATCTTGTCCTTAAATGAAGAAGACTTTTTCGCAAATCATATTTCAGCAGCAAAAGAAAAATATAAAGATACACCTGTAATTAAATCAGCCGATGGGAAACGCCCCGCTGATGGTGTGCACATTCGCGGAGTTATGATGTTTTATGAGATATATCGCAAATACGGGATTGATACGATAACAAAAATCCTAAGAGTTTTGTCAGGACTAGAGGTTCACGCTACTAACAACTTCTTGAATGAACTCAGAAATGTAATCGGCAATAATATTCCAAACAAAATGGAACAGGGATTAACGATGACGAATTATACCGGATTATTCGACGAATAAGCATGTATCATTCTAAACTTCAAAAAGTAGTAAATCCTTTATTTCTTGTGCAATAACTTCATTAGCTTTAGATTTATTGTCGCCATAAGTCCACCCAAAACCATCGCCTTTATACCGTGGAAACACGTGGAAATGATAGTGCCCTACATCATTAAAAACACCACCATTTTGCATAACGCTATATCCATCAAGCGGGTACTTCAGTTTAAGCACTTTAATAAGTTTTTTTGATAAAAGCATTATTTCAGCCAAAATTGAATCCGGAACTTCGTCCGCGTCAAGAAAGTGCTGTTTAGGTATTATTAACATATGCCCTTCGTTTATTGGGTCAATATCTAATAAACAACATATATCATTACTCTCATACACTATGTTTGCATCAATTTTCTTTTTTGCAACATCACAAAAGATACAATTGGTCACTAATTTCCCTCCTTGTTATATAAACATAACTAATTGAGTCGGCACTGTCGGCTCATTTTCTTTTGTTAAGGGCATCATTGTAGTTTAGCAAATCTGATAAGGCTTTCATGATGCATCACCACTATCTTTGCTTTTAAGAGCTTTGAGATTTTTAGCATTGAGAGCTGTAACAACTTTTTTACCCGACTGCTTTTCGTATTGCTCACGGGCAGCTTTAGCAACAGAGCCGCCTTGTTTGGCTACCTTTTCAGATTCTGTCATTCCAAGAGGGTCAGTTTCTCTTGATAAATCCGTTGCAGAAACTTCGGCAAGCATATTAAGCACAAGTTCCATATTTGTCATGTTGTCACGCAGGTTTTCTTTTTTCAAACCTTTGAGATTTTTGTATTCACGAGTTGTCTTTCCGCTCCACTCTTTTGTCATAATGTCGGTAAGTGTTGCAAAATCTTTAGTATCATTTATTCCTGCACGCTTCCATTCATCAGTAAGGTCCTTACGCACTTCCATTGTTTTAATGCGTTGATTTATCCATTTTTCGCTATAACCTTTTTTGAGATAGGTTTGAAAAGCTCTGTCAATGGAAATCTCAGGGTCTGCACTCTCGTCAATGCGCTCTTTTCCAACTGTAGCAAGCCACATCTTAAACGGCTCTGCTTTCGGTGATGGAATTGATTGAATGAGACGCAAAAGCTGCTCGGTATTTGCAACATCTGTCAGGCGCAGTTTTCCATCCTCGGCAACCATTTTCAACTGCCTACAATTTGTAGTCAGTTGGCTTCCCTCTTTTTTTAGTCGTGTTTTGAGAACGCTCCAATATTTTGCTGCACTTCTTTGCGTTGGCTGCTCAGTTAGCACACCAATAACATCAACAATAGAAACATACCAGTCCTGTTCTTCTTCGCTCCACTCCATGCGAACACGTTTGTCCTCAAAAACCTTTATTTTGTTATTCTCGCTCATTTTCTCCATCCCCTTAATCATCATAAATAATGTGTGGTTTAGTTTGTTGTTTAGCGGTGAATTTGAGTCAAAACCAATCCTTATAAATTTAGGCACTTACACAAACGGTAAGACTCTTTCCCTTAATCGAAAAGCAGTTTGTTCGCAACTCAAATTATGCTAAAGTAGTATTGCCGACTATTTATTTTTTGCATTTTTCATTATATCATTAAGCAAGGGGTCAAAAGCTGTCTTTAGTTTGGAAATGCTATCCGCAAGAAATTCAATAAGTTCATCCCAGTGTTCTTTGTCATATATGCCATAACCGATGGAGCCTGTGCGGACTCTGCGTATCTTTTCCGGTTGGTCACTCCAATCCCATGTCTCTGCATATTCATACCTGCCAATAAGTTCAGTTTTCTTGTCTTCTAGTGCTTGAAATATTTGCCTAGCTTTTTCTACGTTCGTAGGTTCTTCGCCGAAGCGTATGTACAGCTCCGTTCTTGAAAAATTCTTATTCACGATTGAAGAATATTTAATAGCACTATACCCACTCGCACCCGCTAACCAACTGTCTTTTGGCGTTTTTTTGTTATCTTTAAATATGTTCTGTTCTTTTAGTTTTTCACGAAGAACAGGTAGAGCCTTCTCTCAGAATTCGTAATATAGTTCTTCCTTTGCACTTTTATTGTTTGACATTTTTGCATCTTCTTTTTTCTTTATATTCGCTGACATTGTATTTTCGGTTATTTCATCATTTTGTGATATCATCTTCTCCGGCTCTTTGAGCTTTTGTTGAAGTATCCTTGTGCCGCACTTTGAGGGAGTTTTGGGAAGTTTAAGAGCATTATTTACTGTTTCTTTCGATTCGCGTGAATAATTGCAATACATCGAAACTCCGCAAATGTCACACCTAGGATTTTCTTTGGAGCAGACAGAGTTTACCAAAGCATGGTCAAGTTGACCATATATTACAAATACTACATCAACATATCTTATTGGCAACCCGGTAGCTTCGCTAAACATTCGCCCCACTTTAACAACGTCGAAATAATCGTTAAGTTTGTATTTGCTTTCATCTATCTTGTTTATCAAGCCCAGCCTTTCAAAAATTCTTACTATAACTCTATCTGGTTTCAATACGTTCAGACCTATATCCATCATAAAGTGGAAAGTGGTTCTGTTACCCAAAAAACCGAATTTTTGCAAATCTTTGATAAGCACAAATAAATTCTCATCACTCTTATCAGGCTCAAATGAGTTTATATAATTTTCAAAGCTGCCAAAGTGCTTGACAATTCCATCAACCCGTTTTGCATTTTCTATGCAGGCTTTTATCTTTAGCTTGTTTTTTATCATGGACTTGTCATTAGCTATTTTGTTGAAGATATAATTATCATATTGCATTACTTTTTGATAATCACAAAAATATTTATTAATACCCTCTCTATAGCGTTCAACAGTTGAGGCTGTAAAGCCGGAATAAAAGGTAACATAAACCAATATAACGTAATAGTCGTTGTCAGAAAAATGCTTCCCTTCGAAATGCTTGAATCTGTCAAACTCGTTGTTAAATTCCTCAACACTGCAATCACTATAATCCAGCAGTGTTTTTTTAATGCCAAAAAATATTGCACTAAGCTCTTCCATACTGTATTTCATTATAATTCTCACCCCCAAATTTTCTGGCTGCACAGCAGCACCGGAAGAGATATTACACTTGGTTTAGACATAACTAATTGGGTCGGCACTGCCGGCTCAATTTCTTCTAAGTAAAATGCAATATAACTTCGCTAATATTTCCCCCGCCTCTAAGCGTAGTGTCCGACTAGCGGTGGTAGCCCCCCCGCTACGTTGAAACGCTGACATAATGCCGTGTACGGCACGGGAGTAATGTTCTCTTGTTTTAATTTCCACAGATCAAAAAACGATAATTTGACGAAAAAGGGAGAAGCGTTTCGAGTGAAGATCCGAGTTCGGGAAAACCGGATAGCTCGTTGATTCGTCTCGTGATTTTTGAAATTAGGCGATTAGCTGCAATTGGATTATCCAATTCATTTGATACATAATTTTTAATCAGCAGCAAATCGTTTTCAGCATCCGGGGATAATTGTACATCAGTCATGTAAAATACCTAAACGCTTTTCGACATCTTCCAATGCACTATACCCACCTTGCAGCCCGGAAGCCCGTCCCTTTTGAAGTTCTGTCATAAGCTGTATGGTTGCATAGGTCTTTTCATACTCTTCTAAATCCAAAATGGCATAGCGACCCCGCCCATTTTTTGTCAAAAAAACAGGTTCGCCAACGGCAATGTCTTTAAGTACCTCGTTGTAATTTCGTAAATCTGATACAGGCTTTATGTTTGGCATAATAATTCAACTCCTTTTTATGTCATAAGTAAAGCACAATTTTACGAATAATACAACACAAAATTTATCGAATAAAACCTCAGCACTAGTCACACCTCGCGCGCAACCGGCACTCAAAAGCTCGTCATCGCAATCTTGCAAATTATTCATAGGATTTTGGCTCGGGAGCCGCAATGACGTGGTATGTTTGACCTGTAAGAGCGATACACTATATGCTTTCCGCCGCAAAATAAATCCTTGACAATCAATTTAACAACTGTTAAACTATCATCAAATTTAACAATTGTTAAATAAAACAGGAGGAAAAGAAATGAGCAAGAATAGATTGCCGGATGCAGAGCTAACGATAATGAAAGCCCTATGGGCTATTGGAACTGATGTAACCTCCCATCAGATTCAAGATTACATTAAGACTGATTGCAAGTGGACAAATGTGATGGTCTTGAACCTATTGGCACGCCTTGTAAAACGTGATTTTGTATCTGTGGAAAAAGTTGGCACTCACAATAAATACTCACCAATTGTAAATGAGTCAGACTATTTGCAAATCGAAAGCAAGTCGTTTTTGAAGAAACTACATGGAGACTCTCTTCGCAGTTTAGTATCATCCCTCTATAGTGGAGATAGTATCTCAACCGCAGACCTTGAAGATTTAAGACAGTTTATTGAGGAAAGGACATGTGAGTCAAATGATATTAATTAATTTCTTAGTAAGTGTCACATTAGTGCTCACACCAATTTTACTTATCTTGCTTTTAATCACTCCAATACTTGAGAAGAAATTTTCTGTTAAGGGCAGATATTATATCTGGCTCTTAATGGCTGTTTTACTTATTTTACCGCTGACCTTAGTCCTTCCCGGACATGCAGTTGAGATTAATCTGCCAATTGGAAATGTGCAAAGTTACATCGCACAAGAAAGTATAATACAAAATCCGGCAAACACTACACAAACCGGTGACAGCAATCAAAACTATCCGCCTGACATCCAAAGTACGCACGGCACACAGCAGCACACACAGCAATTACTGGATGTTTCAGCACATGAGCAGCCACCTCAGCAGCAACAGGTACAACCACCGCAAATATCTCAAGCTGTAACACAAGGCGAAATATCACACGCTGAAACAACACAGATAACCGGGCAATCATCACAACCACCAAATATGCTTCCATCAGAACAAAACCCTAGATTAATCCCACACATCATAACAGATAATATCCAAAACATAGCTCTAATCACATGGCTTTTTGGCGTAATAATCTCAGCGACACTTCATATAAAGTCATATGTTTCTCTTAACAAATATATAAAATGCTGGAGCGAAGCAGTAACAGAAAAAAAGACTTTAACAATATTCCAAAATGAAGCGTCTAACCTGAACATAAAAAAACATGTGGAGCTAATCACATGCAAAGGTATAAATGCACCTATGCTCATTGGATTCATCCGCCCAACAGTTGTCTTAGCAGACCATGAGTATACAGGTGAAGACTTATGCCTAATTCTCAAACATGAACTTACTCACATGAGCAGAAAAGACCTGATTTACAAGCTAGTGATGGTGCTTGCAAAATGCATCCACTGGTTTAACCCAACAGTTCATTTAATGGCAAAGCAAGCAAACAAAGACCTTGAAGTACGTTGTGACGAAATCATTGTGGAAAACATGCCCATCGAAACAAAAAAATCATATAGTGAGTTGCTATTATTTATTGCATCAGGAGCAAAAAAGAGCCGATGTGAACTGACAACATGTATGAGTGAAGATAAGAAAACCCTAAAAACACGCTTGGGCAATATCTTGGGAAAAGGTAAGAAAAGAGGGGCTATGACCTTTGCTACTCTTGCTGTGGGTATTGCCATTCTTACGCTCACAGTGGGTGTAAACATAAGCGGATGCAGCGGAGAAAACAATGAGATAGATGACATAACCCAAGAAGATACGACAGCCACGCAGCACCAACCACATCCAATTGAAGCCATAACAGTAAGCCATAATGATGTGATATATCTGGATGTTTTTCAGGTGTTTCCCGGAAACCAAGTATGGGCTAACGGTGCAATGCAGACTGTGCCGAGCGATTTAATACTACCTGTAAACCCTCAACCAGTAGGCTCATTAGCGGAGTATTCACAAGGCTCGCCATCTCAAATTAGGCTGGGTTTTGAAGTGCTTGAGGTAAGAACCTTCGGAAATATAATTGATGTAATCTTTACGCTCAATGACTATGGAGCAAACTTACTAATTGGTGAGGTGATTGCGTTTACATCCATTACCCTGCCCGGCACCCAAGGAGCTACTACATCGAATATAGCAGTGACAATGGATAGAGATGAATCAGACAGTATCTTAACAATGAAAGCTAGGTTTTTTAAAGCACCATTTGGAGTGACGCAACTGATACAAGACGGCTCTGTGGAGTTTACAGTTAGAGCTGTTAGGGTTAATCTGTTCCGAGGCGAAGCACCGGTGAACATAGATTTAACCGAGCTTTTAGTCCAAGAACCCGCAGATATAATAAACGGCAATCCTGTTCTGATGCCAAATTACGCTCCGATGGAAATTTCCATAGCAGATATCCCTGAACTTCCCTCATTAGAGCTGTCTAATATTGGATTTATAAATGGCAGATTGCATATTCAAATTCCGCGTTTTTATGAAGTTCGTCCTGAAACAGGTGAAGTTGGAGTTGAGTTAAGGGATTCACAAGGGCAATTTGTTCCAAGTGAACGCATTGGCTGGACGAATGTTCAATTTCTGGGAGGGGAGTTTATCCCCGGTATGCGAGCATCACAGTATTGGGAGTATATAATTGATGTGGACATGGAAAACCTAGAAGATTATACACTATATGTTAATTTCCTAAATATTAACACAGGTATACAACTTATAAATCTCTCGGCAGTATTTGACGTACAAGGCTCTGATATTAAAAGAAGCTTTGATGAAAAAATTATCATAAGAGGTGACGGCAAGGCTTTTAATAATCTTGAACTATTTCCCTCTGCCTTAGTCTTACATTGGGCAGAGCCGGGCATTGCTATAGATGAGAGCATATACCTGCCATGGCAGCTCGTAGCAGATGAACCAGCCCCGGACTATTTTATCGCATATCTAAATGATGGCACATCAAAGGAGATAACTTTTTATAGAGGAATATTTGATACCATGGAAAGTTATTCATCCTTTGGGCATTTTTCCCCAATAATTGACCCCAGAGAGGTTGCAGCAATAGCACTAAATGGTGTATTATTTAATCTGACATAATAGAAAAGAGGATTAAATATGTATAAGTGCAAGTATCCAAATCTATTTTCCCCTATAGTGTTAGGAAAACAATACTTTAAAAACCGCATTTTTGCATCTCCAACGGGCTATCAAAACATCAACGGTGATGGCTATTTAAACGAGGGAGCAGGGGCATACTATGGCAGAAAAGCCCAAGGTGGTGTTGCAAGTGTAGCAACATTTGAGGGCATTGTTGACGGGGAACTTGGAAAGGGTGGTGATGGCCATATCTGCCTTGATGCACCATCTATCTGGCGCAACCTCGGTGGGGTAGCATATGCCATTAAAAACCACGGTGCGGTTGCCACCTTGGAACTTGCACATACAGGCATGTATGCAAATCGTGAACTTTCATTTTTTGGAGCACAGGCACAAGGCGGTGCGTATGGTCCGGTGGAATGTGAACTTGATGGCAGAACAATACTAGCCATGGATGAGCAAATCATTGAGCGGACAATTAATAAATATGCTCAAGCAGCAGCCCTTGCAAAGCGTACAGGCTTTGGCATGATCTTACTTCATGCCGGGCATGGTTGGCTTTTGCATCAGTTCTTATCGCCCAAGATTAATACAAGAAAAGACAAATGGGGCGGCAGCAGCATTGACAACAGAGCACGCCTAACGGTGGCTGTTTGTGAAGCAATGCGACGTGCCGTTGGACCGGACTTCCCGATTGAGGTGCGGATAAGCGGCTCTGAATGTTATGACGGTGGTTATGACATTGATGAGGGTATTGAAATTGCAAAGGCAATTGATGACTACTGTGATCTAATTCATGTTTCAGCGGGAAACCATGAGGTTGAGGAAGTATTTGCGGTGACTCACCCCAGTATGTTCCTGCCTGAGGGTGCTAATGTACAATATGCCGCACAAATAAAAAAACATGTTAAGACCCCTGTTGCAGCAATCGGAGCATTATCAGACCCGCAGTTAATGGAAGAAATTATTGCCTCAGGTCAAGCAGATGTTGTTGAGGTTGCTCGTGCATTAATTGCTGACCATGATTTTGTAAATAAAGCCCGCATGGGTATTGAGCCAAAACGCTGCTTACGTTGCCTGTCATGTTTTTCTGATGAGATGACCTACTGCCAGCCCTACTGCTCAATTAACCCTGAAAGTGGCAGAGAAATTGAAATGCGTTCAGATATTTTGCCATCTGTTCTGAAGAATATTTTAGTAGTTGGTGGCGGCATTGGCGGTATGCAAGCTGCGATAACCTCAGCACAAAGAGGTCATAAAGTTATGCTTGTTGAAAAGAGCAATCGTCTTGGTGGGGTCTTACGCTGTGAAGATGGGGTAGACTTTAAGAAAAATCTGGAAATCTACTTAAATCATCAAGAAGCAGAGGTGAAAAAGCTGGGAATTGATGTGCGTCTTAATACAGAAGTGACTCCCCAACTAGCGAAGCAGCTCGCCCCTGATGTGATTATAGCCGCATTAGGAGCTGCGCCAATTAAGCCGAACATTCTGGGAGTAGATGGAAAAAATGTTATGGCTGCACAAGATGCCTATGTTAATCTTGATAAAGTCGGAAGAACTGTCGTGATTATCGGAGCGGGACTTGTTGGAGTTGAGCTTGGATTGCACCTGATACAAAATGGCAGAAAAGTTATGGTAATAGAGCAAACAGACCGCATTAATGATGGCGGCAACTTTCTTCATATGCCGGGTCTTAAAGCAGAAATCAAAAAGCGAGGACTTGAGATTAAGTTCGATACCAATGTAAATGAGATAACATCTTCGGGTGTGGTATGTGATGATGGTGTCGTGGACGCTGACACAGTTATCTATGCCACAGGACAAAACCCGCTTCGTGAAAAGGCAGAAGCACTTGCATTTTGTGCCCCTGAGTTTGAAATGATTGGGGACTGTATATCGCCAAGGAACATTACAGATGCCACACGAGAAGGATTTATGACAGCCAGAAATTTAGGACGTTTTTAGAAGCGGCTATATTGGATAAAATGCAGAAAAGAGAAGCTATTTGGGTCAGGCTGACCTAACTAACTTCTCTTTTTCTTGATTAAATTTTCTTAGTCCTGTGCAATATATCCTTTGGTTTTAAGCGTGCTTTCCGCTTGATGAAGTTTTGCCTCATTAACCAAAATGATTGGACCTGTACAGCCCATTCCGCTTTGAGCATAGATATTCGTTGCCCATAATGCAAGGA
>Ga0209755_10008178_pt1 | contig 11234 bp, 9 predicted proteins | sample TergutCo191P1_FD_187301 | JGI IMG/M metagenome (GOLD analysis project Ga0209755, IMG submission 187301) | Cornitermes sp. P1 segment gut microbial communities from Petit-Saut dam, French Guiana - Co191P1 (SPAdes) (version 2) | ecosystem: Host-associated > Arthropoda: Insects > Digestive system >... | reverse complement strand
CTAGGTGAGCCCCAGGCCCAGTCTGGACAGGTGCAGAAAATCTTGACCCCACCATGATTTGGTCCCTAAACCATCCAGCCCATAGCAAGTAACTTCAGTCTACATATTCTATTGAGTGGGAACGATTTTCTGTTGCTTCTTGAAGTACCCTAGGCTTAACATTATTCTTCATTATAATTTACATTGAGCAAGATACGGGGGTAACCACCTCCTGCCAGCTGCAATTGTCACTATGCAGTTCACTTATAACTGCAGCAAGAATAATTAAGGTGTGTTTAAATATTGTGCCTTGTGTCTACCTTGTCTTTAAATTCTTGCATCTTTCATTGGATATTCATAACACTGTATAGCTGGCATACTGAAGCATTTTACGACGCTTGGACTGGGTCTGCTTGCAAGCTTGTATTAGTCCTTGCAGTTTCTTCACTAAAAATACACTTGATTAAATCATTTCACATTCGGATTAGTTTTTACTCAACCAAGTAGCCAGTACCCATCATGTCATAGATAAAATAAATTTAATATTTTATATACTATTTTCTCTAAACATAACTTGAGTTTAGAGAACCCTTTTGAATTGTGTATGGATTAACGTGCCATTTTCCAAGGTAGGTACCTTTCCTATCATGCCTAAATGGGAAAAAGTCACCCTCTGAAATGTCACTTTGTTTTATCTGGACAATCCAGAATGTCCCAATGAAAACAATCAGCCTTCCATTCTTATTTAGGCATTTACTGTTGACCATGTTTCTGTAACATTGTTATGGATAGCTCAATAAAACAAGTAACATAACTTTCAGAGGAGCCAGAATAGTGTAGTTGGTATACTGACTAGGCTACAGGCTGGATGGTCTGGGGTTTGAGTCCTGATATGGGCAAGAGATTTTTCTCTTCTCCAAAACTTCTAGCTTCTTATTCAATGGGTCCTGGGGTCCTTTCCTTGGGGTAAAAGTGGTTGGAGAATGAAATTTATCACTTACCTCCATCTTGTGCCAAGTTTAAGAATGAATGGCTCTAAACATGTTTTCTGCCTGTATGCCATCATGACATGGACAAGGAAAACTTTACCCTTACCTTTAACATAACTTTAAAATATTTACTTACTGGCTCAGGCCAAACAGATAGTGTGACTTGATCATATACAGCTTACGATCCTTACCATAACTGCAGATAATTAACTCTAAAGCAGTGATATTGGAGAAAAGATCTGTATTCTTGTCTTTGTTATAGAGTGGTGCAGCTTATCAATCCAGTTGGCGATATTCCAAAAGAGACCTTTTCTGGAAGACTTGACTCAGGTGTCCACTACCAACATGAGGAATACTTGATACCCTACTTACATAATGGGGATGGAGATGATCAGTTGATCAGTCAGCCACATGGTGTTTCTGAAGGCATTCCTTTGGTGAAGCACAACTCAAATATTGTATATGAAGAGGAACATGCAGCTTGTGACATTTGTAATGGTAGTGGAGATGAACAATCAAATGTTCCAGAAAGCAGGTCTTCAGTGAGACTTGACTCCAGTGTCAACAGCCAAGAGGAATATGTGACATGTGATGTGTGTAATGGGTCTGGATATTTAATGCATGGATTGCCTGTTACCAAAAAAATCCATCCGTGTTAATGCTGTGTGGCAAAATGATGTTAATTTTAGGAACCACTTAAATTCATTTGATGACATATCCAGCTTAAAACTGTGTAATGGGAAAACATAAATATTACTGAAGTCGTATGATGATGAAAATGTAATTTATGATCCAAGAAAGTATACTGGTAGCCCCTGTTTAAAGTTTCTCTGGGGATATATGAATTTGAACGATAAACTGAGACAAATATTAAATGGAGGAAATTTGACACTAGAATTATTGGCTTGGGATTAGTGAAACTGATGTTATATGGAGGAAAATGGTAACTCATTTGAGTGCTGTGTTTGCAGTGGTCTCTCCCACACTGTGTATTAGTTTCTTTGATGCTAGCTGATCAAGCCGCTTTTGAAGCAAAAAGTCTCTCTCAAGTGAGACAGAGGCTCACATGAGCCCCTGGAAGGTGCTACAACTGTCAGTGTGCTACTTCTTAATTTGAGGTCAGTTCACATGAGAGGAATAAGAGTATATGCCATGCATCTGGACTTTCTAGGGTGAACTTTACATTTTACCTTTTATGCGTCAGTGCTTCCATAGAGGTGAGTAGTCCTCAGAGGATTAAATATTGAACATTAAATGGGGGTGGCACTTTACATCTAGGAATGTAAAGTCAGTAAGCATCACCATTTAATATATACCAATAAGAAGACTACTTATTTCTTTCTCAGCTGATTTAATGATGGAAGGACACAGCCCGTTAAAAACTGTATGTACACCTATATCAGAATTTCATATATATATTTCTCACTTGTCATTGGGATTTCCTTGCATTGTATATGTGTTGTTCCATGCATTGTGCATACCTAATCAGATTAACATTCCTAGTAATACTAGGTAGAGAAAGTAAGAACTGATGTTCCTTACTATAATACTTTTCACCTTCTGGTAATATCTCTCAGGTACAGCATGTCTTCATGTATTTTGAGTACTTTCAGTAGATTTTTACGAGCGTAAAAGGAACATGTATAATTGTAATTCTTAATATTTTAACATTCAACATTGTGGAAATAATAAGAGAAAATGGTAGTATTAAAGTGGATCTGAGGGAGAGTGACTGTGATTGTGTGAACGGCACTGAAGAGACTCAGGATATGGCCCAAATGTGTGTTTGTGCTGGCCAATGAAACCTTGAGGTTCACAGACAAATTTCTCCAACAGTTGAGTTCTGAATACTCAGGAAGGATTGTTTATCAGGCTGATGTGTACCTGGATTTTGGGTACAAGACATGATTAAATGTTCTTACTTTCTTTTATTTATAAATGTCATTAACATTAACTGAATATTTTATTAGTGCTTGCACACTAATTGTTACATGATTTCTCTGTCATATATTTATATTTTCTGCAAATAAATTAACATCATGGTAATATACAGAACACTAATAAATGCTATCAAATTTCAGGTGTTCCTCATTGTTTCAACTTTCCTACTGACACACAAGTGAAAGGAACATAAAAGTGGTTGGTCCTTACTGTTGTGAGTTGAAAATGCATCAGACACATGTTTACTTATTTTAGAATACAACTTGTTCAAACAAACTTACACTGCTAGTTTGATGAGTGTTTGAAGTAGGTTATAGTAGTTGCCACTAAAAGTCCAAACCTATTTGTTATGTTTGTGATTCACCTCAGTTTCTATATATTTCTTATACTGAACAAATTCAAGACACCTTGAACCAGCAGAAGACTTCTTTATGAAAACTCCAGTGATTCAGAGTGGCAAGAAATTAATGTCTGAAAAGGAACTGTGTCAAGCCAAAATATAAAAACAGACAGTGCTTCCTGCAACATCTAAACTGGCAAAATAAGTTTATGTATCTGATTAAATCAGTAGGATCATGTCTGGAGCTATAGATTGTTTCTGCTAATTCAAGAGGGCAAGAAGGTTCATCTTCTGAAATAATAAGTACTGCGTAATGTAACAGAAGTCTACTTAAATTTGGGGGGGGGACTAGGATTCTTGAAGTATAAGATTTTCAGAGTTAGCAGTTACAACCCAAAAAGCTATGTGCTGGCCAGAGGGAGAGGTGCTTGTGTTGTTTGTATGTGTCCTATTCATGAGAACATGTAAGTCACAGGTACATGTGCAAAACTGTATGGTTTGGCTGAATATTACTGTAATGTGGAAAGCATAAGTTGCTACCAAAGAGACAATGAGATGCATTCCTGGATTATGAACATGTAAAAAATGTGGAACAGTGTTTGGAAGTTGATAACATAGATGGCATAGTCTGCAGTTGGTGGGTGACTGCTGACAGAGAAAATCTATAAAAAAAACTGGGCTTCCTACAGTGACTTCCTGAAATCTCTTGCTGCCTATTACACTTTCATAGCACAACGGCAGTCCTATTTCTGTGAAGAAATTAAGTTGCATATTAACACTGGAGACGTTACTGTTTTTTATTTTTCTGAAAACTGTACTGTACAAGATGACCAAAAGGTTTTCATTGGAACAGTGTTCAGGCAATTTGTTCTTCCATTTGTACCAAAATTATTCACAAAACAAAATGACAGAGAAAATCCTTTTGTTGTTGTGTCAGACTGTGAAACACACAACACTGTAGCTGTGCATTTATTTCAAAGCAAACTGCCTTCTGTATTCCTTAGTCCTCTGTGCTCTCATTTTTCCCTTTCTCTCGTGTCTTTTTATTTCTTTTTCCTTTATGTTCACCCTTCCTATATCTGGCAGTGACTTCATCTTCCAGGGCCACTCTCCCTCTGAGAACCCCTTAGGCAACCCAACTTCCTTCTCCCCTCAACTAACCATACTGGCTAACTTCAAATTCTCTGAGAACCAACCACTGCCAATGCCATTCCCTATATAACTGTGTACCTAGTGTTCCCAGCATTCTTCTTGGACCGCTTGACCTTTAAAGATGGGATTGACAGGCTGTCCCGAAATGTCGGTAACTAACTCCCGATCTATGCTGTATAACATCCCAGAAGAGGCGAAAATCTCATTTACACCATGGTAGAAGCCTGAAATCACACACTTTCCAGTAAATTGAAAGATGTGTCTGAGATTTATTATTTTTCTGATGGTGATGCCTCACAGGATAGAGAATGGAAAATTTCATCAACCTCTGCTATCATACAGATGATTTTGGTATTGATGTTGATTGTCACTTCTTTACATCACATGGCAAAGATCTACAACACAAGACTATGGAAACAAAAAACTGCAAGGCATGTCTGCAAAACCCTTACAAGTAGATCACCAGAGACCACAACAAATATGTCATCACTCATCTTTGGGTATTGTACTGTCCAAAGCAAAGAAATTATAGTGCTTGAAGAGAGGTTCATGACAGTAACCTTCCTAACCTTTATCCTAACAATATGAAGTGAAGAATGCAAAAGGTACATTGTACAAAATTATTTTTATGTTATGCATACAGAATATCAAGAATCATTAATGTACACAGGCCTATTATTATTATTATTATTATTATATATTACTATTATTATAATATTAAAGTTCTGATTGTATGTGAGCAAGTTTATTCATATATATAATTTTAAAGAAGATATACATTCTAATGTTAATGCATAAGGGGTGCACAGATTTTCCAAAAATCTAGCAGCCATCTTTAAATTCTAGGTGCCAGAAGAGTGACATCAAGAGTCTTCAATTATGAGGACTCAAAATATTGGGTGCCACCACGCAATATTCAGTAGACAAAGTGACCTAGCACCCAGGATTTGTGCACCCCGCTCTATGTCATCATTTTGTTTTTCCGATAGTACTATTCATGTAAAACAGAATGTGTTGCATCTTTTAATGTGGGTACTATTGAAAATAAGGGAGTACAAGTATTGAACCTATAAAATTTGCTGAAGTCCCAAACACATGATATAAGAGATTTACTCATCATATTTCACAGATTCCTCATTGTGAATATGAAGGTGTTTCTTCAGATTCCAGCTACATGAGAATTTTTCTTCACATCTGCCACATGCATATGGCTTCTCTCCTGAGTGAATACGATAATGGCATTTTAAGTTCCATCTATTAGAAAATGTCTTGTGACACACATTGCAGTTATTTTTACCTGCATGGAGCCGAATATGCTCACTGAGTTTCGACTGATACTGATATTTCTTCATGCAAAGACTACAACTGTAGGGCTTTTGTCTAGCATGGCTCTGCAAGTGTTTACTAAGATCAGCCTTGTCAGAAAAACTTTTCTTGCATACGTCACATTTATACGGCTTCTCCCCAGTATGAATGCGATAATGTATCATAAGGTTATACCTATTTGCAAACATTTTAGCACAAACATCACAAATGGATGTTTTCTCACCTGTGTGAACACGAAAGTGCCTTTTGAGTTCACTTTTGTTAACAAATTTCTTCTCACATGTGTCACAGCCAAAAGGCTTCACACCTGAATGTACATAAGAATGGACTTTCAGAGAGAATGTGGTGGAGAATTTTTTTTCACATATATTGCAAGCGTACGGTTTCCTGCCTGTATGCTTAATCATGTGTTTCTTAAGTCCTGAACTGTTAATGAATTTCTTGTTGCACATTTCACAGTGGTATGGCATGAATCCTGTATGTGTACGGTAATGTTCCTTGAAATTTGAACTATGAGAAAATGATTTACTGCATATGTCACATATGTAGGGCTTCTCTCCAGTGTGGAGGCGGTAATGACTTTTCAAAGAAAAGCTTGTTGTAAACTGTTTGGTACATACATCACAAGTGTAAGGCTTTTCCCCTGTATGAATTCGAACATGTTTCTTTAAATCTGAACTATTAGCGAATGTTGCCGGACACACTTTGCAATCATAGGCCTTGTCCTTAGTATGAAGACGATTATGTTCTGCTGCTTTTCCATATGTTGCTAACTTTTTATAGTACACATCACATTTTTCTGTTGTGTGAAAACGTAAATGCACCTTTAGAGAGCTTTTGTAAGCAAATGCCTCCTTACAAACATCACATATATATGCTTTGTCAACTGTATGTGTACCTGTATGAATTTTGAGATTATATATGTTTGAAAACTTTTTACCACAAATTTCACAGTGGTGAACTTTATCACACTCTTCAATTAATGTTGTGCTAAGATACCTTGCAGGGTTTATGTCTAAATGACCATACGTGTCATACAAACTGACATCTCTATCAAGCTTACTTTGGTTGTATGCATACATGTCTTTTCTCACGCAGTGAAGAGGAAAATCACTTCCTTCTGGAATGTTTACTGCACTGTAAAAGAACATTAATACACAATGTATGAGGACACATTTTCATGATCAGATATCATGGTGAAGCTCTGTCATTTGTCACAAATACAGTATTTTCTGACATGAATTAAATTTCTACAACTGAACTACACACATTAGAAGACAGCATCAGTATGCACAGTGACTATGTAATTTTGCTCTTTGATAGAATGCCCAAAAATTACAAATTTTTTAATTGAATTTTCCCCATAAGCAGCTATTTTAAATGGACTGGATCTGAAACTATATTTTCTGTACCCCTCACTTTATATTACTTGGGTGATCAAATCAAAAATGAGATGGGTGGGGTATGTGGCATATATGGGGGATAGGAGAGGTGCCTACAGGGTTTTGGTGGGGGACACATAATGGTAAGAGACCACTTGTAAGACCTAGGCATAGATGGAAGGATGATATTAAAATGGATCTTCAAGAAGTGGGATGGTAAAGTATGGACTGGATTGCTCTGGCCCAGGATAGGGACAGGTGGTGGGCACTTGTGTTAATGTGGTAATGAACTTTCAGTTTCTATAAATTGTAGAAACTTTCTTAACTAGCTGAGGGCCTATTAGCTTCCCAGGAAGGACTGTTCCAAGGAGTTAGTTAGTTAATTAGTTACTTAGTTGAGTTAGCTTGTTGGTCAGATCTGAAAGTCAGTAATAACATTTCCCAGCACCCTTTTACAATGTAATAAAGAAATGGGACTTTTTTTTTTATAAAGGTACAAAAATCACAATTATTGCAAGTGTCACTATATGAAAACACTGAATAGTGAATTATACACAACTTTAGTATTACAATTCTAGAAAAAAATGTATGGTCATATAAAGCCTAATTTTTATTTCCCAGCATGTGTGAAACACATACCACATTGGTTTACTTTGAAAGTAGGTTCAGACAAGTCTCATTGCATGTATCAAAATGCTAGTATGGCAGACCAATTTTGTCCAAAATTGTAAACATGACAATTTAACTGATCCCTGACAGTTTGAGTTATTGACAGAAGAATAACAAGGCTAAGGGAAATTTTTAGGCCTCATCATATAAAACCATCAGTTTCTATGGAACATTTGTTCACTTCTTCATAGACCTAGGCTTGTGGGCCTTAATTAATTCCAAGATGATCAATTATACATAAAATTCAGTCTGTATGTACACCTGGAAGTTGCCTTCCACCCCACAATAGCGCACATACTTCAGCTATGCCATCTGTACTATAACTGTTTTGGCAGCTTCCTTAGTTTCTTCATGCTATTAGGGAAATTGTACATATCACAAAACAATTTATTGCTACAGTCAACAAGGAAAAGTCACCTGTTCGTATGCATCTGCTCATCCTCTGTTTCTGCTTCATCTTTCCCATCTTTGATTGGTATACTGTCCTCCTATTATACAACAGACCATTAATATAGGTATGCATGCACATGGTTATAACAAATAAATGGAAGAGATACAAGGGGAATATCAGAATGCAAATATAGAAAAGAAAGTTGCAAAAGAAATGTAACATTAGACCAAGAAATGAGAAATATAAAATGTACTTAAACACTGCAGTATTTTCTGTGTTCCGTGAGAAAACTGTTACCATCATATATATATATAAAGTAAAGTGTGTGTGTGTGTGTGTGTATCTCACAGAATATGTGGACATCTTGTAAGCTACTGGGTTGCATGAAAATATTTCTGCAGTTTGCATTGTGCCTTAATATTACACAGTTGTGTCTCTTTCAAAGCAAGTAATGTATATCATAACAATGTTGAACTGTTACTGTCACCAGTGCTGTATAAAATAATTACACACATGCTTGGTCTGAATGGGGTTATGTATGCATACCCTTGAAATTATAACTCACCCTAACTTCAGTCTTTCTTATAGACATAGCAACAGGCATGTATTCTTCTTCTTCTTCTTCTTCTTCTAATTCTTCTTCTTCTTCTTCTTCTTCTTCCTCTTCCTCTTCCTCCTTCACCCTACTGACTAGGAATATTGCATTTCTCTTGTCATCTGAACCAGGGTATGTGTAGTTTAAATCCATATTATGCTGTAAAGAACTTTCATTCTTATTCAGATTATCAGGATTGCATATTAGATATCTCTTCTCCACACTTACATGTCAATGACTTCAGTGTCTACAATACCCACAGCCAGTAGTGTAGATAACTGGTTCCCATATACACCCCCTCCCAACCTATAATTATTAGTGAAGTTACTCCCACATCTCATAACGGGGAACCAGAACACTGCCTTTTGCCAAAACAATGAAATCCGGTCTGAAAGAACCCAAAACAAATACTGTATGTTTTGGCCCTACCCTGCACCATGGGGCTACAGGAGCCTCATCTACATCACTGTCCACAGCAGGCTCTTTATAATGTTTGTCTTCATTGAGTACACAAAGAATAAAACATTGGTACCAGCAATTTAACATTCACATAAGGGTAAGGTCACTGTGCATGCCATGAAGACATATGGAGCACTGGAGGTACAGGTCCACTCACTTTTAACCTTGGCCCTTGATGGTGGCAAGTGATCAGCTTCATCTACCAGCAGTTTAATCCTGGGGAAAGAGCCACTAGTACACACTGAATGGAAGGTTAAATGAGCCCCAGCACCAGTTTGGAAACTTTGGAGAAGTGAAAAATGTCTTACCACTGACAAATTGAACCACAGGTCAACCATCAGCTCATGTTTTAATATTTAGTATTCATAAAAACAAAATGCACTTCTTTTGCCCTTCTGATACCCAAGTACAATAACTTGCTTCATTGAATTATAGCTAAAACAGCAACCAAAAATACACTTGTGTTTAAGTCTATCTGAAATGCTGCAGTGTTTAGACTGTCTTAAACTGATAACAGTTCTATTAGTTTAAAGAAATTTTGCTGTACCATGCATGATTATATCTTCTGGCAAAGAAAATCAAATCCTTTCTAGTGGCATTACTGTGGTTGCTGTTTGACACCTAAACTTGAAATACAGAGGGATTAAATAAAACTAAAGGTGGTGTCAAGTTTTCAGAGTGTAAAACAAATGTGCAAACCCACCTTATCTTCATGTCTAATTATGGACACAAAATGCTCCTCTTTCACATCACTGCATACTGATACGTGAGTTTCACAATCTGAATCAGGTTCCACTTTAATTACATCCATAGTGTACTGCAAAATAATTCATTTTAGGTACTGAGATATATGTTCATACATACACCATAGCTGATTTAACACATTTAAAAAAATCCAAAAATTGCTTCAATTCCCACATCTTGTAATTATGCTTCACACTATTACAACACAAGCAAGAAAAAAAGAATCTCTTATATAGGATCCATACATAAGTGTCATATCTTTCCACCAAGAATAATAATTTCTTTGGAACATCCTACACATACCACATTCATGCATGCCCAATATTTTCTACCTATTTAGTAAATCATCTGCCAGTCATGAAAATCTTTCCCACTGATGTCTAGTTCTTTCTTTCTTTTCCATATCATATACTGTAAAATTAATGTCTGTAAGAAACAGCTAGTAATGAAGATGCCTGCATAGTAAATTAGTGCAGTCCTTTGAAGAATATGTATACCTGACTTCCATCTCATGCCCATCCAAATGGTGGACAAATTTAATAATAACTGGCTTTTCACTCACTGTAACAATTACAATTATAAGGAAACTGCAGAACCCCTCTGTGTTGCATGAAACAGATGTATTTTAATTGTCTGCTATATATATATATAATGTGATATAAATTAAATATACAAGAGATAAGTGAAGGAACAGTGTCAGAATTTTGGGCAAAGCTTTCAGTAAATGACATCCTCTCCCAACCAGTTTTATGCAAACACTCCACAGAAATCAGTGCAAAAAATATAACATGTGTCTCATGTCAACCTCTTGTTAACTTCTATTCAAAACACTTTTTCTTAGATGAATACTTCCTGAGCTCCACCCAAAAAATTTATTTTGGCCCTTAATACAAACCCTAAATTAATAAAAGTTGATGAAAGTCATGCACTATAATAGGGTACCAATGCCATACATCAAGCCTGAACAAAATATATGGAAGGGCTTCAAAGATATGAGGCACATTTAATAAATTAGGTTACCTATTCTGTAACTTTGATGCTCATCTTGCATCTTAATTTTTGGTAGGAGGGAGCACTTGTAAAGTAGTAGTTTAACATCCAACAGACTGCACGAGATTCAGTGAGACAGATGCTACTCATGCAATATGTAAATGTGCAACAGCAACCCAAAGGGGAACATGATCCTGCCAAGTTCATAGTGTGATTCAATTTGTTTTGGGCAAACACATATCCCCCATTGAAATTCATGGACAATTGATGGAGATGT
>Ga0209755_10008177_pt1 | contig 11234 bp, 8 predicted proteins | sample TergutCo191P1_FD_187301 | JGI IMG/M metagenome (GOLD analysis project Ga0209755, IMG submission 187301) | Cornitermes sp. P1 segment gut microbial communities from Petit-Saut dam, French Guiana - Co191P1 (SPAdes) (version 2) | ecosystem: Host-associated > Arthropoda: Insects > Digestive system >... | reverse complement strand
GCGTTCGTTATGGTATAAGCGTGCAACTCTTTTTCAAAAACATCTTTCGTAGTTACATAAGTGCCGACAGTTCCGTCAACTTGTTTATAGCTTGCGTTTTCCTCGAATATCGGCGTACCTGTAAAGCCAAAAAGCTGCGCTTTCGGGAAAAAGTCTTTAATCGCTTTGTGGTTATCGCCAAACTGCGAGCGGTGACATTCGTCGAATATAATAGCAATACGCTTATTATTTAGCTTTGATAAGCGCTCTTTATAAGTCGGAATGCCTTTATTTTTTTTCTCCTGGTTACGCTTACTGTTTTCATCAAGCGCAAGTCCAAGTTTTTGAATTGTTGTAACAATAACTTTGTCTTTATAGTCGTCTGAAGTAAGGCGTGTAACCAGGCTTTCGGTATTGGTATTTTCTTCAACACAACCTTCCTGAAACTTGTTGAATTCAATCCGCGTCTGCCTGTCAAGGTCTTTTCTGTCAACGACAAACAGACATTTAGCAATGTCAGGGTTATCCTTCATAAGCGTTGAAGCCTTGAATGATGTCAATGTTTTTCCGCTTCCGGTAGTATGCCAAATATATCCGTTGCCTCGGTTTTGCTCGATGCAGTCCATAATCGCCTGCACAGCATAAATTTGATAGGGGCGCATAATAATCAGCTTTTGCTCGCTGACAACAAGCACCATATATTTGCTTATAAGTTTTCCAAGAGCGCATTTAGGAAGAAACGATTTTGCAAAATCATGCAGATGTGCAATTTTGTTATTCTCTCTATCTGCGTGCTGGTATATTGGTAAGAATCGTTCATCCGCATCAAAACCAAAATGCTCTTTTTGATTGTTGGCAAAGTAATATGTGTTACTCTCGTTGCTCACGATGAAAAGCTGCATAAAGCAAAGCAATGAATTTAAATACCCGTTCCCCACATCGTTCTTATATGTAACGATTTGCTCCATTGCTTTTTTGGGTGTTATTTGCAATGACTTTAACTCAACCTGCACAACAGGAACGCCATTGATTAGAATGATGACATCATAACGATGGCTGCTGTTATCCGTATTTATGCGCAGCTGGTTTATAACTTCAAAATTATTTTTGCACCAGTCCTTAATATTTACAAGGCTATAATATAAAGGCGTATCGTCGTCCCGCTTAAATTCATTTATTTCACGCAGCGTCTTTGCCGCAGAAAAAACATCCGGGGTAATAATGCTGTCTTTTAGACGCGCAAACTCAGAATCGCTCAAGTTTACATGATTTAGCTTTTCAAAATGCTCTCTAAAATTCGTTTCAAGCGATGCTTTGTCACTAATATCCTCGCGATAAATATATTTTAACTCTTGAAGTTTTTGGATAAAATCCGATTCGATTTGTTTCTCAAACTTCATGCTTCAATCTCCCCATGTTACAAATATTGCGATAATCCATATCTATTTTCAATATGCTAAGTCATTCATTTCGAATTTTATTTACAAAAACCCTGTATCTGGCGCAGCGCTCTGACTCCTGTTACAATGAATCGATGACAGACTCTTTCCCTTCCTATCTTGAACCTCTTAACAGCGGGCAGCGGCAGGCTGTTCTCCATACGGGAAAGCCGCTTTTAATACTGGCGGGCGCGGGATCGGGGAAAACAAGGGTTATCACCACAAAAATAGCGTGGCTTATCAGGGAAAGGGGAGTTGATCCGCGCTCGATTCTGGCTGTCACATTTACCAATAAGGCCGCAAGAGAGATGGCGCAGCGCGCACGGCGGATTGACGAAAGAGCGGCAGAGGCGATGATGCGCACCTTTCATTCCTTCGGCGCGTGGTTCTTAAGGCGCAACGGGAATCTTGCGGGTCTTGACTCCGGCTTTGTCATTTACGATGACGATGATATTGTTTCCCTTCTTTCTTCAATTATGGAAAACTCCGCAAAGGCTGAGGTCAGGTATTTTGCCCGGTGTGTTTCCCGCGCGAAGGATTACTTTCTCTCCCCCGATGATCCGGAGCTTGACTCTATCGAGCACGATAAAAGATTCCGCGGTGTCTATAGGCGCTATGAGGAGCGGATGTCCCAGATAGGCAACGTTGATTTCGGCGATTTGATCAAGAAACCGGCGGAGATACTCCGAAACAATCCTGAAGTCGCGGCCCGTTTTCATCAGCGGTTTTCTGTGATCATGGTTGACGAATACCAGGACGCCAATGTAGCGCAGTTCCGGCTTTTAAAAGAATTATGCGGCCCTTATACATACGTGTGCGTTGTAGGCGATGATGACCAGTCAATCTACCGCTTCCGCGGCGCCGAAGTGAAAAACATCCTTGAGTTCCCCGACAAGTTTTCAGGCGCGGATATTATCCGCCTGGAACAGAATTACCGCTCCACCGCTCCCATTTTAAAGGCTGCCTCTTCCGTGGTGGATTTCAATCAAAGCCGCCTCGGGAAAACGCTCTATGCAGAAAAGGGAAACGGCCCTCTGCCTGTACTCGCTCACCTTCCAGATCAAAGCGCCGAAGCCGCTTTCTGCGCGGACAGGATAGAAACCTCTGTAAAGAGCGGAAAATCGTCATGGGCCGACTGGGCTGTTCTTTACCGCACCAACGCGCAGTCTCTGGGTTTTGAGACATTGTTTTTAAAAAGGGGAATCCCGTACCGTGTTGTCGGCTCACTTAAGTTTTATGAACGCGAAGAGATAAAAGACGCGCTGGCTCTTTTGGCGTTCCTTGTAAATCCCCGCGATGAAGTCGCTTTCCGCCGTGTTGTTAATAAACCGGCGCGCGGCGCAGGAGGCGTTTCAGTTGACAAAATTGTCGAAGCGGCAGTTGATGACGGCGTTAATATAATTGAAGCGGGAAACAAAGTTGAGCTATCGGCAAAAGCGCGTAAAGGTTTTGACAGGTTTATAAAAGTGATTAAGGACGCCCAGTCATGTCTGCAGGCTGACAGTAGTTCAACTCAAGTTCCCGATACGCAGCCGCCTGTTTCCGCTCCTGATAAAAAGAAAAGCAAATCCAAAAAAAACGCGGCAGGGAATAAAGAGAAGGCCAAATATAACAAATTGAAATCCGGCACAGGCCTTTCTGTCTGCATTGAACAGCTTTTGATTGATTCGGGGATTGCAGAATACCACGAGATGCAGGACGAGTATTCCGGCAATTCAAAGATCGGCAACCTGCAGGAACTGTTGAACGGGGCAAGCGATTATCCAAACGATAACGAAGGCCTGTTAAAGTTCCTTGAGGATATAGAACTGGATCGTTCCATGAATGAGGAAGCCGCTCAGGCAGCCTCAGCTGATAAACAGAACAATATACTGGATACAGTGACATTAATCACTTTTCACAATACAAAGGGCCTGGAGTTTAAACATGTAATAATGACAGGGCTTGAGAACTGCACATTCCCCAGGGACGATAAAAAGGACGATGAACTGGAAGAAGAGAGGCGGCTTTTTTATGTCGGAGCTACGCGCGCGATGGACGAACTTTATTTTACCACATGCTCGCAGCGCCGCATGTTCGGAAAGACAATACAGGCGTCGCCCTCTATTTTTCTCCGCGAAATTGATAAAAGCTGTTTAAATGAATACGGGAGCACAGGAAAGATAAATTACGGATATGTTAACCGTCCCCAAAGCTTTAACGCGTTTAATCTGCGGAGTATTAACGAAACCGCTTCAGGAAACAGTCAAATATCGGACGCAGAAGAGCGATCCGGCTGGCGGAGGGGGCAGCGTATATTTAACGATAATTACGGATACGGCGCTGTCATGGAAGTAAAAGACAGCGAAGACGGCCCTCTTGTCCGCGTACGTTTTGACAACGGGCATGAAAAGCGCTTTTTATCAGAGATTCAGGGCAGAGCTTACGAGAAAGTCGGAGATGATTACTGACATGGCAGCAAGTACAGGCGGTGTACCGCACGCCCTAAATGATTTATCTCTTTTGCGGCAAATGCCGAATGTGCTTCGCGCAAGGGGTTTCCGTCTTTATTTGGCGGACGGCAGACGATTAGTCGATCTCTGGCTGAACGGCGGCGCGGCGGTTCTTGGACACACTCCGGCAAATCAGCTGCGCGAATTAAAAAATACTGCAAGCCGCGGCCTTTACGCTCCTTTTCCTCATTTTACAGAAAGCAGGTATCTTAAGGCCCTGTCAAAGCTTTTTCCCGGGCGCGTTTTCCGCCTCTATGCCGCGCCACCGCGCGGAATGGAAGAGTTTTTTAAAGACAGAAAAGCGGCATTGTGGCGACCGTATTATGATTCCGCCAATCCTTTCGCTTCGGATGAAACACCTCTTCTGGTTCCTGTATTGCCCGGCATTCAGACATGGAATGATAATTTGCCGTATGGTTTATGCATTGCAGCTTTTAAATCCGAAGAAGAGCAGTCGCAGTTTCCGCCAAGCAGCAGTCTTTCGCCGATTTTACTTGCAGTTGCTGCGCGCGGTGTATACGACATTCTGGCGTCTCCGCAGAGGGCAAAGCTGAATATGCCGCGAATAATGAAAGCGTTAAAAAACTCAAAATGGAAAAGGCAGGGTATTTATCTTACTTTGAAAAAAGAACCGGCAAGTGATGAATGGACAGCGCTTTTTCATTGTTTTCTTGAAGCGGGCTTCCTGCTGCCGCCGACATTCGCTCAGCCTTTGATTCTGCCAGGCGAATTATCAGACGGGGAAGAGGCAAAACTGGCGGCAGTGTTAAGAAATTGAGCTAAAATAAAAATGCCTAATGTCCGCAAGCTTAACTTACTTGAATTTACTGATTAAATTCACAATACTTATACTACATGAACAAGTATATTTTCGTCTCAGGCGGCGTTTGTTCCAGTTTGGGGAAAGGTGTTGCAGCCTCTTCCATCGGCGCATTGCTGGAAAGCAGGGGATTGAATGTCCGCATGGTAAAGTGCGATCCGTACATTAATGTGGACGCGGGAACAATGAGCCCGTATCAGCACGGCGAAGTATATGTAACAGATGACGGAGCGGAGACTGACCTTGATCTCGGTAACTACGCAAGGTTTACAAAGGGGCGGCTTAGCCTTGCAAACTCAATAACAACCGGACAGGTTTACGATTCTGTTATCCGCAAGGAACGAGAAGGGAAATATCTTGGAAAATGCGTGCAGGTAATTCCGCATATAACAGATGAGATAAAAAGCCGAATCATTGCTGTCGCGAAGGAAGAAAGCGATACAGATGTTGTAATAATAGAAATAGGCGGAACTGTTGGTGATATAGAATCCATCCCTTTCATTGAAGCCGCAAGGCAGATAATCCACGAACAGGGAAAGAAAAACGCAATCTCAGTGCATTTAACCTTAATACCGGAAGTTGCAGGCGGAGAGCTTAAAACAAAGCCTACCCAGCACTCTGTTAAAACAATGCTGGAAGCCGGGATTCAGCCTGACATATTAATATGCCGCTCTCCTTTAATGCTTGATGAAGCGACGTGCGAAAAAATAGCTCTTTTTACCAATGTCGATATAGACGCGGTCTTTACTTCTCCCAACATTAACACGACAATTTACCAGATACCGATTATATTGCTTGAACAGAAACTGGATCAGGTAATACTTCGTAAAATGGGAGTGGAGAGCCGCCATGCCGATATGCGTCCATGGCATTCAGTGATGGAACGCTTTTTCTCAAGGCAGGGAAAGGTCAGGATCGGTGTTACCGGAAAATATATGGAAATACACGACACCTACACTTCGCTTTACGAAGCGCTTTTCCATGCAGGGCTTGAATGCGGCGTAGTTGTTGAACTTGTAAAAATTGATTCGTCAAAACTTGAAAACAGGGAAGATGCCGGCGCAATACTCGGAGATGTTGACGGTATCCTTGTACCAGGCGGTTTCGGACAGCGCGGTATTAACGGAATGGTTAAAGCCGCTCAATGGGCAAGAACCGAAAAAAAGCCGTACTTTGGTATTTGCCTGGGTATGCAAATAATGGTTATTGAATGGGCGCGTAATGTTCTTGGCTGGACTGATGCTGATTCTACGGAATTCACCTCAGACTCGAAATACCCTGTCGTAAGCCTTCTTGCGGAACAGATTAATGTAAAAAATTACGGAGGGACAATGCGTCTTGGCGCAAGCGAAACAGTGAATGAAGACGGAACGCATATTTATGCAGCTTACGGTGAAAAGAGGATTTCTGAACGCCACAGGCATCGATTCGAATTTACTAATAAATACAGAGACGAGATGATAAAATCTGGTTTAATATTTTCGGCTTACACTCCTGACGGCGCTTTGGTAGAATGTGTTGAATGGCCTCAATCCGAACATCCCTGGGGTGTAGCTGTTCAGTTTCATCCCGAATATAAATCAAAACCAATGGCGGCAGCTCCCCTGTTCAGGGATTTTATTGCCGCAGTAAAGAAAAACAAATGAAAAAAAAAACAACCGGCATCCGCCGCGCGTTCTGCATATTAATCCTTCTCGTTGCAGGTTCATGTACATTTGACTACGGCGAAACAGGTTCGTCAGACAGGGAACTGCCGGATCTGGTAATGGAAAATGTTGAATATGTACGTGTCAGGTCTGCGGATCCCATAGCGCGGATACAGGCCGAACGCGCCGAACGCTACGAACAGCAGGGTTTAATGAAACTGGAGAATTTTTCATTTGAACAATACGGTGATCGCGGTCGGTCAGTTAATGTTTACGGAAGAGCCGGACATGCAGAAGTGGAAATAAATTCCGGAAATATCCTGATGAACAACGGCGTCATGCTTGATGTTGAATCGGAAGATATCACTATTGAAACAAATCAAATTGTCTGGATTGATGAAGAAAATGCTCTGTCTTCCGGAGAAAGAGAACTGGTAATTATTTATCAGAAAAACGGAACGATCATTGAAGGAGAAGGCCTCAGCGCAGATGCCAGAAGGCGTTCATGGGATTTTTCCGGTGTTGTATCAGGTACCTATTATGAAGATTAATATGTTCCGTACAAATCAATCAGGAATTCCTTCCGTAAACCGCATCAACATCAAAAACTCATGGCTGGATATCTTGTTCAGATTCATACCGGTTCGTACCGGTTCATGTTTAATAATCATATTAATTTCCGGATTTCATGCTTTAGCGGCGGACACTTTTACATTCAGGGCGGACAGAATGTCAGGATCAAGGGCATTAGGCAGGGAAACAACCATATTGGTGGGAAACGCGGAAGTCAGATCGGATAATTTACTGCTGCGCGCTGACAGAATCGAAATTTCCGGAGACGATAACCAATTTATTGAATGTATCGGCAATGTCTGGGGTCATGAAGAAGACAAGAACATCCTGTTTTATACAGACAGACTCCGCTATGACCGCACTTTAAAAATAGCGCGGCTGGAAGGCAATTCATCCCTTGAAGACAGGGAAAATGAAATTGTGGCACGGGCGCGGTTTATTGAATACGATGATGAAAATGAAATTACGGTAATGCAAATCTCGGTAAGATTATTCAAGGATGATATGGTCTGCCGCTCCGAACACGCGATTTATTACCGAGGCGAAAAAATACTGGATTTATCTGGGTTCCCTGTAGTGTACAAGAAAGAAGACGAATTCCGCGCGGATAAAATTCGGGTAGACATTGAGACTGATGATGTTATTATGGAGGGTTCTGTTTCAGGAACAATTATAAATTAGAGTCTATGAACGAAGAAGATATTGCGAAGCCGGAACAGCATCAGGAATTCACTGAAAACGAACCCGGGAAACTTCGCTTTTCAGACCCAATAGACGCTCCTTCCGCAAAACAGCATAATATCCATACTCTCGGCGTATCAAACATGTACAAGAATTTCGGTAAAAAGGCAGTTGTAAAGGGTGTTAGTTTTACCATGAAAAACGGCGAAGTTGCGGGGCTTTTAGGACCCAACGGAGCTGGTAAGACCACAATCTTCTATATGATTGTCGGCTTTTATTCGCCTACATCAGGAATTGTCGTTATGGATGATCATAATATTACATCTTTGCCCATGTACCGCAGGGCAAGGATGGGTATCGCGTATCTTCCGCAGGAGGCGTCAATATTCCGAAAACTTACTGTTGAACAGAATATCTGGGCAATTCTGGAAAGCCGCAGGGATATCAGCAAAAAGCAGAGAAAGGAAAAGCTTGAAAGCCTGTTAAGTGAATTTAACATTGGGCGGATACGATCCCAATTTGGTTATACCCTGTCAGGAGGCGAGCGCCGCCGTACCGAAATTGCCAGAGCTCTGGCTACAGAGCCGAAATTCCTGCTTTTAGACGAACCTTTCGCCGGTATTGACCCCATCGCTGTATTTGAAATTAAGCAAATAATACGCCAGCTTGCAGTAAAAGGTATCGGCGTTTTAATAACTGACCACAATGTCCGTGATACTCTGGAGATTACCAACGAAGCGTTTATTATCGCAGACGGAAGCATTTTCGCCAGAGGAGACAGAGACACAATATTAAATGATGAAATGGTGAGAAAGGTCTACCTTGGCAGTGAATTCCGCATGTAGAATTCCCATAAATTTTACTAAAGTTTCAGGTTCAACTATCGATAATATATTATCAGACAATAACATTATGAATAGTTACCGCAGAGAATAAAGTCTGATACCGAAAGGTAATTGAATGGCAGCGCCTTCGCTGCAGGAAACTGTCATTCGCAGCAAACACGGAAGCATGGATGCTTTCGAAGGGAACTTCGTTCCCGCTATTCAAGGAGGATCATATGATCGTCAATCACAACCTAAGCGCAATGTTCGCTAACAGGTCCCTCAATGTAACGCAGAGTTTTCTCACCAAAAACATGGAGAAACTCACCTCGGGTTTCCGGATCAACAGAGCCGGCGATGATGCATCCGGCCTCGCGGTTTCAGAGAAACTAAGAGCCCAGGTTCGCGGCCTTAACCAGGCTTCGAAGAATGCGATGAACGGTATTTCCTTTATACAGACATCGGAAGGCTATCTGCAGGAAACACAGGACATTCTTCAGCGCCTGCGGGAATTGGCAGTCCAGGCGGCAAACGGAATCTACACCCAGGAAGACAGAATGTACATTCAAATTGAAGTTTCCGCTCTTGTTGACGAAATGGACAGGATCGCGAACCATGCACAATTCAACGGTATGAACATGCTGACAGGACGCTTTGCCCGCCCGACCGGACAGAATACTGTGACTGCTGAAATGTGGCTTCATATCGGAGCGAACATGGATCAGAGAACACAGGTTTTTATCGGTACAATGACAACCAAGGGGCTTGGTATCCGCAGTGCAGGCGACGATACCTTCATCAGCCTGCAGGATCCGGAAGGAGCCAACATGGCGCTCGGTACAATCGATGCCGCACTTAAAATGGTAAGCAAGCAAAGAGCAGACCTCGGCGCTTATCAGAACAGGCTTGAACATGCGGTCCGCGGTATAGACAACGCCGCCGAAAACCTGCAGGCTGCCGAATCAAAAATAAGAGACACCAACATGGCGCAGCAAATGGTCGATTATACAAGAGACCAAATTTTAAGCCAGGCCGGAACCGCAATGCTTGCGCAGGCTAATCAGAGAGCTCAATCGGTACTGCAATTGCTTCAATAGGGTTGTTCGATAACTTCAGTTATTGAACAACTTCCTTAAGCTTTGGTGGGAACTCGCGCCAAGCCTTGGTGTGAGATCGCGTCAAGCTTTGGTGTGGGATCGCATCAAGCATTGGTGTGGGATCGCGTCAAGCATTGGTGTGGGATCGCGTCAAGCATTGGCGGACATGCGCGACAAGGCTTGTACAGGCTGTTACTTTAATGCTGGTACACTCCATTGCATAACTGCGTATTGGCTGCTCAATACGTCCAAGACAGCGGATTGGATATTTGTCACACCCGCAGCAGCAATTCCTTTTTAGTAGAATTTCTGGGATAAGCGGTAATTTCCAGCCCCATATCTAGTGTTCTGTCCTATTCGGTTTCCAATATAACAATATGCGTTAATTCCTTATTACATAAGGAATTAACTTTACATTAAATTCTGTCATTTGAATAGAACGGAACACTGACTGTCCAAATAATCAATCAAAGTTGAATGTAATTTTTTTATACTTTTTTTCTGTCATTATTTATCTCCTTTCGTCTCGGTACATATAATATGTATGAACTATAATTCATGCTTACTGTAGCACAAAACTGTAGCATTTTGAGTTTTTTCTTTTCTTATTATTCATACATTGATTTAGATTGACATTTTTTATAATCATAGTCTATTCTGCACTAAAGAATATTAAGCTAAAATAATATTGACCTTCACTCGTAATGAACAGATCGGGAGTTCGATTCTCCGTCTTGGCTTAGGGTTTATGGTAATAATCGTTCCACCAACCAAAACACAGTTGTTATTGGGTTCTTTTCTGTAAATGGCTTTTTATACTGTTGCATGAAAAGCTTTCTGGCATTTTGTATTGCTGTACTCTGCCGACGGCTTAACAGTTTGTACATCCCATCATCATTTTTTTGATACGTCTTCTCTAATAATTGAGAAAGTTTTTCTTTATATTGTTTCCTTGATAAAGCAGAGTCATAAAAATTAAAATGCAGCATATACCATAATTCAAAAGCTTCAATGGAATAAGCGCATTTTATTTGATTTTCATTTGCAAGGGCAATAGCGTCTCTAACATTAGCAAAGGGAAAATCATCCTTATCAAAGACACACCAAACTTCAATATATGGCTCTCTTTTTCTTAATGCTTCATTTTTTAATCTGACTGCTTCCTTAACCAAGGATATTGTATTATAACCTGTTCCATGAATATCAATTTGATCATAAACTTCAGGATTTGCAGGAAATTTCTTAAAATAATTAGGTTCGGTTTTCTCTCCTTCACAAACAATTAAAATCCGGCGTAATTTTCTGATATTTTCACGGCGGGTTAATGATTGTCTCATTATTTATCAAACCCCGATTGTAGTAAAATATTTTCAATATAAGGAATAGCACCGTATTTACCTTGTAAATAATTTTTGTTATAAGATGAATCTTTTCGCACAGGTTCTTTATATTCAACTAACGAATATAAATCGGTAGCGCCATATTTATCTTTTTCGCAAAACCAAATTTGATCTCGGCGCAAGAGTTTGTTTGTCATTATGTTGACAGAATGACAGGAAATGACAAGCTGAGCATTTTTCGGATTTGTCATTGGCGAATTAAATAATTTTATAATATTTTCAATTATAAGAGGATGTAACATTGTATCAAATTCATCAATAAATAACACGCTTCCTTTATCTA
>Ga0209755_10008176_pt1 | contig 11236 bp, 5 predicted proteins | sample TergutCo191P1_FD_187301 | JGI IMG/M metagenome (GOLD analysis project Ga0209755, IMG submission 187301) | Cornitermes sp. P1 segment gut microbial communities from Petit-Saut dam, French Guiana - Co191P1 (SPAdes) (version 2) | ecosystem: Host-associated > Arthropoda: Insects > Digestive system >... | reverse complement strand
GTTTATGTAGGATTACACTCTGTATAATTCGCTCTATCTTTCCTTCAGTAACAGGTTTTAGAAGGCAATTCCTATGCAAGATGTGACCAATCCAGTTGGCCTTCTGTTTATGTAGGATATTCCTTTCCTCCTCTACTCCATGCAATACTTCTTCATTTCACACACATTTGGTGCAACTGATCTTCTCCATCCTTCTTCAACACCACATTTCAAAACTTCCCAGGTATTTCTGATCTATTTTCCAAAGTGTCCAAGTTTCAGCACTGTACAAAGATAAGCTCCAAATGTGGAACTTCAGTAGTCTCTTTTTAAATTTAAGTCTGATATGCTGTAAAGTAGGACTTCTGTTAAGTCAAACCTTAGAGAAATACACAAGTCATCTAGTTTTATATATATATATATATAGAGGTGCTTTGCACACTTCCATGAAACACTGTATGCATGTATATTTTCTTGCTACTGTAAGTCTTTTGTAAAGATAAATCTCTAAATTTGTATTTTTGAGGTGAGTGCCTGGTACAACTCTCATCTTGACTACTGGCTATCCTGAATGAGAATTTTTGGTGGTTTCTTGTTGTCTTTCTGGGCTAATGCTGGGATGGTACTGTGAAACAGGCTAAAGCAACCTCCTTACAGATCCTTAGCTCATCACCATTCTTGATCATCTGTGAGTCTGCCTTGACACTGTGTAACCTGTACACGTGAAAACAAACAACATGGAGCAGATTCCTTCTTGAGAAGCTAATAGTCACTGAGCTGTTAAAATTAAATTCTCCACCTTTGCCTAACCTGAAGGTTCATACTGTGTTTGTAAATAACCCACCCATGAAGTCTTTTCATAATCATATGCATTCAGTCTACCGAATCAGAACTTACTGCAGATCCATTTTAATATTGTTCTACTATCTCTGTAAGACTCCCAAGTGGACTGTTTCTTTCAGATTTTTACAGCTAACAATCTTCAGTTTTTATGCTTGTACCTTCACAAAATGTGTTTAGTTTTCTTTGTCTCTAAGGTATGTCTCTGTTTTTCAGAAAATTCTTATCTTTATATGAGTAAATATGGTATACTGTTTCACCAGTATTTTATTTCAACAGGCACAGGCAGCATGGTGGCAGCCATTGAGAGATGTGCAGGTCGGAAACCATTCCTGATTGGGAAACCGAGTGCTTACACCATTGACGCAATAAGGAAACGTTATAATGTTGATCCTAAGAGGACTCTGATGATTGGAGACAGGTAATATCCTGTATTTCATACACCTTACCTTACCTCCTCTCTAAATGTATGACATGCCTCATTGGCATTCATGGAATAAGGAGATACTGGTGGGGTATATTTTGTTCATTCCACTTTTCTTACCACTTATTTCTCTATTCTTGTCATTCTATTTATTACAGTGACTGGTCAGAAATTATGTTTATATAGCATATATTTAAGCTTCATTGTAGATATACAGTGTTATTTTATGACCTATAAACCATATTTTTTTATACTCCCAGTGAAGATTGGAGGTATATAATATGTGTGGGATGTCCCTTAAAATATGTGTTGGTATGAATGAGATTATGGAACAAAATCTGTGGAATATCTTATACTCTAAATTATTTTTCTCTGCTACTACAAACCAGTTTAGGCCTCAACCACCTCGATCCAGAGCTTTGGTCTTCCAGCCAGTGATGTTTAGCATTTGTATGTATCCTGACACACAGGCTATTTTGAAAGCAGTCAGTAGGCTATACTTACCCATCTTACCAGTCATATATCCTTATAGTTACTGGTTTGTTCAAGTCATATACTTTAATGGCAACTAGATAATCTGTACTCATTTCATTCATTCTTAATCCACCCCAAGAAAGAAATCATTGTCCTGATATTTTCCAACACTTTTGACATTATTAGTTTTATGTTTTTTCATTTCTAAAAATGCTTGGTAATCATTTTTGACAGACCAGAGCTGTAGGCACTGTGTTATAACATTTCCCACTTGTACTGTTAAGAACTTGCCGCACTGTTCAGACATCTTTGTTGGGCCACTGAGATGTGTTAAAATTACCCATACAAGAAGTACTCATTAGATATTACATGTAGCTTGATTAGGGCTAGCCTGAAATGTAGGTGCCACGTGCAGGTAAATAAGGCAGCCCTTAAAACCGATACCATTTAAATTTTTTTTCGCCCCAGGACAGGACTGGCGAACTTTTTTGAGGGCGTGTGACCAAATCGCAGATAATTTTCAGAAAATTCTTTTGCACATGGAAACGTGACTTTACTATTTGTAGAACCATGTTTCTGATTATTTGAGTGCATGTTAGCTCCTCAGGGGGTTGCCCTCTGACCCACCCCTTAGCCCAGCCTTGAGCTTGGTAGTGGTTGTTTAGTTTATAAATTATGTGCAGTCTAAGCTTCCTTTTTTTGACCTTCTGTTTATTGTGTCACTGATAAGCTGATAGAATATTGTCAAGTCAGTTTATTAGATGTGTTTCTTTTGTAGATGTAATACCGACATTCTTCTTGGCACCAGATCTGGTTTCAAAACCTTGTTAGTGCTATCTGGTACGAACACTTTAGAAGATGTTCTGGAGTGGCAGCAGTCAGACAATAAGGAAGATCATGGTCTTGTACCTGACTACTATATAGACAAGCTTGGTGATTTACTACCACTGCTAACCTAGGAAAGATGTAAATGTAACTATTTTTTATGTATTACATGTGTAGATTTTGAGGTAATTGATTTGTGACAAAAATGTGTATGGTAGGTTTTAAACAGAATTTGTTTGCGTCTTTATTGTTTTGTGTATGATGAAGTGTTCCGAACAATTAGCCAGTGCAATTTCAGTGTGTTCTGTGCTGCTGATGAATATAAAACTTATGTTCCTATAATTCCAACCTGTCTGTTTTTAAAACAAGGCTTTAGGAACCAAACCATGGCACCAAAGTGTAGGTAATGCTACTATTCAGTTACGCGAGAACAAAATTGTGGCAATATAACTGTCAGGAAGGTGATACCTTGCATAATTTAAATTAGGTTGTTTTTAAATGTAGTTTTAGTTTGATTTGTTTAGTGTATTGATGGTCAGTCTTCCAGCAGGAGTGGACCTCTCTCAAATTTCACAATGTTGTTTGTTCTGTAAATGTCTATCAAGTTATTGTCTACAAGCTGGTCCAACGGTATGTACATACTTGTACAGTCAAGCTATATTCCGACATGTTTTGGCGGCGGCCAACCCGTCATCACGGAAGACAATGCCACAGACCGAAAAACACTGCTGTTGGAAGGTGCCTATCTTGTTGTGCACACATCACTATATTTCACGTGTCGCATTTCAACACAGGGCTGTTTATGTCACACCTACCCATAAGGTGTGATATTGTGTTTGATACATTTTGAATATAAAATGGGAAACTTGGGTTGTGCTGCAGACTTATAATTTCTGGATGGCAGTTTTGCTAGTATAAAGCCCATCGAGTTATAGTGCATAATATTGACACTCAGGAAGACTCTTACACCTATGTTATTGTATAAACCTTCCTTCCCTGCAGAAATTTATAGGTAGTGTTAAACTATTGAATTTTTAACACCATTTATTTAAACTTTTTCTGCACTGAATAAATGGTGTTATATAGAGTATGATTTAGAATATCTATGATATTAAGATGTTGAATTTTTAATTCACCTCAATCAGCAAATATTTCCCTGCAAATTTATATATCTTGTGCATAAAGTATTAATATTATTAAGCATGTTATATTTATTCAAATTTTGCACCAGGGAGTGATTAAATATTCTTTCCTGTTCTATGACACCAGTTCTGTGAGCTAGTTTTTGAGATAATAAAATAATCCACATTTTTAAACTACCATTGTGGCTGTACTATTCAGGAAATTGAAGTCAGAGTTGGACTAAAGTAAGTAACTAAATAAATAAATTATTGTACTGCAAATATTCTGTGAAAAGAGCAGAACAAAACTTGTTATAGCCCATGTTAACTCCTGTGATTTGGTTGTAAAGAAGAAAATCTTTTGTTTGTTTCTGAAGAGCCTGGAGTTTACCCCAATTCCCTTGTAGAAGGTACTAACACACTGTGAACCTTCACACATAATCCACTGTTTGTAACAACCTCCCCAAAGCATTGAAACATACAGTGTAAGTGTTATACACTACATGAAATATTGCAGGTATTTTTCCAACCATAAACCATCGGTTGTTACATATGGTAGGTCATTAAACACTTTATTATCCAACTAATGCACAATATATAATATGTAGATACAATTAAAATTATAAAATACTTAAAAGTGCTCCAACATGTTTCAGATCACAGAGGATCCATTGTCAGGGAGCCTTGTACAGTGCTTGGCTAAAAATTACAAGAATGATTCTGTCATGTCCATTGATATGGACAAGGTCGGTGCCTTCATGTACAGTGAACTACACATATGCACAACGGGTCAGAATATGCTGCCATAACACTGACTTTGTCCATGTCAACGGATACGATAGAATCATTCTTGTAATTTTTAGCCAAGAACTGTACAAGTCTCCCTGATGATGGATCCTCTGTGATCCATAACATGTTCAAGCACTTTTAAATATTTTACAATTTTAATTGTATCTACATGTTATATATTGTACATTAGTTGGATAATAAAGCGTTTAATTATCATTGATACATGGTCCAAACATGAAAGTATAGTAGGTCATTTATACATATCACAAATTGACTCTGGCTTTACTAACAGGAGACATCTAAAGAAGACTGTTATGGGCCTTGATTAAAACGAATCAAGAGTTACTGTTTCCAATTGATGAAAATTCTATCCACACCCTAAGATGCAGCAATATTTTACATATTTTGAGAAAAATATTTTATTATTACATGTTATTAAAAAAAACAAATATAATTTTATCTAAATGCTGTAGAATTTAATTCCTTACTTCCTTCTTTGGACTATGCCAAGGATGTGGAACATGTCAACATACAGATACAGTGCTTCTGTCAAATACAACATAAAAGGATCACAACCATGTACAGTGTTATGCTACTTATCTCAAATACAACATAGAAGCATATGAAATATTTGTGTACTGTGTTGCAGCAAAAGGGCAGCATTTTTTGTAGACAGTTTTAGACTTTTAATTTGAGGTCAATTGTACATTTATATAATGATTCAGAAAGTATTGGCTGGTGGAAGGGTATTGAATAACTTGATTCTGCACAATAAATTTCTCTTTAGGTATATTTTACAAAGTGAAAAAAATGCTTGATGTGTAGACCATGTTCTGTCTGTTGGATTTTCATGCAATTCAGTAAGGGGATTGTTTGCAGAAAGTTGTCAAGGAAGTATGAGTTTCATGAAAGTCGGCTTAGTGATAGTTGTACTTCAGGGCATAAATGAATTTTTTCCTGTAAATTTAATTTTTTGGCTGAATATGGTGATGTTTGCTGTAGAATATCTCCATGTAATTCCATTCAGCAGTTACAAGTTTTGTGTATACAATGAACGTGATACTGTACTTGGGGGCATAAATTAAATTTTGCCTTTACTTTCTACATTTTTCATCTGGTTTTGATGAAGTGTGGTACAGAAGATCCCCTGGCAATAACATTGAGTAATTATGAGGTTCCTGAGAATTGGCACAGTGAATGAAATATTCTATGGAAGGGCAAAAATGAAACTTTACCTGTATTTTTTACATCTTCAATTTACATGTCCATGATTCCAGAAAACCAGTGCTTGAGCAGCATTCACTGCAAAGTGCATGAAGCATGGGGAACTGTGTAGTGATCGTCAAGTTATCTACCAAGCCAGTAGTTCTGTGAGAGTACAAAAACATTTTCTAGGAACATGAAATGGAGGGCATGGTTTCTCTTGTATGGTAGCAATAGTTCAGGGTCTGAGAAAGTCTTGTTGTATCCCAAAAGCGATGGTGAGTTGGGAACGTAGAATGTGGAACGCGTTGACCGAGAGAGAAGTCTCGAGTGCGTTGGAACACTTAAGAATTGAAATTCAAGTCCACAGCAACTCACGATGATATGTAAATAGCATTTTGATTTATTAGCTGAAAATGTGATGTTACAGCTGCTTCTGAACGGATACTTGTAATATATAATTTGTTTTTAGAGAAAGGTCGATGTTCACAAGCGAAGATTCCAGTAGCAAAGTGGCAGAGTTTCTGGTAGCAACTGATGTAGGCTAAATCCCCCGAATATGACTCATCAGGCCTTTTTATAAGGCAAATTAGGGCATTGGTTTCCACTTGGTAGTGCATTGAACTTCTAAGCATTAAAATCATGAAACAGTCACGTGCTATACAGAGATCAGGATACAATTTTGATTCCACTGGTTATGACAATTGCACCAGCCAAGCTGAACTTTTGGGTGACATTTTGTGTCCTGGTTGCTTTATGACATTGATGACCCCGACTTCCTGTCATGTTGACATTTCTCTATTGAGCAACAAGTATTCTATAATTTGGAAATTGGTGCCTCACTGTTACTGAATACAAATATATACCTTATAAATGAAATACCATCTTACCTGACAGTAGTAAGATGGTAGGATACAACAATCTGTGACATGATGTTCCCATTCACTGGGTATTGAGCGAATGTGAACTCATACCATCACACAGTGGGATTTGAACTGTATCTTTATGATATCCAAATGGCACTTATTTTTACCTCAGCCAATAAGCAGTGGAGATCTAAGTTCTGTCAGGACATAATACAGTTTATGCAGTGTAACCAGAATGCCTTAAACTGGCTGTGGTTTAGTTATGTATCTCATTTCCACCTCAGCGGGTTCTTGAATGCAGAAATTGAACCTGTTTGGCTGAAGAGATCATAGATGAACTATTGAATGATACATTTGATATTACTGTGGTTCTTTTGCAGTTTTGTAGATTCACTGAATAGTTTAGGTTGTTGCCTCATAACTATCAATTTTCACCTCCTGTTGGCTTGTTTGTTGAGTTAATGTAACCCACTCAGTTGACCATCTACCCCCACTGTGCCACCAATGGCACGTTACGGGACAGTCTCTACCTCTACCTGTTCTCACTTGACTGCCTCTATGCACGGTGCCAGAAATATGGGTGTGTGCAGTCGAAGGCACGGATACCAGTTGGACAAGACCGTGTGGAACTTGTTTGCCATTGAGCTACCGATCTCGGAGTAAGATTTCGCAGATGATCATAGATGGCAGTAGCTGTCAAGTCACATGAAGCCGGTTGTTGTGTGTACCTATGGTAGATGGTGGAAACAAACGTCATATCGCCACATGGTCATTAATCCGGTGTAAGAGATAGGTTTGGTGTTGGTTCAGTCACTAAGTATATTATGAATGTATTTTTATAGTAAATAGCAAATTATGTTAGACGTTGCTACTGTCCTCTGTTACGGTGCAGTTTGCATCATTATAACTATTCTAGTGGTAAGTAATTAATACAACGAAACATTATATAGTCGTCGGAGCAAGTGTTTTACGGCAGTTATAATCCAGCGATGGTGATGAGATCATTGTTAGCTAAATACAAAGAAATCTATTCATGGCAATATTCGCTTCTTACACTGGCTTTTTGTATACTCTGATACTTGAAATAAATTACGTACTCGGATTGTAAGACTTCGAAATGTTACCCAAACGGGCATTGATGCAGTCTTGATACACATTTTGTCAATATTAAGTTGTATATTTTAATTTCATCGTCATAAGTAGGGTGGTCATTCTAATTATCAGATTTGTATGATATAATACATTTGTCCGTTACGGAAGCCTTGTTCAAGTATGAACCAGTTTGTATTGTTTGTAGGTATGCAATTTTCCAACTGAACGGGCAAGCCATAGCTGTAATGTTTGTTCTGTGCTGAATAAACACTGGTGTGTTGGCAGGTTTGCCATATTTGATGAAGTAAAAATGCAGAACGTTTTGCGGAAATTTTTTATTTCCTTTAAAGTGCCCCTGATGCTTAAGAAACTGCTGTTGTATATAATTTATGTCTAAGCATATTGTCCATATGAACCTATTTTCTTCAGTTTTCCCATCCCATTCCTTTGTATTCTTCACTTATCTGCAGCCATATGCATAATTGTTTATTGTCCTTACATGAATATTAATTCAGAAATTTCTAGAGAACAACTGAAATGAGAAATGGCAGTACTGTTATTGGAAAACACTAGGAGGCAGACTGAAATGTTAAATGGCAAGTTTAATTATGTGTGACCTTGTAGTACATTTTTCATGCTAATTTGGATCATCTATTACATATTTATGAACCCTGAGAGGAGCTTGTAGCTCTAGATTACCTTTATTTTTTTGGGCATTAATCGTTTTGAAATGTATAGATGTTTTTATGACAGTCCACGAATTTTGCTACTGTGCTGCTCAGTGTGAATATGCCATATACAATTGTTGATTGAGTTTCTATTTCTTTTTATATAGAATTTCAATTCCTGGTTCAGTGTGTATCTGATAGCTGCCTGTCTTTTGTTTATGTTCTGTGGGTTGTTATCCTTGGCCTTGACATTTATATATTTTGGGGGATAGATGATTGGTTTTACAGATTTTATTGCACTGGTTTTAAAAGGTTTTACTGTGGTCTTGTTGTTGTAAACTACCTTTGCCTGTTGGGAATTAATTATTTTGATATTAAAATAAATACAATAAGCCTGAGAAGAACAGTTCTTCTTTGCTCATGAGCTGTAATAAATCTGATTACTTCAGAGTCTACTTGTGACTTGGGTATCACCCTGTACTTGTTCCATCTGTTTTCTTCAGTGCTCACCTTTTTACTCCATTCAGACCCTTCAAGTGATTTTTTTGTTTTTTGCGGCCATATTTTAGTCCTGCACTACATTGGCCTGGCGAAAGCTCTTTCCAAGTCCACATAGTCCCTGATTCCATCTGTCTTTTCTGCATGTGGTCTATTCATGTTTCATGGTGATGGAGACAGCGGGATCCTGTGACACATCGGTAAACTTTTTAGAGACTAGGATTTATCACATCCTGAATTCTTGTGGTCTTTGTAAAGTGATAGAATTTAATTGCAAAAAAGAAGCCTTGACATTCTAAGTTTGAAACTAATTGACTGTTTTTTTCCCCCCCAGCTATGTGTACTTATTGTCAAAACTACAACGCCATATCCTGTTGTCCTTCGCTCAAAGAAGGAAATGTCATTTTTAGATCCAAAAACTGGTCAGACTAATGAATTTCCATCTTTAAATGAACAATGGAGTGTTCACCTTAGTGTTATTGTACCAGCATATGAGGAAGAAGTTCGGCGTAAGTATTTAAATTCCTAAGTGATCAGTGCTGAAATAATGTAGTTTGGCCTTGTTCTGATGCCTAAGTCATTACTACTGAGTGAGAAAGTAACTAGGGTCCGGCATCCACTGAAGTCACACGAATGGTTAGAGAGACAACACAAACAAGGTGAGGGGATATTCTGGCAGTGTTATCCAGCTAAATAGATATCTAATCAGTTGCTGTTATGAACAGGTGTAAATATCACATGTGCTTAAATTATATGTGATTCAGACATTGCATTTAAGCTTGCATAGTGTGGGGTTTCTAAATGTGTAGGTATTCATGTTTGTAGCCTTAGTATTTTGTATTGTACAACTGTTATGGTATTCCTTGCTTTGTCATTCATTTCCTCTCAAGTTAATCGAGTTTGTTTTTTGAAATACAACAAACAGTATTATTATGTTAATCCAACTGGCAAGAGACGAGACAGGTTCCGAATTATCAATTATTCTGAAGTATCAGATGGTACCTAAACTAACTTAAGTTCATACAGATAATTTTATGTTAGTGTTCTTGTACTTGGGCTGTACAACTAATGAAAGAGGTATTCTTATACTGCTGGTCCTAATTAAGATAGATGGCCAGTTCTTATACCAAGTGAAAGTGCCCAAGAAAGGCTTTTGTTTAGTATGTAACTCATTGTATTTTTGGGCCCATCAGCATGTTGATCTTGACATTTGTCCTTAATTTATGATACAGTGTATAGTCAGTATGAGGAATGAATGGACAAGATGTGTGTTTCTCTGGAGCTACAGGTTTCGTATAAATTGTTGTTGTTTGGTTTCATTAAGGATTACATTGTGTTACAAAGCTAGTAAACATTCACAATAGAGTACACAAGGTAGGCAGTGTATGTATAAATGTGACATTGAGGTGCATTCATGCAACCATTGTTGCAGTGGAAAAGCAATAACTGTTACATATTCTGAGTGTGTGTTTATAGCCTTAGGCATCCATCGTGCATTGCATATGCACCACATTGTCATCTGTGGCCTGTCCGGCTCTAGAGTGTTTTTCCGCATTATCTCATTAACGGTACGGTTTTTGAAAAAAATGTTATCGAACATAAAATGTGTGTTTTGATTTTCTCTACAGCTTTTGCCTAAAACGTTTCTCATTCTACGAAGAACTGAGTGAGGTATGACAAAAAATGTGTATTGGTCTCTGTGTAAAGTACCTGTTCTTCTTGTCAGATAGTAATGAAACTGACATTTTCTTGACAGATTTTTTTTTAAAATTTTCAAGTATCAAATTTCATAAAAACCCATCCAGTGGGAGCCGAGTTGTTCCATGTGGGTTGACAGACGGACATGACAAAGCTAATAGTTGCTTTTCACCATTTTGTGAACGCGCTGAGAAAAGAAACCTGGCAGGCTGCTAGATGAAATATTAAAATAATTTTTTCATATAAATAGGTAGTATTACTTGTAAATAGCTATTTACAGTCTGCAAAGCCTGACTTCTAGTTTCTCAGCAGTACAGTGTGGTTCCTTTTCACCGATAGCATACATGCTACCTGTTGCAGTTTTTGGATTCATTTTGTAAAGCACTTTTGAAGTTGGAACCCATAAAATGTTTGGAAGTAGCAGAAGACCCAAAGTAACTGCAAGTTTGCACAGTTGTTTCCAGAGCTGACCTTTCATTAGTGATGCACAGCCTGTAGGTTGTATTGTTGCTGTTGTCTCGTTAATGATGTTCATGGCAAAAAACAGAGAACTATTTGTAAGTAATTCAAATGTTCACAACTTTCTGACAAGATCACAAAATGATCTGCATTTACCTAATGCGAACCTGTCCGTATTTCAAAAAGGTGTGTACTTCTCTGGTGTAAAAATTTTTAATAACCTTCCAACCGACCTCAAACAAACGTCTTACAATATTTATAAGTTTCAAAAAGCCTTAAAAATATTCCTTTTGGACAACT
>Ga0209755_10008175_pt1 | contig 11237 bp, 7 predicted proteins | sample TergutCo191P1_FD_187301 | JGI IMG/M metagenome (GOLD analysis project Ga0209755, IMG submission 187301) | Cornitermes sp. P1 segment gut microbial communities from Petit-Saut dam, French Guiana - Co191P1 (SPAdes) (version 2) | ecosystem: Host-associated > Arthropoda: Insects > Digestive system >... | reverse complement strand
CGCGTCTGCGGCAATTATCGTGTATGAGCCGGGCAGCAATATATACTCGCCGTTTTCATTTACTGTTTCAAAAGCTGATGCTGCAAGCTCAAAATCAACTTTTTTGTTTTCTCCGGCAGGAATAAAAATACGTCTAAATGCACGTAACGATGACAGCGGTTCATCTTCGCCGCGCCTGTCTCTGGTTATATAAATTTGTACTACTTCATCGGCATCATATTTTCCTGTATTGCTGACTGTAACTGATACTTTTACTTTATCACCTGATGAAACAGAAGATGAGGACAAAGTAATTTCTTCGAATTTGAAACTTGTATAAGAAAGCCCGAAGCCAAACGGATAAAGCGGTTTTTGTGTCGCATAACGATAGGTGCGTTCTTTCATGGAATAATCATCGTAAGGCGGAAGCTGCGATGTTGACGCGGGAAAAGTAAGCGGTAATTTTCCAGAGGGGACTGCATCGCCGAAAATAATGTCAGCGGCAGCTTTTCCGCCTGATTCGCCTGAGTACCATGCGTAGATTACGGCATCAGCAATATCTTCAGGGAACGCGATTGGGCTTCCGCCTGTCAAAACAAGGATGATTTTTTTCCCTGCATCACGAATTGTTTGCAAATATTTTAATTGCCACGGCGGAAGCTCAATTGTTGTACGATCGCCGTTTGAATCAGAAGCGATTGCGTCGCCTTCTTCTCCTTCCATTGCGCCGTCTAATCCCATTACAGCTATTACAATATCGATATGATTCGCTTCGCCGTATGGAGCGAGCGATTTGTTATTTTCACTGTACATCATACAACCCTGCCGGTAATCAAGACAGATTCCAAACTTGTCACTGACCTTTTCACCTAACCCTTCAAGAATTGTTATAAAACGGGAACTGACACCATAATAATTTCCGAAAAGCGCATGAGCGTTGGCGGCGCCGGGTCCGACAATGGCTATATTTTTTGGGTTTGAATCAAGGGGCAAAATATTATTATCGTTTTTTAATAGAACGATTGATTTATGCGCTGCTTTAAGAGCCAGCTGCCGATGCTTTTCGCAATTAATAATTTCTCTGCCCAGTTTTCCGTATTTGCCGGTTTCAGGCGGCTCAAACATTCCCAGTTTAAACCGTGTTAGCAGCAAACGTTCTAATGCTGTATTGATCGCTTCTTCCGTAACAAGACCCTGTTTGTATGAAACAGTCAGCATCGGATAAGTACAGCCGCAGTTCAAATCACATCCGGCGTTAAGCGCAAGTGCCGCGGATTCTTCGGGAGTTTTAGTTATCTTGTGATATTCGTGGAAGTCGCGGATTGCCCAGCAATCTGATACAAAGTGGCCTTTGAATTTCCATTTTCCGCGGAGAATTTCTTTGATGAGCAGATTGCTCGCGCAGCATGGTTCGTCAAGAGTGCGGTTATACGCCCCCATTACAGATTCAACACCGCCTTCAACAAGCGCTTTGAACGCGGGCAGATAAGTTTCCCACAGATCTTTTTTGCTGACAATCGCGTTAAATGAATGTCTGATTTTTTCCGGTCCCGAATGAACAGCATAATGTTTAGCGCAAGCCGCGGTTTTTAAGTTTTCCGGATCATCGCCCTGCAAGCCGCGTACAAAAGCAAGCCCGATGCGTGATGTTAAATACGGATCCTCGCCGTAAGTTTCCTGCCCGCGTCCCCAGCGCGGATCACGAAAAATGTTGATATTCGGCGTCCAAAAAGTCAGCCCCCAGTACTGACCGCGGTTGCCCTGCTTAATGGCTTCGTTGTGTTTAGCGCGCGCTTCATCGGAAATGGCTGTCGCTATCTCTTCAATCAGGCTGTCGTCAAAAGTTGCGGCTAACGCAATTGCCTGCGGAAAAACAGTCGCGATACCGGCTCTTGCCACTCCGTGCAGACATTCGTTCCACCAGTTATATTCAGGTATTCCGAGTCTTTCAATTGCAGGACTCTTATAAAGTAATTGTGATACTTTTTCTTCCAGCGTCATTTTTGAGATTAGATCTTTTATTTTTGATTCTCGATCCATATTTTTCTCCAGTTTAATTATTTTTTCAGAATTTCCAGTCTTTTACATGCTTCTTCAACATCAGCCCTGTGTCCAAAAGCTGAAAAACGTACAAATTCACGCCCAGCAGGACCAAAACCCGCTCCCGGAGTGGTAACAACATGGCATTTTTCAAGGATTTCCGCAAAAACATTCCAACTGTCCCTGCCGGGAAAATGCGCCCAGATGTACGGTGAATTACCGCCGCCTATGCAGTTTACTTCCAGTTTTTGCAATGCGTCTCTGATTAGTTTCGCGTTACCTAAATAGAAATCTGTTAACTTGCGAATTTCATTTAACCCCTCATCGTCTAACGCTGCAAGTCCGCCTGCCTGCGCGATGTTTGACGCGCCGTTAAAGATCGTGCCTGCAATGCGGTTCCAGTCGGCGTTAACGCTTTCTCCCGCGGAGTATTTAAGCGCCTTTGGAACAACAGACCATCCGAGACGCACTCCTGTAAAACCAGCCGGTTTTGAAAATGAGTTAACTTCGATGGCGCACTGATCGGCTTTTTCTATTTCGTAAATTGTTTTTGGCAAAGACGGATCGCGGATAAACTCACTGTAAGCAGCGTCAAAAATGATGATACACTCCTTACTGAGCGCGGCTTCTACAAGAGCGGAAAGCTGAGCGCGGTTTGAAACCGCTCCTGTCGGGTTGTTAGGTGAACAAAAATAAATCAGGCTGTTTTGCGGAATAAGATCCAAATCGGGAAAGAAATCATTTTCAACAGTGCACGGAAGATAAGTGATGCCCGCGTATCCTGCGCCTGTCCATGCGCTTGCGGCTCCCGCAAGCACAGAGCCGTCAACATAAACGGGATACGAAGGATCCTGTACGGCAATTTTGGTTCCCGCTCCAAAGAGTATTTGCAGTCTGCCGATATCGCACTTTGCTCCGTCAGAAATAAATATTTCGTCTAACGTAAATTTGCCATTATAAAATACTTTGGAAATTTTTTCTCTTAGCGCCGCCAATCCTTCATCCTGATAGCCTGAGTAGCCTTCCGCCGTTCCTAATTTTTTCGCTCCTTCAACAAGCCCCGCGTTGATATGCGGCAAAATCGGTTCTGTAGTATTGCCGACACCAAGGCTGATGATCTTCGCGTCAGGATGAGCCGCGGCAAATTCCCGGCGGCGCTTTGCAATTTCAGGAAAAAGATATCCGGCTTTTAAATTAGCGATATATGGATTGCGGGTTAACATCTTGTTCCTCCAAATATTATTTAAAATGTTTTACGCCATTAATATCTAATGTAGCAAAATAATCATCAACAGTTTCCGTGCGGCGAATTTGCGTGATTGATCCGTTTCTGCGAAGAAGCAGCTCGCCGCAGCGAAGTTTACCGTTGTAGTTAAAGCCCATCGCTCTGCCGTGAGCGCCTGCGTCATGGATAACGACAAAGTCTCCTGCGCTGTTTCCGCCGGCATCATCTGCTGATGTGTCAATTTTCGGCAATTGCCTTTGAATTGCGAACTTGTCGTTGTTCTCGCACAGACTGCCGACCACATCGTAAGTTTCAGATAACGGCTGCGTTTCCTTGCCCGGGATCGTTATGTGATGATACGCGCCGTATAAAGCGGGACGCATCAGATCCGCCATGCAGGAATCAAGAGCGATATAGCTGCGGTATATTTCTTTTTTGTGAATTGCCCTTGTAACAAGCCAGCCATAGGGACCTGTTACAACTCTTCCCCATTCGGTGCGGATGCCCATCGGATCAAGCGCAGCGGGTTTTAGAATTTCGTTATATGCTTTTAAAATGCCTTCCGCAAGAATCTGATAATCCACAGCTTCCTGTTCGGGTTTATATGGAATCCCGACTCCTCCGCCGAGGTTAATAAATTCAAGACATATTCCGGTCTTTTCTTTAATTTCGACGGCAAGTTCAAAAAGCATACGGGCTGTTTCAATGTGATACGGAACGGAAAGCTCGTTACTCGCAACCATTGTATGCAGGGCAAAACGTTTAACGCCCTTTTGTTTAAGCGCGGCATACCCTTCAATGAGCTGTTTACGCGTAAAACCGTACTTTGCTTCTTCCGGTTTGCCGATGATTGCGTTTCCTTCCTTGAGCGGACCGGGATTGTAGCGGAATGAGATCAGTTCCGGCAAGCCCGTTGTTTTTTCTAAAAATTCAATGTGTGAAAAATCATCAAGATTGATAACCGCGCCCAATTTTTTCGCCGCTTGGTATTCCTTAGCCGGAGTTTCATTAGAGGTAAACATCGCGTCTTCGCCGGTTATTCCTGCCATTTCAGATAACAGCAGTTCCGCGTAACTGGAACAATCAGCGCCGAAACCTTCCGCCGCGAGGATTTTTAAAATGTAAGGATTTGGCAGCGCCTTTACCGCGAAATAATTTTTATAAGAAGGAAAGATCGAAAACGCTTTTTTTATCTGCCTGACATTTTCGATGATCGCCTTCTCATCATAAATATAAAACGGAGTCGGGTATTCTTTAGCGACTTTTTCCAGCGCGGCTTTATCTAACGGAAAATATTTATTGTTCACTTTAATTTAGATAACCTTTGTATTTTAACAATTCGGCGTTTAAGATTCCGCCGCCGGCAGCGCCGCGAACTGTGTTATGCGAAAGAGCGACGAAACGAATGTCAAACACATTGCAGGGACGAAGCCGCCCTACAACTACCGCCATCGCCTTGTCGATGTCGCGATCCTTTCTCGGCTGAGGACGGTTATCTTCTTCGCGGTAGATAATTGGCTGCTTCGGCGCCATTGGGAAATCCGCTTCCTGCGGCAGCCCCTTGTAAGCAGCCCAAATCGATTTAATCTCTTCCATTGAAGACGGCTTCTTGCCGGCGAACTCAAGGCTGACGCAGGCGGTATGTCCGTCAACAACAGGCACCCTGTTACAGTGTGCGGAAATTTTCAGGAACTCAGCGTTTTTAAAAACGCCGTTGTCTATTGAGCCAAAAATTTTCAACGGTTCTTTTTCGGTCTTTTCCTCTTCGCCGCCGATGTAGGGAACGATATTATCAATCATATCAAGACTTGGAACGCCGGGGTATCCGGCTCCTGAAACAGCCTGCATGGTAGTCACGATGATCCTCTGCGGCTGAAAACCGGCTTGCATGAGAGCGTGAATTGGTTTCATATAACTTTGAATTGAGCAGTTTGGTTTAACCGCTATAAAACCGCAATCCCAGCCGCGGGCTTTTTTCTGCATTGGAATGATGTCCGTATGATCGGGGTTAATCTCCGCAATCAAAACCGGAACGTCATTTGTCCAGCGGTGAGCGGACGCGTTGGAAATTACCGGAATACCCGCTTTCGCGTATTCTTCCTCAAGAGCGCGTGTCTCATCCTTGCTCATTTCAAGCGCCGAAAAAACGAAAGAACATTCACCCTTTTTAAAGGCGGCGGCAGCGCGGCTTACATCATTGGCGTCTTCGACCACGATATTTCCCACATGAGGCGAATATGTTTTCGCGAGCTGCCATCTTCCCGCGACAGCCTCTTCATATTTTTTTCCCGCGCTGCGGGGGGATGCTGCCGCGAAACGAACCTCAAACCATGGATGATCGCTGAGAAGGGAGATATACTGCTGCCCTACCATACCGGTAGCGCCCAGAATTCCGACAGGGATTTTTGCGTTTGCCATAAATAGCTCCTTATTCGGATATATTAGCATAAATACGTTTATTTTTAAAAGAGGGAATATGGATTTTTACGCAATTAGCCGGAAAGACCGTGTGTAATATTAAGTATTGCATAATTTGTTTTTTTTTGATAACATTATCTTATGATAGATTTAGCGGAAAGAAGGAAAACCTACCACAAACGGCTTAAAGGCGGATTATGTCCCCGATGCGGCGGTAAGGTTAAAAAAAACAGTCCCTATAAAACCTGTGATGTTTGCAGAGAATTTTATAGGAATTATCAAAGAGAAAATACTGAAGCTATTCAGGAGCTGCGCAGAGAACGCTACGAAGAAAGGAAAAAGAAAAGTCTCTGCCCTCGCTGCGGAGTATTTTTGGGCAAGAAATCAGAAACCACAATTTGCCAAAAATGCCTTAAAAAGCAATATAAGAATGAGAGCGCGGCAAAGAAAACGAAAAAAAAGAAGTAACATAAGGTTTTTTCAAAATTAATCGAGTTTTGAGAAATGCTGCTTAAAAAAATATTGAATAGCAGCCGCCTTTTGGGGACCGTATGAGCACAGTATTAACAGATGTATTTTTAATTATCGGCGGTTTAGGATTACTTTTATTCGGTCTCAAGATAATGACATCAGGGCTGCAAATTGTAGCGAGTGATCGGTTACAGACAATTTTCAAAAAAGCGACATCAAATCGTTTTTTAGCTGCTTTTATCGGAATAATTGCAACCATTTGCATTAATAGCTCAACCGCCGTAACGATTATTACTGTCAGCTTTGTTAATTCAGGGTTAATGAATTTAACACAGGCAATCGGCGTAATTATGGGAGCGAATGTCGGCACAACTTTCAGTGCGCAGCTTATAGCTTTCAAATTTGACGCGATTGCTCCTGTTTTTATTTTTATCGGCATCATAATGTACATGTTTTTAAAAAACAAGAAAATTAAAAATGCAGGATATATTGTTTTAGGATTTGGAATTTTATTATTTAGCATTAAAGTCATGGGCGACCCTCTGAAAGAATATGCTCATCAGCCGGGTTTTAACAGTATATTAACAAGATTTGAAAACCCGATTTTGTCATTGCTCGCCGGTTTTATTTTTACAGCTATTATCCAAAGTTCATCTGCGACAATGGGACTTTTGATTACAATGCACCTTAACGGCGTTCCTATTCCTTTTGAAACTTCGGCTTTTATCGTTTTAGGCACAAATATCGGAACAAGCTTAACTACGGTTTTCGCTTCAATACCCGCAAGCCGTGAAAGCAAGCGCGCTGCCCTATTTCATTTAATGTATGATATTATCGGCAGCTCTGTATTCGGTTCGCTTATATTATTATTTCCAGCAATTTTAAATTGGTTTCAGATTGTATGGTCTGCGCCGGCGCGTCAAACTGCCATGTTTCATACTTTATATAATGTGTCTGTAATGCTTCTTCTTATACCGTTCGTTAAATGGATTGCTATGTTCATGGAAAAAATTATTCCGATTAAACAGGATGAAATTAAAACAATATATGATAAAAAATTACTTTATCTTGATGATCAAAGCATATTAAATCCATCACTTGCGGTTATAAATGCGCGAATGGAAATAAACCGAATGGGAATCATAGCCGGTGAAAATTTAAATCTGGCGCTTGAAGCGTTTTTTGAAATAAATGAAGATAAAGCGAATAGAACATTTGAAAAAGAAAAAATTATCGATTTTTTGAATGATAAAATTACGGCAAAATTAATTAAAATTAATAAAATGAATTTATCCGATTCAGATTCAAAAAAAATCGGCAAAATGTTTAAGGTTATATCAAATATAGAAAGAGTAGGCGATCATGCGGTAAATATTGCCGAATATTCCATAAACCTAAAAAATAATAAAAAGAATTTTTCTGCAGCCGCATTGTCAGAATTAAAAATAATAAGCGATTTAACATTAAAAATAATTAATACTGCAATAAATGTATATAAAGAAACCGATCTTGTTCAGTTACAGCAGGTAGAATTAATTGAAAACGAAATTGACAGATTGGTAAAAGAGTTTCCTGAAAATCATATAGAGCGGCTAAAAACGGGAGTTTGCGAAATTGAATGCGGACTCATATTTTCCGATATTATTATTGATCTGGAAAGGGTTGCCGATCATGCAAAAAATATTGCATTTTCCAAGTTATCAAAGCGCAAAAGAAAATATTATAAAAAACACTTTAAGGTAAATAAATAGTGTCTTCGCCGCCCAACGGCGCCCGGACTGAGAAAATTACTGACTGCGATTTTGCTTTTTATGTTGTTGATTCATGCTACTTCGAAGTCATATTATATACGCCATCCCAGTCATTTTTGGGCGGGGCGGAAATAAATTTTGTACTGCGTTCAAGATATAATTTTGAAGGTACGTCACCTTGTTTGATTTCAAGCGCCTCGTTAAAACCTGAAATTGCAAGTTCCCATTTTTGCTTTTCAAAAAGCTCAAGAGCTTCATGAAAAACATTGACAAGTTTTCTGTCTTGTTCGCTTGCCGTTTCCGCCATGTCAATTAATTCGCAGAGCCGCACCGGTTCGTTGATTCCGACAACGCGGACGCGATCGAGCTTTCTGTATAACAGGCTCTGTCCGGTTTCGCGCACTGTATTTTCAGAAGTAAGAATCCATGTTCCGTATTCCTTATTTACGCCTTCAAGCCGCGCCGCGAGATTAACGGCATTGCCCATAATTGTATAATTCATTTTATTAGCGGTGCCCATGTTGCCTGCTACCATATCGCCTGTGTTGATACCGATTCGCGTCAGCAGCGGTGTCGGCGAAAGATTATGTTCCCGGATTGTTTCGTTAAGCTCAATTTCCAGCTTTTTCATGTTAATGGCCGCAATACATGCGCGTAACGCATGATCCGGCAAATCAAGAGGTGCGCCGAAGAACGCGATAATCGCGTCGCCTTCGTATTTGTCGATCGTTCCTTTTTCTGAAAGAATAATATCGCTCATTGCGCTGAGATATTTATTTAAAAGGCTTACAAGTTTTTGCGGATCGCCAAGCGCTTCAGAAATAGTAGAAAAACCTTTAACATCGGTAAAAATTGCCGTCATGTGCCGTTTAGAACCGCCCAACTGCAGCCGTGAAGGATCGGAGATAATTTCCTTAACTATATCGCTGGAAACATATGTGGAGAACGCTGTCCTGATAAATTGTTTTTCTTTTTCCGAACCTGCGTATGAAATTATTTCGCGGATAATAATCGCGCTTATCATTGCCAGAGTTATCCCGAGAGGTCCCATAAAAACTCCGGAATATCTGAAAATAATAATGGATGCGGCAAGTATTATTATTATAGCTCCAAAACCGGAAGAAGCGCGGAGAACTGGCGAAAGCTTCGCTGTCAGGGTGAAAAACAGCGGAGTGAAAATCAGCATAAACAGAATGATCCAGATTAGTTTGATGGGAATAATAAATGATTCCGACAAGATTGTATCCAACACAACTCCGTGAGTGCCTACGTTAATATATTTTCCAAAAAACGGATTTGCGCCGTAATCTGTAGTTCCCGTATCTACGCGCCCCATAATGACAAATTTGTCACGTAACGTTTTATCATTAAAAGAAGTTATTTCCCGGTGACGGGTCAGATTAATATCAATCGCTTCGATTAGTTGAACAATATACTCAGCTTCTTCATAAAAATATTCAGTATATTGAGGAGCTTCAGTTACCGTCTTTTGCGCTATTGCTGTCACCTTTGCCGCCGCGTCTAATTCCAGAAATTCATCCAATAATTCATGCGCATAATCGCGGTATTTGATAAAGTCATTAAATGAATCATCGTTTGTATTTTCCATAGCGCTGGATCTTAATGTATGCGCAGCGTCAAATATTTCTCTGATTTCCATAAGAAGCCCCGGAATAACAGATAAAGATGAATCAAACTGAGCAAAATTAATAAAATCAGCGTCAATCAGAATACGGTTGTATTGTTCGAGTTCCGTTTCAATTTCGTCTAACAGACAGAAATTCGCGAAGGAAATGTGAGTATAACTTTGATAATAGTCTTTTTTCGGCCAGTCAAGCATCATTCTGCCTTTGTAATCAAGCGGGATGACAATGTCTTTAATTCTGCCGTCGGGAAATTTTACCTGTTTAATTGTCATCTTTGATTTTTCAAGAACTATTTCCGGGTTATTAAGATAATTGATCAGAGGAGCGAAGGCAAGCTGGAGATACCAGTGATCGTCAATATTTTGCGTAAGATAAACGCGCCGCCTTACGCCGTCATTGTCAATCTCGACATTAGTAAATCCCGCGCCTTTTGAAGAGTACGCAAATATCGGCAATGTCGGAAGAACATCAATAAAACCGGCGCCGAGGCTGGCGTTAGGTGAAATCTTTACAGAGTAGGAAAATAATTCCTGCGCAATCTGCCGCCTTTGTGCCTGTTCGCCATCCAGCCGAAAATCGCGCAGATTGAGAGTAGTCCAGCTATGCCCGTAAAGCGCCAGCGCGTTAGCCAGATAAATGTCATTGTTACGTGCAACATTCTGCGCTTTAGAATAAAGGTTTTGCCGCTCTCTGTTAATCAGCGATGAAAGTTCTTTGGCAAAATCCCCTATATCAGAACGGCTGATCTGCCCTGCCTGAACGGCTGAAAGCATTTCCTGAGTTGCGGAAGAAACTTCCTGAAAGCTCCGTTGAAAGTCATTTCCAAGTCCGTTCTCAAGATACAGGCTGTCTATTCCCTGGGGACCGCGATCAATATATTCGATATCGAAAATTCCGGCTCTTGCCCTGTATTCCTTTAAACGCAGAAGACCGTCCGCGGGAATTGATCTGGGCCAGGGAAATACGCCGTAATACGCAATCGCCTGATCATCAATATCAAGAAAAACAACGTCTTCAATATGTTCCCGGTTCGCTCTGAATCCGAGAAAAAAATCGTAAAGGCGATCTTCCAGAGCGCTTAATACATCGACCAGATATAGAATTGTAAATACTGCCGCGGCAGCAAAACCCAAAAGGGCATTTTTCCAATATTGCATTAGTTATTTTACTATTGAACCGGAGCTATTGCAATTGTTTTTTTAGATTTACCGGATTAACATAAAACTTCAAATTTGTATATTTCTCTTCTTGTATTAGAAAAATATAAACGTAGAGCAAAATTAGACGTATAATTTTTAGTATTTACACTTGCTCCTACGAAAGAATCTACGCACATTCCATCATCAGGAGGATCTTTTGAATATTTATCCTGATAAGTATTAATTCCATTTGTAACCCTAAAAATTAGATTTTTAAAATAACCAATGAAAGTAAGCAATTCACTGTCTTTATGACCAAGAATTCCTTTTATAATAGAAATTTCAGTTTCTCTGTTTAAAGTCCATGACAATTTAAGCTGTTTAAGATAATCAATGAATTCACAACGCCGCTGTTCATCAGTTGACATTTAGTTGTCAATATCCTTTAGAAGTCCTTCAATATTCAAATTAATATCAGGATCGGTAATCGCTTCAATTGAGCATGGTTTCATTTCTGCGATTAAAATATTTGTTTCGTATGCAATTTCTTGACGGCGTTTTATTATAC
>Ga0209755_10008174_pt1 | contig 11238 bp, 6 predicted proteins | sample TergutCo191P1_FD_187301 | JGI IMG/M metagenome (GOLD analysis project Ga0209755, IMG submission 187301) | Cornitermes sp. P1 segment gut microbial communities from Petit-Saut dam, French Guiana - Co191P1 (SPAdes) (version 2) | ecosystem: Host-associated > Arthropoda: Insects > Digestive system >... | reverse complement strand
TTAAGCTGGGCATTGCAGGTGCAGACAAGAAAGGTCTTCCAGGAGGTCCGTCATTTTGGTGGGGCTTTGATGTATGGCGCGAATCCTGCAATGTAGCAAAATCAAGTTTCATTATGCCCAGTCTTGCTCTCGTTGCCCCTTGTGGACTTGATGTGACACCCTATCTAAGAATCATTGCAGGCTTCCTGTGGGAGGCCAGGCTCACTACGATTCCTGGCTATATGTGTTTCACTAGCCAAGTCTCAGAGATGAGGTGCAAAGCTCCTAGAGAAATGACAGCAATATATGCACTGGATAGAAGGGGCGATGCGCAGCAGGATGCTTTTGCCAATACGCTTGACTTGCAAGATGCGCTCAAGTTAAAGGGAAGAGGCTCTGGTCGCTATTTCTTGCGCAGACAAGAAGATAGGTATGCGCGCACGGTTATTAGGGATGAAATTGAGAAGGCTGGAAACCCAAAAGAATTTGTTGCACGAATCCAGGGTCGTGGGCGCTTTGATAGTGACGATCCTGCATTATCTTCTAGCTTTTTGCCCGTGTCAATAATTGCCCCACAACAATTAGATGATTTCTATGAGGAACATAGACGCAGGGTAATGTACCCGCTAGCTATAACAGTGGGCGAAATTGGCGAGGAGGGACTGCAGGATTATTTAGATTTGTGTGGGCTAGTGGATATGAAACCGCGAGAGATTAGCGTGGCAAAGCGCTCCTATAAGGAAGCACTTGCGATCAAGAAAAAAGAAGAAATCCAAAAGAAGGGTTCATTTCTCTATGAAAAAACGCAAGTATTTTCGCTGGAAGATGAAGATCTTTTTTCAGAACTTGATGAACTGATTGGGCTACATGCAGTCAAAGAGCAGGTTCGCGAGATCGCAAGCCTTATAGATAGGCGTGGACGTGATCGCCTGCCTTGCCTGCACATGGCCTTCAAGGGCAATCCCGGAACTGCAAAAACAACGGTCGCACGTGTCCTTTCAACCATCTTTGACCGGCTGGGTGTAAACACCTGCCCTGACAATTTAGTAGAGGTTGACAGTTCAAGACTCATAGCAGGATATGTGGGGCAAACAGCACCGCGTGTTAAATGTGTGGTAGAAGATGCTCAAGGCGGTATTCTCTTTATAGATGAGGCCTACGGCATGGCTCCGCGTGGCAAAACACAGGGCAATTTTGGTGAAGAAGCCCTAGCAACGCTGGTTAAAGAAATGGAAGATAAGCGCGACAGTTTTGTCTGTATCATGGCAGGCTACACTGAAGAAATGGACGATTTTATTGACATTAATCCCGGTCTGCGTGATCGCATAGCCTTCCACATAGACTTTCCTGACTATAGCGCTGAAGAGCTGTTTCAGATCTTCGAAGTGATGGCAGACAAGGAAGATTACCAACTAGGCAGAGGAGTAGAAGATGAGTTGCTCGACTACTTTGAAGCTGCTATCAAGGCATGTGATCTAAACTTTGCTAACGGACGTCTTGCCCGCAAAGTGCTAGAGAGGGCACAGTTTAAGCAGGCGGTACGCACAGACAGCAATACTATGTCACGAGAAGACATAATAGCCGCACTCGAATCAGAAGACTTAAGGTTAAATAGCGCGACAGGCGGCATCGGCTTCCTGCAGACAGTAAGTTAATCGATGAGGTGCATAATACTTTCTTGAGGGCCCTGAGTTAAGTCAACAAAAGCCACTTCTACAACACAGTCGTCCTGAGAGGAGGTGTAGCTGAATCTTCTCTCGCGGAGAGAATCATGCGGCAGAGGATAGACAAGAACTGCTTTTTTAGCTTCATATCTCTTCAGATAGGTGTACATCTGGTACATGTCTGCCTGAGAGGGCTTATATGGCTCCTGTTTGTGGTCAGAATAAAGCACCTTCCACTTAGTGTCCAGCAGTATAGTTTCTCCAGTCTGCTGCCCAATTAGAATGTCTGGTTGAAGTTTATAGGTGGGCTCTTCGTTGTCGTTAAACCGGTCAAAAAGGTGTCTAGAGTGTCCCTTGCCTTGCGTGGTTACCTGTGCTGATGAACTGTTCCTCGCTACAAGTTCAGCAATGTAGTTTTCGAAAATTTTTTCCATGGGGAATAGAAGCGACATTGCCCGCTTCCTTCCTCGAGTAGGGGTATAGGAGCTGCCATCAAGGAAAACACGACTGATCTCTAGAGCCCATTTGTAGGACTGCATGTTTCTGTTACTAACACATTTGTCGAACTCGATTGTGTAATTGCTTGTGTCACCTACTTCATAGAAATGATGAAGTAGCTGTGTTGCCAGTCTTGAATTTGAAGGGCAAGTGGAGAGTGACCTGACGTGCTTGAGAGCAAGCTTGAGAATGCGATTTTCTGGTCTGTCAACAGAGAACTCATCATACTGGATGAAAAACTTTGCTTTGTTGGCTACATTAGTACGAATGTCTTGGGGAACCAAAAGTCTTCCTCTATAAAAATTCTCATTACTTTTCACTGACTTGTACCCCGAGCGAAGTCCCTGCATTGTTATAGTTCGAATTTCAACAAGGAGCATCTTGATGAATATTTCAAGAAGGTTCATCTTCTTGAGGTCAAGTCCTGCACTTTTGAATTGCTTAGAGTCAAAGCTGGGATGTTTGATTTTCTGCAACATCATAATTAGGGTACTGCGTGCTGACTCTTCGCTGACACCCTCCTGTGAGTAAATTTTTGGCAGTATTTCTACCGTGAGGCCACAGGGCAGAGAGATAACCCCGACATAATTTTGGGCCGTGATTGTTTTAACCCCCTTGCGAGAGCGAAGCCGCATTAGGGAGCTGACACTGACATCTTCCGACAGGTCATCCTCGGCCGAGAGAACGAAGTCTTCAAGACTAGAGAAGCGTTTGCTGTCAAGCACCTGGAGTTGGTCTACTGGTTTCTCCAGGGAGAAGCCATCATATTCAGATATGGTGAATATTTCTTTTTGAAGGTTAGTCATGGAGTTTTGAGTAGGTACTTGGATCGTCAAAGGCGCTCCAATTTACTCTGTAAACTGTGCGGCCTCCCTCGAGGCTGGCTGTTCTCTCCTCAATGAACCTTGAACTTGGATCGTCTTTTAGATTGTCCCCTAGCACAAGCTGGATCTTCTCATAATCATCAAAGAAATACTCTTGAAGTAAGGGTAGTATTTTCTCTTTAAAGATTGTAGCTAAATGTTCGATTGAGGGATTATCTTTAAGGCTCATAAAGTATGAGTGCCCAATAGTGTGCTCGCGGTCAATAAGTTCCTCAAGCCTTTGGTTAAGCTTGTCTAAGAGTGTTTCGATGTTGACCCCTTCAACGGTGACACCATTTAGTAGGTTTGGGTCTGGCATTATTTCGAAGAAATTGAACCGCCTACGAAGCGCTGTATCGATGTGAGCAAGAGAGCGGTCAGATGTATTCATTGTTCCAAGAATATAAACATTGTTCGGAACGCCAAATTCTTTGTTTGAGTAGGGTAAAGAGACTTTGATTTCTAAGTCGCGTCCTATTCGCTTGTCATCCTCAATGAGGGTAATAAGTTCACCGAAGATTTTCGAAATGTTACCTCGGTTAATCTCATCAATAACAAAAACATAGTTGTTTGAGGGGTCAGCTTTTGCTGTTTCACAGAAGTTTTTGAAAAGGCCTTCGTGTAAGGTGTACATTAGCTGCTTTGAGGATTCTTCGGCACAGTCTCCACTATTTAGCACAGGTCTTATTCCCTCAATAAATTCTTCATAGCTGTACGACTGGTGGAAAGTTGTGAATCTTACTTGTCCATCATCAACGTACTTTTGATACCTCTCTCTTATGGTGCCGTAATTAGCCACTGCTTCTGTTTTTGCAGCTTCAATCCCGACTCCTTCAATAATAGCGGTTGAGTAAATGGGAACCTGATAGGTCTTACCTGTGCCCGGAGGGCCATAGAGAATAGTATTGAGGGTAAAGTCGCTTTGGGTGCAATTAGTCATTGTTGCCTCAGTTTCAATCGCAGTATGTTCCTCTTCCTGGATTTGCTTTGCCGCAAGGTCAAAGATGCGGTAGTTCTTGAAAGAGTAATTGTCATCTCGATACATTCTGATCTTCTTGCAATTTTCAATGTAGTTGGTTAATTTGCTGGGGTCTTTAAGTGACAGGCCTAGATAGTCATAGCTTGACTTCATGCCTTGATTGTCGTTGAGGATAGGGAAAGTGTTTGGCTTCAAACAGTGAAGAATCGGCGATGCAACAGCTGCGCCCATGTTGAAAATTGGTTTGCTTAGGGTATTCTCACAGCGCGAAAATATTTTCGCATCATCACTTTCTTCCAGGATATCAACGCACATTTTGATAAAATCAACAAACCTTGGGTTCAAATTATCAAGGTTAGTGGCCTTTCGTTTAAATGTAGTACCACCACCTCTAGTGAACATGCCAATGCTCGGTCTACCGCCTATGACATTATCGTACTCAGAGTTTTCTGCCTTTTTGCAGCAATCCTCAAGTACTTGTCTTAGCCTTGCCTTTGATTCTGAAGAGAGATTTGAACTCTCGATACTCTCCCTTTTCTGGCGACTTATTGCGTTATGCTTGCTTATCATAATCATTGACCGGATTAAGTCCAGGTCCCGATAGTCACAGCCCTCGAGGCTTTCCATTTTGCTGTATTCATGGATTGTCTCTCGCATCAATTGATAAGAGGCATCATGGTTGTCAGGTTGAAGTTCGGCGGTCTTTTGTAAATTAAGAACGAAGTCTATGTAGCGCCTTGAATTGTGGTACCCAACATTGGCACTTCCTTTATCGGCTTTGACAGGCCCTTGGATTGCTTGAAATCCGTGTAATTTGAGGAAGGGAAGTCCGTATGCTGGACCGACCAGCTCATCAATAAGTTCCAACCTCATAAATTGCCCGGTTGTGTGGTCATCTATGGGCGTGACTTGATAATCAGAGTCGTCTATCTCATTTGCAGCTATGCTGGTTTTTGTAACCTTGCTTTTTACTGCGACGCACTGTTCTGGGGAGCCGATATAGACATAAACAATATCGCCGACTTTAACGTTTGTGCTTTGTCTCCAGGTGACTGCTCCTAGGCTCCTGAAGGCTTCCCTTGTTAGATATTTTTGTGGATTCGCGGGTGTAAACCAATGCGTTGGGGTACTGCTGTTGGTGGCAGATGCATCCCACCTTTGAAGCGCTTCAGAAAACTTGTTGAATAGATCTTCAACCTTTTCATTAGGGCTTTTTTCGTTGAAGAGGCTGAGTTCAGTAAGGGCAAATGTTTTTGAGAGCGCTTCTTCCTTTTGAGGGTCATAAATATATAGTCCAGCAATGTCATTTTTTTCCTCGTTCCACTTGGCAACGATATTAAGGTGTAAGGCTTCGTTGCTCCTATTACTAAACCAGTGGACCATACATGCTCTGCTTGCCGTGCCGAACCCTCCCTGGATAGACATGTCCATGCTGTAGCCATTCGAGTAGTCGCGATATTCTATATAGTCGTTTCTGATAGCGTCATTTTTGTGACCTGCCTCACTCAGTCGACCTATGCCCTCTGGTTTATTTCCTGACTGTAGGGCGAGTAGCTTGCGAACAAAGACTCGAAGTATCCCCTTGAAATTGATTAAGTCCTGATTGTGCTCATTCGCGGTACGAGTCTTTCTTTCAGACTCACTCATGTCCAGCTCCCCTCATAGAAATATCCCATAACCTGTCTACTATTTTAACCATTGCTAGGGTGTCTAGTTCGCAGTAGGCTAGTAGTGCTTTGCGGATTTCTTCTCGTTCTGTTGGTTCCATCTTTACCAGGTTTGGGTAGATGGTCATGGCTTGACCGCCGTTCTGTACTCTCTCATCCAACCTTGAATAGTCGAGCTCTGGGTCATCTGGGAAGAAGGCTGGTAGTATGACCTTGATGGAGGATCGTCCGTCTAGAGCACGCTCATAGTAGGACACCTTGCGCTCGGCGATGCCTTTCTTTGGCTCTGCTTTCTTTGAGGTGAAAACATGTTCTGTGTCAACAAGGTTTCCGGCTATGGCATAAAGATGGTCTGCGTGTTCTGGCACTAGCTCTGCTAGGTCCTCTAGGCGCCCGCGCTCAAAGGATGCGTTGTGGGCAGTCACACATACATCAATTGGAATGTCCTCGCACAAACGGCGAGCGATTTCAGCAAAGGGGCTCTTGCCTTCCTCCGCCAGGAATTCCTTATGTTCAGGCTTGGCTCCTGGTGCGTCTTGAATGTGTAGAGAATACTGAAAGGGAATCTGCATCCAGGGTCTGACACCATCCCACTGGGGGATTGGCTGCTGGAACGTTTCGAAGTCAAGGTGATATAGCGGATAACTTAATTGGTCTAAGAAGGCTTGCAGGGCCTCATGATTTACGTAAGGCTCTAAATCATTCAGTTCATGCTTCAGCTGAAGCTTTTGAACCTCATTAAGCTTTAGGCGCCCGTCGCTTGAGGCAATCAATGCATCCTCAAAACTGATGATCCCTTCGTAGAGCAGTGCATGCCTTCCGATTTTCTTGCCTTCATCATCTTCTAGCTGAGGCCAAACTCTGCCACTTATGTCAAGCAGGCTGGGTGCTGGAATATCACGGCGGCAGTACTGCTGATAGCCGCAAGTGTAGGGACTTGTGCAGTGTGGACCCATCTTAATCTTGGGTTCGTCTGTTTGTGCCGCGATAGCACGCATCGATTCAATGTGTCTTGCGACTGCGTCTTGCTCCGCAAGGGCCTCTTTGGTGAAGTCATCCTCGATGAAGAGTTGATTCATGTCGAGCTCACCCTCACGCACATAGTTCTTATTCAGGTAAAGAAGGCTCACTGATTTAACCGTGTAGCCTAGCTGCGTCAACACGTAGTACTGAAAAGAGGTGTCGTAGAGAAAGGCGGGCTTCGGCAGAAGTTTTTTGCCTGTGCGGGCCGAGGTGGAGGACTTGACTTCTGTGATGTGTACGCCCTTGTCAGGGTCAGTGCGCAGGGTGTCGACTAGGCATTCGAGGTCATCGTGGCTGTAGCGGGCTTCAGCGATGATGGGTGTGCCCTTGGCTTCGAGTAGCTTAGTCGCCGCAATCATGGTTTGGCGGTTGTTGGGGTCGTCTCTGTTGTAGTTGACCTCGACAAAGTCCCCGTAGTACTCCATCGCTACATTGCCAACATCGTTGCCAGCTTCGAGGATGCTTTCATTCATGACACTGTCATCGAAGTCGATACCATTAGCTTCACACCAAAGAATCTTTGGGCACTGTCTGCCCGACACATAGCGTGATTTTGATAAATAGTGCGGATTACGTTTGCTCATGCGCCCTCCTCTAGTTTGCGACTCTATTAGTTTACCTAAGTTGAAATATCTAATGATTGTGCAGGGCTAAATAAGAATGACAAAGACTACTTTAGCTCACAGCTGGGACATTTTAGTGCGCACACGGTTTGAAGCTTGCGTTGACTTCGTCCCTCTCTGCATCGTAGTAAAATGGATTGCTGAAAGAGGGGGCTTTGGGCTTGTTGTGAAACAGACTGAACGCATTATAAATTTGGCTTTGCTGTTAAGTGTGCGCAGCAGTGATACACGTGGCGTTAGCGCTGCAACTATTCGTGAGGAAATCTACTTTAATGCGACCAGTGACAATGCTTTCCAGAAGCAATTTTTACGTGATAAGCAGGCATTGCGCGCCGCGGGGCTAGTTATTGAATCTCATAAGGTGGGCAAGAAGCACTTCAGTCGACTTGTGCCTGATGACACGTTCGCTAGGATTCCAGACTTGTGCCCAGAGGAGCGCGCTACGCTAGCTGTTGTAGGCTTTTCACAACTGCAAGAACCATTGTTTCCTTTGCCTTTTGCACTGCGTATGGCGATGACGAAATTGTCAGGAATTATCGATGAGGATATTGCACCTGAATTGCGCAAGTTACCTGCAGGGTCGGCGCTGGGAAGACAGAGCGTTGACAGTGATACTGACGCTGAATCTGATGCACTGTTCTTTGTCGAGAGCTTGATTCATGCTTGCAAGGCGGGCACTGTGATGTCTATGGCCTATGCAAATAAGCAAGATCAAATCTCGCAGCGCATAGTTGAACCTCATGGCTTGTTCTTGCTGTCGGGTCGTTGGTATCTGGTGGCATTTGACCGCAAGAGTGGTGAAGTGCGCACTTTCAAGTTGGGACGAATTGCTAGCCTGACTGTGACTGATGAGACTTTTGTGCCCCCAGAGGGCGGTACCATTGAGGACCGGATTAAGCTGCCTTTCGAGACAGGCCTTGAGGAGTATGTTCAAACCACTGTCATAATTCCTGCTGGAATCTCTGCTCACTTAGGTACTTTGACAGAGGGGCGAGGAAAGCTTTCCCCACTTGATGATGGTAGTTATGAATGGCATATTTCATATAGTGACCTTGACCTATTTGTGGGCTATGCAGCAGAAAATGGTCTAACGCTAACAGGTGAGCGTGAGCGCAAGCGTCTGGCAGAAGGACTTCAGGCGGCGGTGAGCATTCATGCTGGATAAATCGAAGGTAAGTAAAAACAGCATAAGTAGCGAGCAGTGGGTTGAACTACTACTGGCGATTCTTACGAACTTGCGTGAACATGATGTGGTGTCGGTTGAGGCACTTGCGACGCAGCTTAACATTGATGAATCAAAGTTGCGCAAGCAGTTGGACACCTTGCTTTACGTAGGCGTTCCTCCCTTTGGTGGGGGAGACTTGCTTCCAATAGACTTTGATGAGGACGGCTATCTGATCATGACGGGCAAGATGTCAGCAATGGATCAGCCGTTGCGCTTGACAAGTGTTGAAGCTCAAGCTTTGCTGCTGGCTTTGCGCATAGCTGGCTTTACTGCCGATGACTTGCTGGTGCGAAAACTGAGCGATGCCATTACAGCAGACTTTGATTCTGCGACCTTCGAGCAACTTATACACATTGGGCGCACCAGCCACAACTCCAAACACTTTCAGGTGGCAGCGCGCGCCCTTGATGAGGGCTTGCTGCTTCAGGGCGTATATACAAACCGTAAAGGGGAGAGTAAAAACCGCGTCATAGAACCTTGCTGGCTTTTTGCAGAGGGAGACCACTGGTACTTGCATGCCCACACTAAAGAAAGCGGAAAGCCATCAGAGCTGCGCAATTTTCGTTTAGAGAAGTTTTCGGAACTTGAGGTGGCCTCTGAGGATCTTGCTTATGCGGGAGCAAGTCATGAGCCCCGCCCAGACAGCAGCACTATGCCAACCGCCTTGAATGTTGAAAGCCTGCCCTATGCTTGCCGTATTCGCTTTGCCAACAGAGACGACTTCAACCCAGAAGACTGGTTCGGGGCAGAAGTACTGGATTCTAGTGAGGACACAAACGCAATTGAGATAAGCTTCCCTCACAGCAATAACAAGTGGGTCGCAAGCAAAGTAGTAGCCCAATTAGGCAAAGCTGAAGTGGTGGCCCCACCAGAACTGCGTGAAGAAGTGAGGCGCACGGCTGCAGCTTTGTTAGGCTAGCGTTCTGCTCCGCATCTGGTGTTAATCGAAAGCTTGGCGCAACTGGTTAAGCGCGCGCTCAAGTGTGGGGTGGGGGCAGGCTATATTCATGCGCATGAAGCCGCTTCCGCTGGGGCCGAAGGTGCTGCCTTTGTGTAGCCAGAGATTCCCCTGGTGGGTGATTTTTGCGTCTAGTTCGTCGTCAGTTAGTCCTAGTGCGCGGAAATCTAGCCAGGCTAGGTAGGTTCCTTCTGGTTGGATTAGCTTTACTTCTGGCATTTGTGCTTGTAAGAAATCGTCGACCGTGCGCATGTTTTCGGCTAGGTAGGCGGTGAGTGCATTAAGCCAGTCCTCGCTTTTGCCGTAGGCGGCCATGCAGGCTGCGATTTCCATGACTCCTATTTGTGATACTCCGAACTTATTGTATTCGTCTATGAATGCTGTGCGCAGTTTGGGGTTCGTGATGAAGATATTTGCTACGGGTAGTGATGCTAGGTTGAATGCTTTTGTGGGGGCAGTGCAGGTGATGGTGATATCTGCGAGCTGCGGTGATAGGTCAGCAAAGACCAGGTGCTTGTGACCTTCAAAGATGAACTCTTGGTGGATTTCGTCACTGATGACAACTACTCCGTGACGCAGGCAAATATCTCCCATTTTTAGCAGCTCTTCTTTGGTGAAGACGCGCCCCACTGGGTTGTGCGGATTACAGAGGATGAAGGCTTTGACGCCCCCTTCGACAATCTTTTTCTCGAAGTCATCGAAGTCTATGGAGTAGTGTCCGTCCTTCTCCACCAGTTCATTTACTACTAGCTTGCGCCCGGTAGCATCGACTGCCATTTTGAAGGGGTAGTACACAGGCTGCTGAATCAAGATGCCGTCGCCTGCTTGCGTATAGGCAAGAATCGATACGTGGATGGCATTGACAACGCCAGGGGTGGTGACTAGCCAGTCTTGCTGAACTTGCCAGTTGTGGCGGCGTGCAAACCAATCTTGCAGCACAGCAAAGTAGTCATCACCTGTGTTGAAATAGCCAAAGATTCCGTGTTGTGCCTGCTCTTTAAGTGCTGCCAGTACCGCAGGCGGTGCTTGAAGGTCCATGTCTGCTACCCACATGGGCAGCACTCCTGCTGGCTTGCCGCGCGCTTCAGGGTCATACTTCATGCAGAAGGTTTTGTCGCGCGCAATAACGCGATCGAAATCGAAGCTGTTTGGGCTGGTGGCTGCACTGCCAGTAGCTGCGTCTGTGCTCTGGGTCGGATTATCTGTGGTCATGGCTTTGGGGGCTCCTTTAGGTATGACTTCTTATTTCAGTGCTTGCTCAAGGTCTGCAATCAGGTCTTCAGCATCTTCGATTCCTACAGAGAGGCGCAGCAGGCAGTCAGTGATCCCCTTTGCTTCAAGCTGCTCGACGGGGACATCGGCGTGGGTTTGACTTGCGGGGTGCGTCATAAGTGTCTCGACCCCGCCTAGACTTTCTGCGAAATAGATTAAGTCGACGCCTTCAAGTAGCTGTTTTGCAGTCTCTGGGCTGTCGACTTCAAAGGACAGTATTGCACCAAAGCCATCTGCTTGCTTCTTGCAGATTTCGTGTCCAGGGTGGTCAGGCAGTCCGCTGTAGTGCACAGCTACAATCCTTGGATGGGCAAGCATCCACTGGGCGATTTTCATAGTTGTCGCTTCTGCTTGGCGCATGCGCAGGCCAAGAGTCTTGATGCCACGTACAATAAGCCAGCTATCGAAAGGCGCCAGTCCAGCACCCGTAGTCTTATGAATGAAGCGCAGTTTTTCTGACAGCTCTTCGCAGTCAACGACTAAAAAC